>Ga0214927_100178_pt1 | contig 28039 bp, 26 predicted proteins | sample Stichaenrichm16X_FD_168612 | JGI IMG/M metagenome (GOLD analysis project Ga0214927, IMG submission 168612) | Xylose enriched microbial communities from anaerobic bioreactor in Madison, Wisconsin, United States - 16X | ecosystem: Engineered > Bioreactor > Anaerobic > Unclassified | place: USA... | reverse complement strand
TTCTCACTGCTCCGGAATCTAAAGGTTTTTTGGTTTGTGTTTTCCAGGTTTTATGGTACTATTCTCTTTTCTATGACCTGCTGTCGCTTCAAGCGACAACTTCTTTATTTTACCAGCTCTCTTCGTTCTTGTCAAGAACTTTTTTGAAGTTTTTTAAATTTTCTTTTCAAAGATTTTTAAAATCCTTCTGCCGTAAATTGCGCTGAAACCCGCTTATTTACTTGCTTTCGAGCTGTTAAGTTGTGGCTGTCTCTCGCGACAACGATATGTATTATACACGCATCTTTAATTCGTGTCAACACTTTTTTGCAGATTTTTTTAAATTATTTTTCAGTTTCTTTTTGAGGTCCTATTTCTTCGTAAATCAACCGGATTCTGGAGCACTCTCCAGGATCCGGTCTTGGCCTCTATCTATTAATGATAGAATCGTGATTCTCTTCACAAAGAATTTTCTGCATCTTGCAAAAACGTCACTTTTCCATCCTCGAGGTGGAATACGGCCCCGGCCACAACGACTTCGTCAAAGCAGGCCGTGCCCATTGCGTCGAGCGCCTGTCGGACTTCCGCCGCTGCGTGTTCTACATTGAGACAGCACGCCTTGTACGGATCGGTTTCTCCGCCGGCGGCCTTCGCGATTTTCGCGACAATGTGCTCAATGTGCTCGCCGGTCTCATCAGCCAACGCCGCACCGACCGCGCCGCAGCCGGTGTGGCCAAGGATCAGCACCAGCCGCACGCCGAGATGATCGACCGCGTACTCAATGCTGCCCATGGTTTCGCGGCCGACAGTGTTGCCCGCTGTTCGGATGACGAACAACTCGCCCGTCCCCGCGCCAAAAACCGCTTCGGGCACAACTCGGGAATCCGAACAAGTCAGCACCACCGCGTAAGGTGTCTGCCCGCCTGTGAGCCTCATAACGCTTGCTGGCGACAAATCGCCTTCAGCACCCGTTTCGCGCCAAGCCCGGTTGCCGGCCTTTAATTTATTTAGCGCTTCTGCGCCTGATATGATCGAGTCCATCATTTTCTCTCCTTTTGTTATTATCGTTTAGAAAGACAGGGGGCCTATTCCAAGATAGATTTCATACTAGTGGCATTTGTGCTGCTAATTCTAAATGAAAACCATCAGTCACGTTTATTTTCATCCAAAAGCGTTTTTGTCTTCTGCGTCCGACACTTTTCACCTGTATCAAAAAAGACCAGAACAGCAATGCTCTGGTCTTTTTAGCTTTAAACTCAGTCTAAGGTCTTTAAGTATTCGTCGATGGACGCAGCGGCTTTCTTGCCGGCACCCATCGCGAGGATAACCGTCGCTGCGCCTGAAACCGCGTCCCCGCCGGCGAAAATGCCCTTGCGGGAGGTCGCGCCTTCGTCGTCGGCGACGATACATTTGCGTTTGTTGACTTCCAAGCCCTTCGTCGTCGAAGAGATCAGCGGGTTCGGCGAGGTGCCGAGGGCCATGATGACGGTATCGACGTCGATATCGTATTCGCTGCCTGGGATTTCCACTGGACGGCGGCGGCCGGATTCATCAGGTTCGCCAAGTTCCATTTTGATAACGCGGATGCCCTTGACCCAATCGTTTTCGTCTACAAGGATTTCGACCGGATTGGTCAGCAAGTGGAACTGGATGCCTTCTTCTTTAGCGTGATGCACTTCTTCAGCACGAGCCGGCAGTTCCGCTTCGCTTCTGCGGTAAACGATGTGGGTGTCCGCACCGAGGCGCAGCGCCGTTCTCGCCGCATCCATCGCGACGTTGCCGCCGCCAACTACGACGACCTTCTTGCCTCTGTGGATCGGGGTGTCGTAGCCCTTGAAGGCCTTCATCAAGTTGTTGCGGGTCAGGTATTCATTGGCGGAATAGACGCCGTTGGCCTGTTCGCCCGGAATGTTCATGAAGCGCGGCAGCCCGGCGCCGGAGCCGATGAATACCGCGTCGTAGCCTTCTTCGTCGAGCAGTTCGTCGATGGTTACGGATTTGCCGATGACGACGTCCGTTTCGATCTTAACGCCGAGGCGTTTGACGTTTTCAACTTCCTTTGCGACGACCTTTTCCTTCGGCAGACGGAATTCCGGAATCCCGTAAACCAGAACGCCGCCCGCTTCGTGAAGCGCTTCGAAAATCGTCACGTCGTGGCCCTTCTTGGCCAGTTCAGACGCGCAGGTCAGTCCGGCAGGGCCGGCGCCGATCACAGCGACCTTCTTGCCGGTCGAAAAGTTCGGTTTTTCCGGCACGATATTGTGTTCCCGTGCCCAGTCCGCGACAAAGCGTTCCAGCTTGCCGATGGCGATGGCTTCGCCCTTGATACCCATGACACACGGGCCTTCGCACTGGGTTTCCTGCGGGCAGACGCGGCCGCAGACCGCCGGCAGCAGCGAGGATTCCTGAATCGTCTTAAACGCGTCTTCAAATTGGCGTTCGCTGACGAAGTGGATAAACTTCGGAATGTTAATCGAGACTGGGCAGCCCCCGACGCATCTCGGTTTTTTACAATTCAGGCAGCGTTTCGCTTCTGCCACCGCTTCTTCTTCATTGTAGCCGTATGAAACTTCTTCAAAATTGGTAGCTCTGACCTTCGGATCCTGTTCGCGGATCGGAACCCGCTTCATTGCTTTCGCCATTATTCGTCACCTCCGCATACGCCGCAGCCCCCGTGATGGGTGTCGCCTTCTTCGAACGCCAATAGCGCTCTGCCTTCTTCTGTCTTGTACTGGGCCTGACGCTTCATCGCCAGATCGAAATCGACCTTGTGGCCGTCAAATTCCGGTCCGTCGACGCAGGCGAATTTGACTTCGTCGCCGACCACCAGACGGCAGGCGCCGCACATCCCAGTCCCGTCGACCATGATCGGGTTCATGCTGACGATCGTCGGAATCCCGAGCTTCTTCGTCGTCAGGCAGCAGAATTTCATCATGATCATCGGCCCGATGGAGACGCAGACATCCCAGGTCTTGCCTTCGGCCGCGAGATCTTCGATCACTTTGGTGACCATGCCGCTTCTGCCATAGCTGCCGTCATCGGTCGTGATGTAGAGATTGCCGGCGACGGCTTTCATTTCATCTTCGAGAATGACCAAATCCTTGGTCTTCGCGCCGATGATGACGTCGACGTCGATGCCGTGTTCGTGCATCCATTTCACCTGGGGGTAAACTGGCGCGGTGCCGAGGCCCCCGCCGACGAAAAGAATCTTCTTCTGTTTCAATTCTTCAATGGGCGTTTTCACCAGTTCAGACGGGTTGCCCAGCGGGCCGACGACGTCCATGAACGCGTCCCCTGTCTGCAGTTCGGCCATCCGGCGGGTCCCGGCGCCGACCGTCTGGGTGACGATTGTAACCGTACCGGCTTTCCGGTCGTAGTCACAAATGGTCATTGGCAGACGTTCTCCCCTTTCATCTTCGCGGACAATCAGAAACTGCCCGGGCAGACAGTGCTTGGCCACCCATGGCGCTTCCACATCCATGCGGACAATGTTGTCGGCCAAATGCTTAGCCTCTACGATACGATACATATTTCCTCCTCTTTTCACAATGTGAATCTATTATTAAACGCAGACGGTCTGGCCGTCTGGCCGTTTAACCGATGCCTTTTAGGCGTTTTGGTGCCCACGCTGGAGACCGGTGACCCCGCTGCGGACAAATTCGATGATGCCGTAGGGTTCGATCATGTTCATGAACGCCTTAGTTTTCGACGGCGTGCCGGTAATCTGCAGAATCAGGCTTTCCTTGCTCACGTCGATCACGTGGGCGCGGAACAAATTGGAGATTTCCACAATATTGGAACGGGTCCGGCCGTCGGCCTTTACCTTGATGAACACCAGTTCTCTGGCGATGGAGCCTTCCTTCTTCAGCTCGGTGACCTTGATGACGTTGATCAGCTTGTTCAGCTGCTTCTTGATCTGCTCAAGGGTTTGTTCGTCGGCGGTCACCACCATCGTGATGCGCGAAATTTCTTCGTCCTCTGTCATTCCGACAGTCAGGCTGTCGATGTTGTAGCCGCGGCGAGCGAACAGCGCGGAGATACGCGTCAATACCCCGAATTTATTTTCAACAATCAGCGATAAACAATGTTTTTCTTCCATAGGGTGGACCTCCTTTAAAACTGAATGAAGTCCGGATCAACCGTGCACTCGACGAGAGTCGGGCCCGGCTGCTTGAGCGCTTCCGTCATGACCTGCTTCGCTTCTTCGTCGTTGGTAGCGCGGTAGGCCTTGAAGCCGTAAACCTCGGCCAGCTCCACAAAGGGCACGTTGAAATTAATATCCGTTCCCGAATAATGATGCTTCGCGCCGTAATTGTCGTGCTGCTGCTGGCGCACCATCCCGAGCTTGCCGTTGTTCATCACCACCAGCTTCAAGGGCAGCTGATGCTCCGCAATGACGCCGAGTTCGCCCATCGCCATCTGGAAGCTGCCGTCGCCGCAGACGCCGATGACGGTTTTCGGATTTTCTCTAGAGCCGAAACACACGCCGGACGCCGCTGGAATCGCGTAGCCCATCGTGCCGAGCCCACCGGAGGTCAAATATTTGCGGTCGCCGCGGATCTGGAAGTGGAGTGCCGCCCAAACCTGATTGAGCCCGACATCGGCGACGAGGGTCGTGTCTTCTGGTGCCGTGTCACTGAGCCATCTGAAAAAGTTCCGCGGGTTGACGCCGCTGAGATTGGGATCTAAATCCTCGTCCCGATGCTTGTCGTGTTCGGCCTCGATGTCGTGGACCGCCGCCATCCATTCGGGGGCAGCCGCCTGAATGTCGTGTTCGAGAATTTCCATCAGCACGGTTTTCGCGTCGCCGACCACCGGAATATTCGTGTCGTTGACGTTCTTGCCGATTTCTGCCGGGTCGATATCGATGTGGATCATTTCCTTCTGATTGAGCACCTCGGTCGACGTTCCGCGGTTGCTCATCCGAGCGCCGACGCAGAGCGCCATGTCGGCCATCTTCACGATCTGGTCTGTTTCCGGATAGCCGTGGCTGCCCCAGATGCCCGCGTACAGCGGATGATCCTGAGGGAACGCGCCGATGCCCATGAAGCTCGTCACCACCGGCGCCTGCATCGCTTCAGCCAGACGCACCAATTCGTCTCGGGCGCCGCTTAAGGTCACACCGCCGCCCGCGTAAATCATCGGGCGCTTGCTCTGCTTGATCTTTCTGAGCACCCGTTTAATCTGTCCGGTATGCCCTTCGTAGGTCGGCTTGTACCCCGGAATATTGAGGGTGTCAATGTGAGGCAGATGGCGCAGATTTTCCGTCTGAACATCTCTCGGGATGTCGATAAGCACCGGGCCCGGACGGCCGGTTGAGGCGATGTAAAACGCTTCCTTCACCACCCGCGGAATATCCTTCGGGTTTTTAACCAGGTACGAGTGCTTGACAAAGGGCAGCGTCGCGCCGAAAATATCCGCTTCCTGGAACGCGTCCGTCCCGATTAGATCGCGGTTGACCTGCCCGGTGATTGCGACGATCGGGATCGAATCCAGATACGCCGTTGCGATGCCGGTGATCAAATTCGTCGCTCCCGGGCCGGACGTCGCCAAACACACGCCGACCTTGCCCGTTTCTCTGGCGTAACCGCTGGCGTAATGCGGCGCCGCCTGTTCGTTGCGAACCAGTATATGTTCAATTTTTGAATCGATCAACGCGTCGTAGATCGGCAGCAGTGCCCCTCCCGGGTAGCCGAAAATCATCTCGACGCCTTCTTCTTCCAGACATTTAAATAATAATTTTGAAGCTAACATCCTACCTCCTTCTTCCCTTTGACGAACGATAGATTAAAAGCCGTCCCAACAACGGTGTCTTCACGTAAATCGCTTCGTGGGGACACATCTCCTGACAGCAGTAGCAGCGGATGCATTGTTTGTATTGATACCGGGGAACGTGCCCTTTCCCCTTCTTGTCGAGGGACAGCGCCTTTGGATCCTGAGGGCAGCTGTCGACGCACACGCCGCAGCCGACGCATTTGTCCCCGTCGATGACCGGCTTGCGGGTGATGACGTTGCGTACCCGGCTGAGTGCGCTCAGGCCGATCATGTTTTCGTCCGCCACCGGCAGCCGCTCGACGTTGAAATCGGGATTGACCATCCCGTGCCAATCGTCCCCGACGTAGTCGATCTCGTCCTCGCGCCAATGACCGAGGCCCATCCGTTCGCCTTCCACAACCGTCGGCAGATAAGACGGATCGAGCGCCACAAGCCGCGCAAAGGTCGCGTCCACCGCCACCGGGTCCGACGACAGAATCAGCACGTGCATCGCCACCGGATCGCCGTTGCCCGGGCCGTTGCCTTCCATCGCCGTGATGCCGTCCATCACGTAGAGTCTTGGCGCCACCAGCTTGTTCAAATCGATGAGCATCCTCGAAAACGCGTGGGCCTCTGGGAACCGCGCGTGGCTCGCGCTCTTGTTGAGGCCGTAGACACAGCCGAAGGTGTTTTTCACCGCGCCGGTAAGCCGGGTCAGCCGGTGGGTCTTCATCTTGCAGATGCTGATGACGGCGTCGGCCTCCTGAACGCCTGCCGCAATTTCAAACTGCTTGGTTTGTTCCCCCGCCGGGAAATCGACGGTGCTGCCGGCATTGAACTCCGCCAGCGGAATGTGATGAGCCGCGGCGACAGCGGCGATGCCCGACCGGTCGGCGACATTTTCCGGATTGCCCCGCCCCGGCGAATCGCCGTAGGTCAGCCTGCCGCATCCCGCCTGTTCCAACGCGTCGATCACGCCCTCGAAAACTGCCGGATGGGTCGTGCACGCCGCCTCCGGCCCTTTTCCTCGGAGCAGATTGGGCTTAAGCAGAATGTTTTCTTCCGGCGAGACGAAGGCTGCGATGCCGCCGAGAAGGTCCAGCCCTCTCGCGATCCCCTGCCGAACCTGTTCAGGGTCGTAGGATTCACAGCGGATCACGGCGACCTTGGATGGTTTTTCCTGCATGTCGTTTCCTCTGCTTTCCGTCACAGCAAATGAATGCCGTCTTTGCCGATGCGCAGCTTGCCACGCTTCTGCAAATGGCCGATGGCCCGTTTAAAGGCGCCCTTGCTTAAGCCGAATTCCCTGCCAATGACAGCCGGCGGCGTTTTGTCGCCGTAAGGCAGGAATCCGCCCGCAGCCTTGAGCTTGCGCATCACGACCGCACCGTCGGTGTTAATCATTTTGTAGCCCTGCTTGTGGGGGCTTAAAATGAGCCGGTGATCGCGGTTCCGCACCTGGGACACCCGCGCCCGGACGTGGGTCGCGATGTGAATATCCCGGTTCATATCCTGTCTCGGGATTAAGCCGTGGTATTGATAGTCCACAGCGACGAATGCGCCGACGTTTGGGTTGATGTTGTAGACGTAGCCGTGAACCCAATCGCCGACCTTGTACGGCGCGTCGGCCTTCAGCCGTTCGTACACCTTCATCGTCGCGCAGGGCCGGCCGGTTTTGTCGAGGTAAAGGGCGACCAGGTATTCCTTGCCGATCTGCACCCGAACCGTCTGTTCGTGGAAGGGCAGGAGCAGATCCTTTTCCAGTCCCCAATCGAGAAAGGCGCCGATTTTCGTCACCGAAACCACTGTGAGCGGACGCATCTGGCCCATTTCGATTTTGGGCTGCCGGGTCGTCGCAATCGGTCGGTCTTCCGAATCGAGGTAGACAAAGACCGAAAGGGCTTCACCTGCGGAGAGGCCGCTGCCGCCTTCTTTTTTCGGCAGGAGCACCGTCCCCGCCTCCGGACGTTCTGGATCGGCAAGAAAGGCGCCGATTTTCGACAGATGATCCACCTGAAGGGTCTGGGTCTGCCCGATTTTAAAGGGTAAGTTAGAGTGATTCGCTTCCATGCTTTATTTTAATCCCTGTTGATTCTGATACTTTACTGGAGATCACGGATTTCTTTCCGATTTTCGCCAATTGTACTGCTGAGCTGGCCCAGCTGCTCCTGAAGCTTGGACAAAATATTGTCTGCGTAGTGCTGGGTGCCGGTGCGGATTTCCTTCGCCTGCTCCTGCGCCGCCTTGATGATCGCTTCGGCCTGAACCTGCGCCTGATGGGTCACTTCATTCTGGTCGATCATCGCCTTCATCTGCTTGGACGCGTCTTCCCGAGTCCGGTCCGCCTGCTTCTGAGCTTCAAACAAAATCTGCTTCTTGTTCGCGACAATCCGTTTGGATTCTTCCAGCTCGGCCGGCAGGGTTTCCTTAAGCTCCTCGATGATTTCGATCGCTTCCTCCGGGTTGATCATGGCCTTCGACGAAAAGGGCACGGCATTGCCCCGGTCGATCAGCTCTTCCAGCTCCTTGATTAACGCCATTGTTTTATCCATTGTGATTCTGCCCCTCCTGACGTTGGCGGACGGCCTCGAGCACCGGCTCCGGCACCAGACCATCGAGGTTGCCCCCGAAGGTCATGAGCTCCCGAATCGCCGACGAGCTGAGCACAGAATACCGGTTGTCTGAAATCAGGTACACCGTTTCGAGCTCCGGCGCCAGCCGTTTATTGAAATAGTCCATCTGGCCTTCGTATTCGAAATCCGTCGCGTTGCGCAGGCCTTTGATCACCATCGTCGCGCCGATCTGCTTCGCGTAATCCGTCAGCAGCCCGGCGTAGGTATCGATGACCACGTGATCAAAGGCTGCAGTGCTTTCGCGAAGAAGGTTCAGCCGTTCTTCTATGGAAAACCAGCAGTGCTTTTTCGGGTTCTTTAAAATGCAGACGTGCAGCTCGTCCGCTACGGCCGACGCCCGCCGGATGATGTCGATATGGCCCATCGTCACCGGATCGAAGCTGCCCGGGTAGACTGCAATTCTCACCGCGCTACACCTCCTTCTCGTTTTCAGACGGCGTCCAGCGGTAAAAATCGACCGCGGTGATGCCGTAGGTTTTATGTTTGATTTGGGTAAAATACCCCATAGTTAAAGGCATTATAACAGATTTTTCGTGTTCAATCATCAAGATTCCGCCGGAATTCATGATTTTTTTATCTGAAATCTGGTGCGCCAATTCGACCGGCGCTTCCGTCATGCGGTAAGGCGGGTCCATGAAGACCAAGTCCGCCCGCACACCGGCTGCTGCCAGCCGATCGAGCCCGCGGTCGGCCGGCCCCTCGACGATGTGAGCGCGGTCGGTGTAATGGGCCTTCGCGACGTTTTTTCGGATGAGCTGAATGCTCGTCCGGGCGCTGTCGAAAATCCACGCCCTTTTGACGCCGCGGCTCAGCGCCTCGAGGGCCATGGCACCGGTGCCGCCGAAACAATCGACAAAAACCGCCGCATCCCGGACGTCCCACTGAATTGCGTTAAAAATCGCGGCCTTCACCTTGTCCGTCGTCGGCCGGACATCCTGGCCCTTCGGCTCGATTAATTTCATGCCGCGGCGTTCGCCGCCTGTAATTCTCATGCTGCCTCCTAATTCATCGAAATCTTGCCCACGCCCTGATCAAAGGCGTTGGACAGGGCCGACACACAGCGCATGTCCTCCGCCTTCGGCGATTGAATCAGCGCCAGAGCCACATCCTTGGTCTCGGCGATGAGTCCGCTGTCCGCCGCCGGGTCCAGCGCCGAAAGACTGGGCAGGCCGTGCTGCCGGGTGCCGAGCACATCCCCGGGGCCCCGCAGCCTGAAATCGGCCTCGGCAATTTCCCGGCCGTCGTGATGGTTGACGATGACCTTCATCCGCTCGACGGTTTTCTCACTTAAATTGTTGGACACCAAAAAGCAGTAGGCCTGCTGGCCGCCACGGCCGACCCGGCCCCGCAGCTGGTGCAGCTGGGACAAGCCAAAGCGTTCCGCGCTCATCACGGCCATCACAGACAGATTCGGCACGTCAATGCCCACCTCGACAATGCTCGTCGCCACGAGCAGGTCGATTGCGCCGGCGTTAAACCGGTCGATGACGGCCTGTTTGTCCGACGCGGTCATTTTCCCGTGCAGACAGCCCACTCGGTACAGCCCCTTGTAATACTGCTGCACCGACTGGTAGACGCTCTGGGTATCCCGGACGCCTTCCATCTCGGCGGAATCGTCGATAAACGGACAGACGATCAGGCCCTGCTGCCCCTCGGCCATCAGCTTAGCCATGAAGCTTAAAATTTTCGGCATCGCCTTCTCGGTGTAGAAATAAGTCTTGACCGGCTTGCGCCCCTCGGGCATCGTGTCGATCACCGAAATGTCCAAATCGCCGTAAAGGACCAGCGCCAGCGTCCGCGGAATCGGCGTCGCGCTCATGACGAGCATGTGCGGCTGCTCGCCCTTTTCCGCAAAAACGCCCCGCTGGTGCACGCCGAATCGGTGCTGTTCGTCCGTGATCACCATGCCGAGGTTGTAGTAATGCACGTCCTTTTGGAATAGGGCGTGGGTGCCGATGATGACCTGCGCTTCGCCGTTTTCAATGTGCGCCAGCGCGTTGGCCCGCTCCTTCTCCTTCATGCTGCCGGTGATCAGCGTCACAGCTATGCCGTAAGGTGACAAAAAGGCGTCGAAATTTTTCGCATGCTGCTGTGCCAGAATTTCTGTCGGCGCCATATACGCGCATTGATAGCCGCCGAGGGCCATCCAATAAGCGCAGGCTACGGCGACAATGGTCTTGCCGCTGCCCACATCGCCCTGGACCAGCCGGTTCATCACCCTGCCGCTCGTCAGGTCCGCCTCGATTTCCGACAGCACCTTTTTCTGCCCGGATGTCAGCGCGAAGGGCAGGCCGTTTTCAAACCGGGTGATCGACGCCAGGTGGTAGAGATGCACGTTCGACGGCTCTCCGGCGACGCGGTTTTTCGCAATTCCGATGTTGATCTTCAGCGCTTCCTCAAATTTCATTCGCCGCCTGCCCCGCTCGACATCTGCCGCTGTCTTCGGCAGATGCAGATCGTACAGCATCACGTCCGCACTTTCCAAATCGTATTTTTTGCGCAGCCACTCCGGCAGGATTTCCGGCACGGCGAGGGTGTCCGATTCCTTTTTCGGGTGCAGAATCCGATTGACGGTTTTGTGAACCCCCTCGCTGCCCAGACCGCCGATTTTGCCGTAGACCGGCGTCAAATCGAAGAAATCCCCCGGCGCGTCCGCCAGTGTGAATTGGGGGTTCACGAGCACAGGCGTCCCCTTGCTCACACTGATCTTACCGAAGAAATAATACCACTGGTCTTCCTCGAGCCGATCTCTGAGCCACGGCTGATTGAAGACGGTGACCCGTCCGCAATTGCCGGCGTCGTCCTCAATGGCGCAATGAAAAAGGGACAGGTTCCGCCTAATATGCCGGACTGTCCCTTTTTTTGTAATCACTGCTTCAACCGTCACCGGCTGATCCGTCTGTTCGGTCAGCGCCGACCGCTTGGAGCGGTCGATGTACACTCTCGGAGTGTGGGCGAGGAAATCGCCGACGGTTTCGACGCCGTCGGCACGAAGGGCCGCTTCCCGTTTCGGTCCGATTCCAGGGACCTTCCGAATGGCATCCTCTAATTTCATCTGCCCTGAACTCCTTATTCGACAGAAAGGATGTAGTAATACAGCGGCTGTGCGCCTTCGCTCACCTCTACATCGCAGTCTTCGTATTTTTCTTCAATCGCGTCAACCAGCTGGGTCGTGTCTTCTTCCTTCAGGCCGTTGCCGTAATAAATGGAAATCAATTCGCTTTCTGGTTCCATCAGGCTGTCGATCAGCTTGGCCGTCACGTCGTTGACGTCCTTGCCAACGGTCTGAATCTTGCCGCCGGTGATCCCCATGATGTCACCCTTGTTGATGACCTGGCCGTCGATCTTCGTATCCCGTACCGCGTAGGTGACTTCACCAGTCTTGACTGTATCCAAGACGTCCGTCATCGCCTTTTCGTTCGCTTCGCAGTCCGCTTCGGAATTGAAGCTCAGCATCGCGGTGATGCACTGCGGAATGGTTTTGGACGGAATCACGTGGACGTCCTTCTTCGACATCGTCGCCGCCTGATTGGCCGCGAGGATGATGTTGCCGTTGTTCGGGAACAGGAAGATGTGGTCCGCGTTGATCTTGTCGATTTCGGCGGTGAAGTCTTCGGTACTCGGATTCATCGTCTGCCCGCCGGAGATCACGCGGGTCACGCCGAGCTCTTTAAAGATTTCGGAGAGGCCGTCTCCCGGAGAGACTGCCACAAAACCGTATGGCACCGGATCACCGGCCGGTTCTGCTTCCGCTTCGCTGTCATCGTCGGACACGCCGAGCATTTCGCGCATGTTGTCGACCTTCATGCGCGTCAAAGCGCCCATGGTCAGCGCCTTTTCAAAGGCCTTCCCTGGGTGGTCCGTGTGGACGTGCACCTTGATCAAATCGTCGTCTTTAATGACGAGGACGCAGTCGCCAATTGTGGAGAGGTAATCCCGCAGGGCGTTTTCGTCGGCGTCCTGTGCGTGCTTGATGATGAATTCCGTGCAGTAGCCAAAGGTGATGTCCTCCGGCTTCATGTTGGAGTCGTCGACAAAGCGTTCGCGGTCGGAAATCTTCGGCTTGGCCGCCTGTTCCAATTCTTCGCCGGCAAGGCCTTTCACCGCCCCTTCGACGATGTAGATCAGCCCCTGACCGCCGGAGTCGACGACGCCGGCTTCCTTGAGCACCGGCAGCATGTCCGGCGTGCGGGACAATGCGTCCTGCCCCTGCTTGAGCACATCAGTCAGGAACGCGAGCATATCGGTATATTCGGTGTAGTGCGCCTGGGCAAATTCGGACATTTCCCGGGCAACCGTCAAAATCGTCCCTTCCGTCGGCTTCATGACCGCCTTGTAGGCCGTGTCCGCCGCCGCTTTGATACCGTCGGCCGCCGCTTTGATGTCGAGCACCTGTTTGCCCTTGTTCGCTTTCGCCAGGCCGCGGAGCAGCTGAGACAGAATGACCCCCGAGTTGCCTCTGGCTCCGAAGAGCGCGCCGCTGGACGCGGTCTTCGAAACGGCGTAGAGCTCGTCGTTCTTCAGCTTGTCCAATTCCCGTATCGAATTGGCAAAGGTCATGCTCATGTTGGTGCCGGTGTCGCCGTCCGGAACCGGGAATACGTTTAATTCGTCGACATTGCTTTTATAGATTTCAAGATTCTGGGCACCGAACTCGAACATTTTCCGCAGCATCGTGCCGTCAATCTTTTGAATTTCCATTCGTCCCTCCAGAAATTTATGCTCTGACACTGACGACATTCACCGTCACGCGTTTGACCTTCATCGAGGTCTGACGTTCGACCTGATATTTGACCGCTGAGATAATATTTTCAGCGACTACTGAAATTTTGATCACCTGTTCCACGATCACGTAAAGGTCGATGATCAGCTTGCCGTCGTCGTCGATGACCACGCTGACGCCCTTACTCGAGCGTTCCCGTGTCAGGAGTTCGATCAGCCCGTCTGTCCCGCGCTGATGCGCCATCCCAACCAATCCATAGCACTGCATCGCTGTATCGGCAGCGATGTCGGCAATGGCTTTTCTGGAAATTTCAATTCGACCCAAATCATTTTCCAATTTCAACTTCATTGTCGTCTCCTTTTATATTGAAACGTTTATTTATGCGCCTTTTGGACGCTATTACCCAATTTTAATGGTATTGAATCGTTAGATAGATTTATTTTAACGCTTAAGGGGCATAAAGTCAAAATAAAGTGAAAAACTTATTGCAAACTTTTAAAACCCTGTGTTATAATACTTTACTGTTAACACAGACGATTCGAATAAGGAGGGTTGAGACCATGGCAAAAGAATGCTTTGTGTGCCACAAGGGTGTTGTTTCCGGCAACTCTGTCGCGCACTCCAATAAACACAATAAAAGAATGTGGAAGCCAAATCTGCAGAAGATCAAAATTGTGGTCGACGGCACACCGCGCCGTGAATATGTCTGCACACGCTGCCTGCGTTCTGGCAAAGTCGAACGGGCATAATCAAGACCCATTCCCATATTACAAAAATAAGAGCCGAAAGGCTCTTTTTTATTTTAATTCAATTTTTTATTCAGAAAGGACGATGTCGACGAGGAGCCATCCGGCCTCAAAGGCGATGGTCTGGGGCGCCGTCTTCGTCACGTTGCTCACCGTCCAGCCTGAAGTCCGTCGGGTCAGCGTGGCGTCCTCTAGTGGATAATCAAAGCCGGCAATCGTGACCGGGCCGGCCGTATCCGACAGCGGCAGCAGGCTGACTGTCTGTCCGGCCGGCAGACTGCACGTAATTTTTTTCGGCCCTTTATATAAGGAAAGATCATTGTGCGGGTCGATCAGGTGAATCTCAACATCCCGTTCCGCAGCGATGGTCATCGCGTCGATACTGCTGAGCATGTGGTCGAGACGGGTGCCGGTCGCGCCGTACAGATAAATGACGTCCGGATGGGCCTCGAGCGCCCGCGTCAGCGCCAGCTCCGTATCGGTCTGGTCCTTGCGCACCGGATGGGTTTCAGTCGGAATCCCCTTCGCCTTCAGCCGCTTCAGCACCTCCGGGTCGATCGAATCAAAATCCCCGACCAGCAGATCAGGCCTCACATCGAGGCGGTCGAGGAGTTCGGAACCCTTGTCGACTCCGATGACGAGATCTGGCTGGATGTCCGCAAGCTGTGTGTTGTAAAAATCCGTATCTGACAAATCGCCGCCGGTAAACACGGCGGCTTTTCTTTTCCTATTATCCATATTTTTTCTGCTTTCTCAACGTCTCAAGCATTTGAATGTAGTGATCGTAGCGGTTTTTAGAAATGCGGCCCGCTTCGACGCCCTCGCGCACCGCGCATCCCGGCTCCTTTTGGTGGCAGCAGTCGTTAAACCGGCACTGTCCCTTGGGAAATTCCGGGAAACAATCAGCAAGCTGTTTGATTTGAACCTGTTTGCTAATGTTCAGCGCTGAAAACCCCGGTGTGTCGAGCAGCCATCCGCCCTGTGGCAACGCGAGCAATTCTACATGGCGCGTCGTGTGCCGTCCCCGACCGAGTTTTTTGCTTAAGTCCCCAGTCGCCATGACTTTATCTCCAAGCAAAGCGTTGGTCAGCGTCGATTTCCCGACGCCGGAGGGGCCAGCGAGGAAAGCGGTTCGGCCGTCGATGAGCGCCGCGAGCTCAGCGGCCGCCTCATCCCAGCGGTCCGGCTGCGACACAATCACCGGGTAGCCGGTCTTGCGATAATCCGCTGCCCGTTCGACATCCTTGGGCCGCGCCAGATCCTGCTTCGTGAACACGAGCACCGGTTCGATATCCTGCGCCTCACAGCTGACGAGCATTTCGTCGATCAAAAAGCCATTGGGCGCCGGGTCGCGGAATGCCGCGGCGACGATGCCCACGTCCACATTAGACACTGGCGGGCGCACGAGCTCGTTTTTACGCGGCAGAATATCCGACAGCGTGTATTCACCATCCTGACTGTCGTCCTTTTCAATCTGAACGTAGTCGCCGACCATCGGCGTCAGACGGCGGTGTCTTAAAATTCCTGCGGGTTTTGCCGTGTAAGCTGCGCCTGCTGAGTCCACAACGGTATAAAAACCGCCGATCCCCTTTACAATGCGTCCGGAGATCGGCGAAATTGATTGCTGATACTGCATATTTAGTTGCCCTGCTGTTGAGACGAGCTGCTGCTATTGCTGTTGCTATTATTGTTATTGCTGTTGTTATTGCTGTTATCGTCAGTATCGTCCTGATCGTCGGTGCTCTGCTGCTGTGCCGGCCCGGAGCTGACAACAAAGCTAACCGATGAGCCCTTCGTCACGCTCGACCCTTCGGACGGCGATTGGGAGATGACGACGCCTTTGGCGTAGCTGTCGGAATTCTGCTGGGTGACGGTGCCAACGCTGAACCCATTGGCTTGGAGACGGCTTTCCGCGTCGCTCTGTGTCAAGCCGACGATCCCCGGTACGGACGACGTATTCTTCCCTTTCGAGACGTACAGCACGACCTTGCCGTCTTTCGAAATGCTCGATCCGGTGTTTGGATTGACCGCGTACACGATGCCGGAGTCGTAATTGTCGTTGTATTCCCGCTTAACTTCTGAAACCGTCAAACCGGCGTCTTCAATCTTGGTGACAGCCGCGCTTTCCGACAAGCCGACCACGCTCGGCACCGTCGTGGTGCTCTTGCCACGGCTGATCGTCACGCGGATGGCCCGGCCTTTGACGACCTGGGAATTAGCCTTCGGCGTCTGGGAGATGATTTTACCCTTGGCCACGCTGTCGCTGTACGCGTGCTTGCTGACTTCTACGGTGAGGCCCACCTGTTGACAGGCTGCTGTCGCCTGGCTTTCCGTCATGCCGCTTAAATCCGGAACGGTCACGCGCTGACGGGTCATGGCGTAGGCGATGATTCCGGCTGCCGCCGCGGCAATCAGCACAATGATCAGCGCGATTCGGCGTCTCTTCTTTTTCTTTCTCAAATCGTTGATGCCGGTAATGTCGTCGGTCGTCGCGGGATCTTCTTCTCTGAAAATATCCGCGGTCGAGGCGGTTTCCCCGACCGGACTGATCGACGCGTCCAGCATGATTTGATCCAAATCCTCGATGAGCTCGTCGCAGTTTTGGTAGCGGTCCTCCGGCTTCTTCTGACAAAGCCGCACCACCACGTCCGACACACTCTGCGGAATCGTTGGATTGATCTGATTCGGCGGGGTGATATCTTCCTGGATGTGCTTGATGGCGATGGACACGGAATTGTCGTCATCAAAGGGCAGCTCGCCGGTCAGCAGCTCGTAATACATGATCCCGAGGGAATACAGGTCAGAGCGAGCGTCCACAAAGCCGCCCCGCGCCTGTTCAGGCGAGATGTAGTGCACCGATCCCATCGTCTGATTCGTCATCGTAATGGTGGCGCTGCTGATCGCCCGGGCAATGCCGAAGTCCGTCACCTTCGGCGTCAGATCCGACGTCAGCATGATGTTCTGGGGCTTGATGTCCCGGTGAATGATGCCGTGGTCGTGAGCGCATTTGAGCGCTTCCGCGATATCGATGATGAAATTGGTCGCTTCTTCGTAATCTAGACTGCCCTTCTGGGTCAGGTACTGCTTCAGTGTGATGCCGTCGACGTATTCCATGACGATGAAATAGACGTCGTGATCGACGCCGACGTCGTACACCGAGACGATGTTCGGGTCCGACAATCCCGCGGCTGCCTGGGATTCTCTGTCGAATTTCTTAATGAACTGTTCGTTTTCCGTGTACTCTTCCCGGAGGATTTTCACCGCTACGTAGCGGTTCAGCTTCAGGTCCTGGGCTTTGTAAACGTAAGCCATGCCGCCGCGGCCGATCAATTCGATGATCTTGTAGCGGTCGTTGAGTATTTTTCCGATCACGTCAATCCTCCTTCATTTGAAATTCTGGCTTGAAAATAATCAAGGTGATGTTATCTGTGCCGCCGTTGTAATTCGCCAGATTGACAAGCTTGCGCGTGGCCTCTTCGATGTCGTTTTCCATCACGATGCGGTGGATTTCCTCATCGCTGACCATGTTGTAGAGCCCGTCGGAGCAGAGCAGCACCTGATCCCCCGGATACAGGCGGTATTCAAACAGGTCCGCCTTCAAAACCTCATCGGTTCCCAATGCCCGGGTAATGATGTTTTTCTGGGGATGATCCTTGGCCTCTGTCGGGGTAATGCGGCCCCGATCGATCAGCGCCTGCACCAGCGAATGGTCCTTCGTCAAATGTTCGATGCCGCCGGCGTTGATGCGGTAGGCCCGGCTGTCGCCGACGTGGTAAATCACCATTTTGTCGGCGTGGACGATGGCCATGGTCAGCGTCGTCGCCATGCCGAGTTCCTCCGGCTGCATGACGCCCTCGTGGATGATCTCCTTGTTGATGTCGTTAAAAAAGGCGTTGACTTCCTGATAATCGGTAAAATCCTGAATCTCGCCGATGTGTTCCTTGATGTTGTCAATCGCGATCTGACTCGCGACCTCCCCGGAACGGTGACCGCCCAATCCATCGGCAACCGCGAACACGTAGTAGAGAATGCCGTCCTTCTCGACGTTTGCCGCGAGATAGGCATCCTGATTCGATTTTCGCTTCGCCCCAATGTTGGTAGAATAAGCACATTTCATTATTGTATCACCTTGTTTCCTGCTGCGTTCTGTGGCGGAGCTGGCCGCAGGCCGCATCGATATTTTTTCCGATTCGTCTTCTGACGGTGCAGTTGATGCCGCCGTCCTGGAGGGTTTTCGCAAAATCATCCACCCGCCGGCTTCCGGCGATGACCCCGTCCGAAATCGGGTTGAGACGAATCAGATTGATGTGGATGTTTTGATGCCGAAACAGACGGATCAGCTCAGCCGCATCCTCCGGCCGGTCGTTGACGCCGTCCATCAGCGCGTACTCAAAGGTAATCCGCCGGCCCGTCTGCTTAAAATAGCGCGCGCAGGCCTGGAGCAGTTCCGGCAGCGGGTAGCGCTTGGCGACCGGCATGATGCCCTCGCGGATCTGCTGCGTCGGCGCGTGCAGCGATACAGCCAGATTGATTTCCAGCTTCTTTGCCGCCAGCTCGTCCATTTTGGGGACCAGACCGCAGGTCGAAACCGTGATCTTCCGCTGACCGATGCCGAAGCCGTTGTTGGCCAGCTCGATAAAGGCGAGCAGGTTGTCGAAATTGGCCAGCGGCTCGCCGATGCCCATCACGACGACTCGGCTCACGCGCTCGCCGGAAACGGCCTGCGCCCAAAAGATCTGGCTGGCGATTTCGCCGGCACTCAAATCGCGGACGACACCGCCTCGGGTCGAGGCGCAGAAGGCACAGCCCATCGCACAGCCGACTTGACTGGACACGCACAGCGAAAGCCCGTAGCGGTAACGCATCAGGACCGTCTCAATACACTCCCCGTCCGCAAAGCGGATCAAGAGCTTCTCGGTGCCGTCCTCCGGATCGCGCTGGCGCCGGACCACTTCGCCGTGATCGATCACCATGGTTTCAGCCATGCGCCGCCTGAGCTTTTCCGGCAGATTGGTGCACGCGTCGAGGGATTCGGCTCCCTTATCGTACAGCCACTGGAACAGCTGCTTGCCTCTGAATTTCGGCTCTCCCAGATCCTGCATCAGCTGCTGGCACTGATCTAGATTGTAGCCAAATAAATTTTCCATGAAACCTCTTTAAATCTGATTTTGGATCCAAAAACCCAGATTACTCATATAAACGTATTATAACAAAAAAAATTATCTGAATAAAGCTCATAATTCATTACCAATTAAATTGAGTTTTTGCTACAATGAATTTAGGAAAAGGAGGATGTATTATGTCTCAAATGACTTATGTTTTTGGGCATCAAAAGCCAGACACAGATTCGATCTGTGCGGCGATTGCGTATGCCTATCTCAAGCGGGAAACGGGTTCCCCGGAGACTGAAGCCTGTCGATTGGGGCCGGTTAACAAAGAAACCCAGTTCGCTTTGGATACCTTTGGTGTGGAGGCGCCGAGGCTGATCAAAAGCGTCAAACCTCAAGTGAGCGATATTCATTTGAACAATGACTCAATGGTCACCGAAGAAAATTCGATCCACCACACGATGGATTTGATCATCGACAACCCTGGACGTTCCCTTCCTGTAGTGGATGACCAGAAAAAACTCATCGGCATTATTTCCCTGCCAGACATCATGCACGCATATTCAGACCCTTTCCAGGAAGACGGCCTGATGAAGGCGAAGACCCCTTACCGCAACATTATTAAAACACTGAACGCCAGAATCATCGGCGATACGCCCGAGGGCGTCGTCAAGGGCTGCTTCTTCAATAATTCGCAGCTCGCGCCCGACACCAAGCTAAGTCCCGACGACGTGGTCCTGACCACGCGCAACGACTCGTCTCGGGATATGGCCTTCGCCAATGGCAACGGCTGCGTCATCATCTCCGATGTACCGGCGGATATGGATATGCCCATTCCCGAAAGCTACACCGGCACGACAATGCTGACTGAAAAATCGACATTCGAAGTGATCCGCCTGCTCGAACAGGTCATGCCGATCCGCCAATACGTCAACCACGATACCATGGAATTTTTTATGCTTTCTGAAACCCTGGAGGACGTCAAGGGCAACATGCTGTCTTCCCCTCACAACCGTTTCCCGGTGGTGACCGATGACGGCGTCGTCCTGGGGACCATCACCAAATCCTCGCTGCTCGATTATCAGCGCAAGCGCGTCATCCTCGTCGACCACAACGAAAAGACCCAGTCCATCGCCGGACTGGAAGACGCGGAAATCGCCGAAATCATCGACCATCACCGCGTCGCTGAAGTCCAGACCGACGCGCCGCTTTACATGCGGGTCGAACCGCTGGGCTGCACCTGCACCATCATCACAAAAATGTATCAGGAAAAGGACGTCCCAATTCCGAAAAAAATAGCGGGGCTGCTACTATCGGCCATCATTTCCGACACGCTGCTGTTCAACTCGCCGACCTGCACCGAACAGGACAAGCAGGCGGCACAGGCGCTGGCGAAAATCGCCGACGTCAACCTGCGGGAATACGGCCGTTCGATGCTGATTGCCGGCTCCAACTTAGGAGATATGACGCCGGCGCAGATCATCGGCACCGACCGCAAGATCTTTACGATGGGCGACTACAAGGTCGAAATCTCCCAGATCAACACGGGCGACTACAAGAGCCTGTTCAACAAATTGAAGGATCTGCTCGCCCAAATGCAGGAAAACTGCGAAAAGGAAGGCGCCGACCTGGCCATTTTGATGGTCACCGATATCGTGCTCGGCGGCTCCGAACTGCTGATCGCCGGCAAACAGCGCCATCTGGTGCGCGAGGCCTTCGGGATCGAAGACGAAGACATCAGCCAATTCTTCCCGGGTATGTTCTCGAGAAAGAAACAGGTTGTGCCGCCGCTGATGCGCGTCGCATCTGAAGAATAAAATCAACTGACCCTTAGAAAGGACAAAAGGAGAGCGTTATGAACATCACTGTTTACTGCGGATCGAAATTCGGCAATCAGGCCCGCTACCGCAAGGACGCCGAAGCGTTGGGCACCTGGATCGGCCAAAACGGCCACCGTCTGATTTACGGCGGCGGCTGGACCGGGCTCATGGGTGCGGTGTCCAACGCAGCCTTAAAGGCCGGCGGTGAAGTGTACGGGATCATTCCCGAATTTTTGAAGGACATCGAACTGGCTCACGACGGTCTGACCAAAACCGTCACCGTCGAAACCATGGCAGAGCGCAAGACGATCATGCGGGAAGAAGGCGACTTTTTCATCGCGCTGCCCGGCGGCCCCGGGACCATCGAGGAAATCACCGAGATCATCTCCCTGCGCAAGCTGAAGCGCCACGACAAGCCCGCCGTCTTTTACAATTGCGATCATTTCTACGATTCCGCCCGCACCCTGTACCGCAACATGGTCACCCAGGGCTTTCTCGATCAAGCCACCTTTGACACCATTGTCTTTGCCGACAATCTGGAGGCCATTTATCGGGAAGTCGAACGGGAAATCGCAAAACGATCCCACAAATAAATGAGCTTAAACCCAAACGACCCACTTCTTAAAATTTAAGAAGTGGGTCGTTTTTATCATACTGATCCGCTATTTCGCGACATCTGCGTATGCTTTTGTCACCGCGAACCGCTTCTGCGCGTAGTCGCAGAGCGGATGAATTTTCAGGCCGCGCGCCCGCGCCGCCTCGACGACGCAGTCCACCAGTTTCCCGGCGATACCCTGACCGCTGTAGGCTGGATCCACCTCGGTGTGGGTCAAAAGCCAGAGGCGCCCGGAGGCACTCACCTTGCATTCCCCGATCACTTTTTCGCCGTCCAGCGCGACTGCCCGCATTTCCTCCGGGCGGAACTGAATATCTGCCATTGTGTTCTCCTTTGTTTTCAATCCTTTTGATTTTTCAGAAACGCTGCGATCCGCTTCGCAGCGTGTGCCGCATCCAAGCCTAAATCCGCCATCAGCTCGTCCGTCGAGCCGTGGGGGACGAATTGGTCCTCGACCGCCAGCACCAGCACGCGGCTGCCCGGCTTGTGTTCAGCCAGCCAGGCCGCGGCCCGCTGTCCATATCCGCCGATTTTGATGTTGTCCTCTAATGTGATCACCGGACCCCGCGCCGCCATTTGGCTGAGCATCGCCGTGTCCATCGGTTTGATGCTGCGGACGTTGACGAGACCGCAGTCCACATCCGCTTCGGCCTTCAGCCGATCGCAGATGGCAGCACCGCTTTCGCACAGATGCCCCAGCGCGAAAAGCGCCGCGTCCTTCCCTTCTCTTAAGATTTCCGAACGCAGGCCTTCAATTGGCTCCTGATGGTCCGCGAAAGCCGTCGACGCCGATCCCCGGCTGTAGCGAATGGCCACCGGACCGTCAATGTCGTGAACGGCAAAATGCAGCATCGCCTTGAGCTCTGCGGCATTCTTCGGCTCCAACACCGTCATATTCGGCATCTGCGAAAGGAAGGCCGTGTCGAAAATGCCTTGATGGGTTTCTCCGTCGTGGCCGACCAAACCAGCGCGGTCCACCGCGAAAATCACGTGCAGATTCTGCAGACAGACGTCCTCGAGAATTTGGTCGTAGGCCCGCTGGAGGAAGGTCGAATAAATGGCGACCACCGGAATCATCCCCTGAGACGCTAGACCGCCGGCGAAGGTCACCGCGTGTTCTTCCTCGATGCCCACATCGTAAAAGCGTCTGGGGTAGCGCATACCGAAGGCCTTTAAACCCGTGCCGTCGGCCATTGCCGCTGTGATCGCGACAATTTTTTCACAGGCGCCACCCTCTTCGACGAGGGCTTGTCCGAACACGTCCGACCAGCTGGGCTTAGTCTTCGGCTGCTTCAGCTGACCCGTTTCAATTTCAAAGGGCCCAATCCCGTGGAATTTGTCCGGGTGGCGCTCCGCCGGCTCGTAGCCCCGTCCCTTTTTCGTCACCACGTGAACCAGCACCGCCTTCTGCAGCTTGCGCGCGTCCTTAAAGGTCCGCACCATCTGCGCAATATTGGTGCCATCAATCGGCCCCAGGTAAGTAACGCCGAAATTTTCAAAGAGCATTTCCGGAATCATCATATTTTTGATGCCGTCCTTCACGCTGCTCAAATGGTCGGCAATGGGCTCGCCGATTTTGGGCAGGTGAGCCAGCCGCCGCTTGACGTGGTCCTTGAGCTCGGTGTAGGACGACGCCGTGCGCAGGCCGCTCAAATAGACGGAAAGGCCGCTCAGATTCCGAGAGATCGACATTTCGTTGTCGTTGAGGACGATGATCACGTTGCGCTTCATCCGGCCCGCGTTGTTCAGCGCTTCGAAAAACATGCCGCCGGTCGACGCGCCGTCGCCGATGACGGCGATTACCGCGTTGCGGTCCCCCTTCAAATCCCGGGCGCAGGCCATCCCCAGCGCCGCCGACACGCTGTTGGAGGCGTGGCCGGTGTCAAAGGCGTCCGTCACGCTCTCGCTGCGCTTGGGGAAGCCGCTGAGGCCGCCGTGCTGGCGCAGGGTGTCAAAATCGTCCTTTCGGCCGGTCAAAATTTTGTGCACGTAGGACTGATGCCCCACGTCGAAAACGATCCGATCCTTCGAAAAATCGAAGACCAGATGCAGCGCCATGGTCAGTTCGACCGCCCCGAGATTGGATGCCAGATGGCCGCCGGTGACCGACACCTTCTGAATCAAAAAGCGGCGGATCTCCCAGGCCAGCTGGTCGTAATCCGCTGGGTCGATCCGGCGGATATCGCCGTTTGCGTTGATTCTGGACAAAACCGACGGCCGCGGACGGCGTTGACCCTTATTGGATTTATCGTTTAAATTGTCTGTCACAGTATTCAAATGTTTCATTTGCAATTTCCCGTATTTCCAAGACCGTCGGCGACGCGATCACCTGATGCCCTGCCATGACCCTTTCAATGATGTCGTAGATGTCGAGGAAGCGGATCTCGCCGCGGCGAAAAGCCGCGTTGGCCCATTCGTTGGCGGCGTTGAAGGCGCAGGGCATGGAGCCCCCGGTTTTAATCGCCGAAACCGCCAGCGGCAGCCCTCTGAACGTCTCGTTGTCCGGCACGTCGAAATCCAGAGACTTCAGCGCCGTGAAATCCAGCGCGTCCGCCGGCGACGGCAGATGATCCGGCCAGGTCAGCGCGTACTGAATCGGCACGCGCATGTCCGAGGTGGCCAGCTGTGCGATCACCGAATGATCCTCGTATTCGACCATCGAGTGGATGATGCTCTGGGGCTGGATGACGACCTGAATGTCATCGGGATCCACGTCGAAGAGCCACCGCGCTTCGATGACCTCTAACCCCTTATTGACCATCGTCGCCGAATCGACGGTGACCTTCGGTCCCATCTGCCAGGTCGGGTGCGCCAGGGTTTCTTTCACCGTGACGTGTGCCAATTCCTTTTTGCTCATGCCGCGGAACGGTCCGCCGGAAGCGGTCAGCAGAATTTTATGGATTTTGGAGCCAGCCTTTCCTTGGAGCGATTGGAAAATCGCCGAGTGTTCCGAGTCCACTGGCAGGATGTTCACGTGATGCTTTTCGGCCAAAGGCATGATGATATGTCCGGCGGTCACACAGGTTTCTTTGTTGGCCAGCGCGATGTCCTTGCCGGCTTCGATCGCCGCGACGGTCGGCTCAACCCCGATCATGCCGACGATGGCAGTCACCACTGTATCCGCCTCCGGCTGGGACGCCAGCTCGATGAGGCCGGCCATGCCGCTCACCACGCGGATATTGGTATCCGACAGGCGCGTTTTGAGCACGTCCGCCTGACCTTCGTCGTAAACCGCGACGAGGGACGGGCCGAATTCCCGCGCCTGCTTTTCAGCCAAATCGATGGACCGGCAGCAGCCCAGCGCCGTCACCTTAAACAAATCGGGATGCATCCGGACGACGTCGAGGGTCTGGGTTCCGATGGAGCCGGTTGAGCCTAAAATGGCCAGATGACGTTTCATCGCAGGATCACCGCCGTTTCTATTCGCAAGGATTTATCCATTTGATCTCCTCTCTCGATGAGTTGATTGCTCATTTTATAATTTGTTTATCATTATATCACGTCCGCCGTCTTTTAACCCATTAAACGAAAAAAACCCGGGATGCCCCGGGTGATTCTTTCCGTTTATCAATCGGCAAAGTAATCGATCTGCATCGCGTGGCGCACTTCGTCTAAAGTCTTGGCTGCCACCTGTTCGGCCTTTTCACAGTTCACCTTCAGCATATCGCGCACATCCGGCAGGCGCTGTTCCCACGCCTTGCGGCGTTCGCGGATCGGGCGCAGCCGTTCCTGGAGCACGCTGTTCAAGAAACGTTTGACCTTTACGTCGCCGAGGCCGCCCTTTTGATAGTGGGCCTTGACTTCGTCGAGGTTCGCGTAATCCGGCCAAAACGCTGCGAAATCGTCAGGTTCGCTGAACGCGTCTAAATAGGTAAATACCGGATTGCCTTCGACCTGCCCCGGATCCTGCACCCGCAGATGGTTCGGATCGGTGTACATCGACATGACTTTCTTCTTGATGTCGTCGGGTTCGTCGGACAGATAGATGCAGTTGCCCAAGGATTTGCTCATCTTTTCTTTGCCGTCCAGCCCCGGCAGACGCATGCTGGCCTGATTCTGCGGCAGCACGATTTCCGGTTCGGTCAGCGTTTCGCCGTACACCGTGTTAAATTTCCGGACGATTTCGCGGCATTGTTCGATCATCGGTTCCTGGTCTTCGCCAGCCGGCACCGTCGTCGCGTGGAACGCGGTGATGTCTGCCGCCTGACTGATCGGATAGCAGAAAAAGCCCATTGGAATGCTGGCTTCAAAACCACGCTGCTTGATTTCCGCCTTGACCGTCGGGTTGCGCTGCACGCGGGAAACGGTCACGAGATTCATGTAGTAAAAGGTCAGCTCGGTCAGCTCCGGCACCGTCGACTGAATGAACAGCACGGATTTTTCCGGGTCCAATCCAACCGCGAGGTAATCAAGGGCAACCTGCATGATGTTCTGGCGCACCTTTTCCGGATGTTCGGCGTTGTCCGTCAGCGCCTGAGCGTCCGCGATCATGATGTAAATATCGTCGAAATCGCCGGAATTCTGCAGCCGCACCCGTTCCCTCAGGGATCCGACGTAGTGGCCGACGTGCAGGCGGCCGGTCGGCCGGTCTCCGGTTAAAATAACTTTTTTCATCTATAAGCTCCTTTAAATGGATTTTGATTCTGGTTTACATTTTTGTATTATATCATGCTGTGGAATTTGGTGCAATTCTCTAAAGCACAGACAAGCCGAAGTACCATGCCCTCCAGCAAAAAACCCAGCCAATCGGCTGGGTTTGTGTGTTTTTTACTTCAATTAATTATTCCGCGGCCTTCGGATCTGGCAGCGGCCCTTCGCGGTGCATGTTAAATTTCGTCAGATCGTAGCGCTTCAGGTTTTCGGTGATCGTGCGTTGATCGGCGCCTTCGATCATCTTGTCGCGGACCTTCATCGCTTTATTGGTGTCATCGTGAGCGTGGGGGCCGTGGCTGCAGCCGCCTTCGCAGGCCATCCCTTCGATAAAGTCTTCCTTCAGGCGTCCCTTGCCCATCATCATCAGCGTCGTCTTGCAGGCCTTGCCGCCGCTGACGCTCTTGATCTTCATCTGGTCGACGTCTTCGTAGCCCTGTTCCTTCATGTATTCGACACAGGACTGCGCCACCCCGACGTCGGCGTAGCGCTTGCCGTAGATCGACGCCTGTTGATAATTTTCTTCGACCGGTTCCAGTTCGACACCTGCGGCCTTCATAATCGCGTGAAGTTCAGCAAAAGTCAGTACGTAATCGGCGTTGCCCGGAATCTTCTGATCGACGACTTCGGATTTTTTCGCGGTACATGGGCCGGCGAAAACAGTGATGCACCCCGGATGTTCCGCCTTGATCATTCTGGACAGCTCGCACATCGGCGAAAGTGCCGTCGAAATGCAGTCTTTGTTTTCCGGATAATGACGCAGAATCATGTTGACAAAGGCCGGGCAGCAGGACGTCGTGCGTTTTTCGCCGTTCTTAAAGGCTTCGTACCATTCCGGTGCTTCTGCCGCCGTGGTTAAATCGCCGCCAAGGCCGACTTCGATGTAATCTTCAAAGCCCACTTCCTTCGCCGCCTTCCGCCAGCTGGCCATGGTGATGTCCTTGCCGTACTGACCTTCCACAGCCGGCGCGATCATCAGATAAACCGGCGTATTGCTCTTGAGCGCCTTGATCACCGGCACGATCGCCGTCTTCGTCGAGATGGCGCCGAAGGGGCAGGCGTGGATGCACTGGCCGCAGCGGATACATTTTTCTTCATCGATAACTGACAGCCCATCTTCGTTGTAGGTCAGCGCGCCGACCGGGCAGGAGTTTTTGCACGGGCGGACCAGATGCGCGATCGCGTTGTACGGGCAGGCCTTCGCGCACATCCCGCATTCGCGGCATTTATTCGCGTCGATTCTCGAGCGTTTTTCACCGGGGTGAATCGCGCCGAAACGGCAGGCCCCTAAACACGCCTTGCCCAGACAGTTCTGGCAGTTGTCGGTGACGATGTAACTCGAAATCGGGCAGTCCGCGCAGGCCGGTTCGATGACCTGGATGACGTTGCCATTGTCCACCGCGCCCGGCGCTTTGCCTTCAGCCAGGCGGATACGCTGGCGGACCACTTCTCTTTCCTTGTAGACACAGCAGCGGTAGTGCGGAATCATCCCCGGAATGATTTCTTCCGGCAGGTTGTCCCGTTCTTCTTCCAATGTACCTTCAAACGTTTTTTTCGCGACGTGATATAAAACTTTATGCTTTAGCGAAATAATGCGCCCATCATTACTCAATACCGTTTCCTCCTTCTTTTTTACATCGAAGCGGAATGACCTCTCTCCTTAAGGCCAGCCCGCTCAAATCAGTCCTTCTTTTAATTGACATTTCTTTAACATTATTGTATCAAAATGATGTTTGAAATTAAATGCAAAAATAAGCCGACTTTTTCGGCCCTTATAAATGCCAATTCAACAAAAAATTATCCTTTTCTTTTAATTGTTTTCATTATATCACGATTTCCTATTTTTGTTGAAGAAAATAAAAAAAACAGGGCAAAAGCCCTGTTCAGACTGTAGACAAACGAGGCTCTGAGAAAATACTCAGAGCCTCGTTTGATTTAATATCAAGCTGCAATTTGTAGATTTATAAATTGAAATCGAAATATAGGACGATTCGGTCCCGGGTGTTTTTT
>Ga0214927_100175_pt1 | contig 28304 bp, 22 predicted proteins | sample Stichaenrichm16X_FD_168612 | JGI IMG/M metagenome (GOLD analysis project Ga0214927, IMG submission 168612) | Xylose enriched microbial communities from anaerobic bioreactor in Madison, Wisconsin, United States - 16X | ecosystem: Engineered > Bioreactor > Anaerobic > Unclassified | place: USA... | reverse complement strand
GCTGCAGTATCATGGAATCCATCCGGACCCTCCGCTCTATGTATGGTCTGTTTGGCGACAATCATCATAGGCGAGGGTCCGGATACTTTTGGACCCCTCTCAGGTCAATCAAGGTCTAACAGAGAGTAGCGAAGAAGGCAGAGGCTACAGCAGAGCCGATGGTCGCTGCGATGAATGCCTTGCGGTACTTGGCAAGGACGCCAAACAGGGCAGGCTCGGTGATGCCCAGAAGCGCAGAGACGGCAGCAGCACCGATATTGGAGCGCTCCTCAGCATCTTCCACCTTGAAATACATCGCGAGGGTCGCGCCCATCATTGCCATGTTGGCCATGAACATCATCGGCATGAGCTGGTCCCAGCCCTGCGTCGCGAAGTTCTGGAGCGCGATCGGCGTCATGGCATGGTGAAGGCCCGTGAAGACGGCAATCGGACGTATCGCGCCGAATATGAGGCCGGCAACGATCGGAGAGACAGCGAACATCCACTGGATAGCGAAGCCGAGTGCATTGCCGAGATAGATGCCGATAGGGCCAATGACCGCAAAGGCGAGGATGCCGCCGGCAAAGAGCGACAGCGTCGGCGTGAAGACCGTCCTCATGGCCTTCGGCAGCACCTTGTCGATCCAGCGGTAGATATAGCTCAGGGCCCACACCGCCAGGATGATGGGGATGACATTGCCGGCATAGCTGAAGACCGGCACCGGGATGAAGCCGAAGAGCAGGTACTGCGAAATCTCCTTCGCAGCAGCTGCGGCTGTCATGGTCGGGTACTGCATGGCTGCAGCGATAGCGACCGCGACAAAGCCATTCGTCTTGAAGATTCTGGCTGCAGAATAGGCGATGAAGAACGGCAGGAACGTGAAGACGCCGCTCGCGATCATGTCGAGCACGATATAGGTATCGCTGGCATTCGAGATGGCACCGACTGCCACCAGGCCTGCCATGAGGCCCTTGATCATGCCGGCTCCGGCAATGGCAGGGACGATCGGTCCGAATATGCCCGAAACCGTATCCATCAGGGTATCGATGACAGGCTTCTTCTCCTCGTCCTCTCCGCTCTCTGCATCTTCCGAAACGGCATCCCCCATCAGGGGGGCCAGTTCCTGGAAATAGCTGTCGACCTCGGTGCCGACGACGACCTGGAGCTGGCCAGATCCGAACTTTGTCCCCATGACCTGAGGAATCTTCTTCAGTGCGTCATAGTCGATCCTGCTCTCGTCGACGATGCGGAACCTCAGCCTGGTCATGCAGTGCCAGACATTTGTGACATTGTCCGGCCCTCCTACTGCCGCAGCTATCGCTCTGGCGACATCAGCGTATGCCATCGTGAATCCTCCCTTGCTTCAGCGGCAGGCCTTCAGGCCTGCCTCCCTTTATTCCTTCTGTCAGATCGGGTTGCGCTTCCCTGCCTGCACCGGATTGTTTCGGCCGCCGCGACACGGCTTCTGCCATGCCTTGGCAGCGCTGCATGCATCCAATCCAATGCACTGCGTTGCTGGATATGGTTCTAGCATCACGTGGCATTTCTTTGGCCCTGATATGAGATTGGACCGGAAAGTTGGCTGAATATGGGCTGTTTTCCATGCCAGGATAGCGAAGAGGGAGCAAAGCGGCTTGAATAGCCTTGGACATGAGGCGCAGCCATCCTCCGGGAGTCCGGACGCGATGGCCAGACAGACAGAAGAGAGCGAGCGGAAACCATGAGCCCGACCATCATCACCGGCATCAAGACATTCATAACGAAGCCCGACAAGCACAATCTTGTGGTCGTGCGCGTTGACACCGACAAGGGGGTATCGGGTCTGGGGTGTGCTACATTCCAGTTCCGCCCGACCACGGTCCAGGACGCAGTCGATGGATATCTGCGTCCTCTGCTCCTGGGACGCGATGCCAACCAGATTGGCGACCTGTGGGAAGTCATGCATACGAATTCCTACTGGCGCAACGGACCTGTCCTCAACAATGCCATCGCCGGCATCGACATGGCACTCTGGGATATCAAGGCCAAGCTTGCCCATATGCCGCTCTACCAGCTTCTGGGCGGAGCTACACGCACAGCCATCCCCTCGTACACGCATGCCGTGGCTGATGACTTCGACACGCTCTGCTCCCAGATAGACCGCTATCTGGACGAAGGCTACCGCTATATCCGTGTCCAGCTCGGCTTCTATGGAGGGACCGGACAGGATCTCCACATGCCCCAGCATCCGCTGCCAGGCTCCTATTTCGACCCTGTGCAGTACATGCGCACGACGCTCGACCTGTTCGAGAGGCTGTCCCGGCGCTACGGAGATGCCTTCGAGATGCTGCATGACGTGCACGAAAGGCTCAACCCGGCACAGGCGCTGCAGTTCTGCAAGGAAGCCGAGCGCTGCCATCTCTTCTTCGTCGAAGATGTGGTAAGCGAAGAGAACAGCGCCTGGCTCCGCACGATCAAGCAGCAGACTGCGACGCCTCTTGCGATAGGCGAGCTCTTCAACAATCCCAAGGACTGGGAGGAGCTTGTGAGCGAGCGGACCATCGATGTCCTGCGCGTGCATGTCTCCCAGATCGGTGGCATCACGCCGGCAGTGAAGCTTGCCCATATGGCAGAGGCCTTCGGCGTGCGCATCGCCTGGCATACGCCTTCCGACATATCGCCGATCGGCCTGGCCGTAAACACCCATCTGAACATTGCCCTGCACAATGCCTGCATCCAGGAGAACATCGAGCTGCCCGAAAACACGCGCCTGGTCTTCCCCGGCGCTCCCCGGCAGCAGGGCGGCTTCTTCTATCCCATCGAGGCAGACGGCATCGGCGTGGGCTTCGACGAAGAGGATGCCAAAAAGTTCCCAGGCATCTTCAAGGAGCATCCCTGGACACAGAGCCGCACGCCTGACGGCACCCTTGTCATGCCCTGATTTCAGGCACATGCTTCGCTCCAGGATGCAGCTACTCTTTTTGCGGATGCATCCTGGCAGCATGCACTGCCCGGTCGAACGGCCTGATATAGGTCACAGAGTAGTCCAGGGCAATGATGGAGCTCATCTCGAATGTCCTGCCGTTGGCAAGGATGCCGCGGTTCTCTATGCGCATGACCGGCTCATGATGTTTGCAGCCGAGAAGTTCGGCATCGGCCCTGCTTGTCTTTGTCGGCTCATAGCTCGTGATGAAATGCGAGATCTTCAGCCCCGACCGCTCCATGAAAGCCTGGATAGAGCCTTCGACGATACTCCTGTCCAATACAGGAACAAGATCTTGAGGCAGCACCGAGCGCTCGATCTGCTCTGCCTCATGGTTCACGATGCGCAGACATGCGAAATGCCAGACCTCGCTTCCCTGCGGCAGCTGGAATGAATGAAGCTCCTCATCGGTGGCTCTGCACCGTTCAAGCGAAAGCATCCGCGATTCGATCTTTGCATACGGCATGCGGGTAAGCGAATTGAAGACCAGAGGATTGGTACGCAGCTTCTCCCGTACATAGACCCCCGATCCCTGCACGGCCTTGACCGCGCCGATGTCTGCCAGCGCCCTGAGCGCTTCCTGGATGGTCGAGCGCGCCACACCGTACTCCGACGCAAGCTCGCGCTGCGTCGGCAGCTTGCCAGAGCGGAACTCGAGCCGATAGATCCTGCTCAGAAGATCGTTCACGATGAATTCAGTCTTGTTCATGGAAGTACGCACCCTCTTCCGGCCCAAGCTGTCTGCAATACGGTTCCCCATCAAGATTATGGCCTTTGGCAGAAGCAGAGACCCACAAGAAGCGCACGACATCGGACTGCGGCGTGGCCCGTGCACGGCATGATAGCTCGGCGCCTCCGGCTGTCCCGCACCCAGACCACCAGCATGTGCATATCGGCAAGGGTGCGGCACCCTGGCTCCTTCTAGCCTTCAGGCAGGGCCCGCACCGATTTACAAAAAAAGAAAGGCTGGACCCCGCCCTTCCGGCAAAGGCCCAGCCTCATCGAGAGCTGCAAGGAGCGTTCCGCAGAATCAGAGCTGCGAGGTCAGTCCGCCATCGACATAGATGGTCTGCCCCCGTGCAGTACGTGTTCTCCTCGGAAGCGAGAAGCAGCATCTGCGGGCAGAGCTCGGAAGGCACGGCAATGCAGTGCAAAAACAAGCGGGCAGGCCTCGTAGGGTCTGCCCGCCTCTTATGGCTTCTGTTTTTCCAGTACCGCTACATCTTGAGCGCTGCGTGGAGCTGTGTCGCGATGTTCTCGACTGCAGGACCATAGATGACATGGATATGGGTATCGGACATCTTCTTCACGCCCATGCTGCCGGACTTCTTCAACATGTCCTCGTCGATGAGCGACATGTCCTTCACATCGACACGCAGGCGCGTGATGCAGTTGTTGATGTTGACGATATTGTCGACACCGCCCAGGCCTTCGACGATATAGGTGAGCTGCGGCGTCATGACTCCTTCGGCCACCTTTGCCTCGTTTGCCACCTCAGCCGAATCATCCGGTGCATCGATCGTGATGTGCTTTGCCGTGAGGTACTTGTAGAACACGAAGTAGTAGGCACAGAAGTACACCACACCGAGCGGAATGATCATGTACCACTTCGAGCCCGGCTGCAGGACGCCCCAGATGAAGAAGTCGATGATGCCGCCACCTGTGCCGCCGATGGAGACACCGAGCATGTGCGTCAGCATGAAGGAAAGGCCCGCCATCACGGAGTGGAAGGCGTAGAGCACTGGTGCCACGAACAGGAACGAGAACTCGAGCGGCTCGGTGATGCCGGAGACGAAGGCCGTCACAGCGCCGGCGACCACAAGCGCCTTGACGCCGTCACGCTTGTTCTCGGGCGTGGAGCGGTAGATGGCAAGGGCAGCAGCGGGAAGGCCGAAGAGCATGAATGCGAACTTGCCCTCTGCAAGATAGCGGGTGTAATCGGACAGGGCTGCAGTGCCCATGGTGTCGACATACTGGTAGAAGATGTTGAGGCAGCCCTCGGTGCCGTTGAGCACGCCGCCGATGGAAGTCGTGCGGAAGAGCTGGTTGATGATGTGGTGCAGGCCAGTCGGGATGAGGCCGCGCTCTGCCAGTCCGAAGAGGAAGACACCGAAATTGCCCAGGCTCGCGATTGCCGTGCCCAGCGCCATGATGGCAATCGAGAGAGGAAGCCAAATGAAGGGCGAGAGAATGCCCAGGATGAGCATCGCGACGAAGACGACGATAGCGACAGAGCGCTTGCCGCCGTAGAAGGAGATGGCAACAGGAAGCTTCGTATCGATGAAGCGGTCATGCAGGGCAGCTGCAAGGCAGCCTACCAGAATGCCTCCGAAGGCAGACATGTTCGGTGCACCTTCGACACCGAGCACGGTTGCCGTATCGAGAGAGCTGAAATCGAACAGACCGCTCTTGACCATCGCCGCACCCGCAGCGATGAACGTGTAATAGCCGACAAAGCCGGCGAATGCCGCAATCTCCTTGTCCTTCCTGGCAAGGCCAAGAGCAAGGCAGATGGCAAACAGCACAGGAATCTGTGCATAGACCGCATTTGCGACCGCCTTGATAGTCGCGAAGACAAATCCGACCGGTGCCGTTGGCGCAAACGCCGGCACGGCCGCAATGACCGCATCCTTCGTCAGTGCACTCATGACACCCAGAAGCAGGCCAACCGCCGAGAGCGCTGCAATCGGCAGCATCAGGCTCTGGCCAAGTTTCGAGAGGTAATCCATGACACTGCCTCTCTGATTCTTCTCTCCCATGTTTCCCCCTTGTCGCACATATCCCCTGTCATAGGAATGGAGCCTGCCGCATCGCGGCAGGAGCTCAGAATGGTCTGCGCCAGATGCTTGCCACCAGCCTGACGCAGACCGCTTCGCACGTCGTTTGATTCTGCGTGCCCTACTTGAGCTCTGGCCAGTAGTCCTTGTTCTCCTGGATCAGGACATCGAGAATCTCGTGCGCCTTCTTCGTATCGTTCACGAGACGGTTCAGCGTCAGCGCTTCGATCGCCTTCTGGTAGCTATGCTCGAAATAGGCGTCGACGAGCAGCTTCTCGCAGGACACCTGCTGGACCAGGAGTCCGAGATAGAACTGCGGAATGTTGCCGACACCCATCGGGCGCGGACCATTGGCGGTAAGCTCGGCGACAACCTCGACCATTGCATCGTCCTGCATGTTGTCGATGAGGCCATTGTTCTCGGTGATGATGATGTAGCGGCGGCCCGTATTGTGAGCGATGGCAGACGCCACCTCGATCATCATCTCTGCATGCGCGTCGGAGTGGATGTCGACAATGCCCTTGGTTGTGCCGGCATCGATGCAGCGGTGGCATTCGCCGAATGCACGCTTCTCGCGGCCTTCGATGACCTCGTCTGCACGGGTCTTGTTGCCGGCAGCCATACGCTCCTCGTTCAGATGCTGGAACTTGTAGAGCGGGTAGAGGTAGTACTGGTCATAGGTGTTGGGAAGATACTCAGGGTAGTCTTCCATCATCATCTTGACGTTGCCATAGGTCTCGAGCCAGGAAGGATCGCGCTGCTCTGCGTCCTGCGGCAGGAAGCCCTTCTCATGGACAAGCTTGCGGATCTTGGGCATGAGGTCTTCGCCCGTCGGCTTGTAGTACATGTGGGTGAACCAGCCATAGTGGTTGAGGCCGAAGTAGACTGGCTCGAGGTCGTTCCAGTCGACGCCGAGCAGACGGCTGGTAGAGCGCACGACGTTCTCCGGCTGATCGCAGATGTTCAGGATCCGCTTGTCATCCGGGAATTCGCGGCGCAGCGCCTCTGCGACGATTGCTGCAGGATTCGAGTAGTTCAGGCACCAGGCATTGGGCGAATACTGGCGGATGGCATGAATTGCGTGGATCATGTCGCCGATGGAGCGCATGCCGTACGCCATGCCGCCGGCACCGACCGTCTCCTGGCCGATGATGCCATGGTCGAAGCAGGTGTGCTCGTCCGACCAGCGGCCCTCGAGTCCGCCGGAGCGCATCTGCATGAAGATGAAGTCCATGCCTGTGTAGGCGGTCTTCTCATCCGTGGTGTAGCTGATCTCTGCATCCGGATACATCTCGCGGAACAGGATCTCTCCGAACTTGCCCACCGGCTCCTGACGCGGACCATCGATATCGAAGAGGACCAGCCTGCTGAGCGGGAAGTCCTTCTGGAGCCTCACGAAGCTCTTGAGGAAGCCCGGCGTATAGGTGCTTCCGCCACCGACGATGCATACGTTGTAACGCTTCTCTGCCATTGCATCCACCTCTCAGATAGATTCGAGCAGGCATGCCAATGTCCTGCCGATTCGCATATCCGCGCAGGTGCTGGGGGATTTTTTCCTCTCTTCCCTGCGCGCACCATGAAGATAGCGCCTAGAGAATCTCCCAGAAGAGCCTGGAGCTGTTACAGAAACTCGTGCCATAATCTGTTACATGTTTCAGAATCAGAAACACACTCATGCAGCTTAGGACCCAGAGGAGAGCAGAACATATGCCAGATGCCGCTGCATCAAGCTTCACATCAGCAGAGCTTGTCCTGCTGCGCTATATCCAGTCCCATGCCCAGACGGTACCTGATCTGAGCGCAAGAGAGCTGGCAGCCAAGGCCGGATGCTCTGCGGCAACTGTGGTCAGGCTTTCACGCAAGCTTGGCTATTCGGGCTACACGGAGTACCGCTTCGCGCTCAGAAGACAGAAGCATCCTGCCGTTTCTGCAGGATCCATGCCCCAGCGGGACATCCTTGCAGAGACAGCGGCGACCTCCCATCTCAACCAGGCAAAGGATATCGAGCGTACAGCCGATCTGCTTGCCGAGCGCGATACCGTCATCCTTGTCGGCGGCGGCCTCACGCATACGGCGCTCGAGTATCTGCACCATTACCTCTTCTCGGCTTCCTGCCCCACAATCTGCATGCCGAATGATGAGCTCTCGCTTGATGCCATAGCAAGCGCCGGACCCGATGCGGTCGTGCTCTGCGCAAGCGTCTCGGGCGCAGGGTCCACGCTCTCCCTTGCAAGAGAGGCCCATAACCGTGGCCTGTTTGTCATAGGCATCACCAGCTCCCTCACGAGCGACCTTGTCACGTTCTGCGATATCTGCCTTCTGGCCACCAGCGCGCCGAGGACAGACCGCCGCATTGCCTCGCGGCTGGGCATCGTCGCAGTTGCGGACGAGATAGCCCGCACCTATTCCCATCGCCACCACACCGGCCAGGTCATCGAAAAGGAGACACACGCATGATCGAGGCATTCCGGGACGATATCCTCTCGACGCTCACGCCAGGCGAGCTCGATTTCCTCTACTTCGCAGAGCTGCATCTCGTGGAGATCGCAGGATGGAGCTTGGACCAGGCAGCTGCCGCAAGCTTCGCCTCTGCCCCTGTCATCGAACGCGCATGCAAGAAGCTCCATCTGTCCGGCTATGCAGAGCTCCGCTTCCTGGTCAGAAACGAGCTGAAGGGACGTGCCATCGCCGCACACGACGGCATTTCCGCCTACCGCGCCACAGCCGCGCAGGATGCGCTGCTCAGAGAGGCGCGCTTCACCCTGCGCGATCCATCGATGGCGCTTCTGCCTCAGGCGGCAGCTGCCATCTGGCAGGCAGAGAGCCTTGTCCTCTTCGGGCGGGGACTGTCTGAGTTTCCAGCAGAATATCTCTCCGAATACCTGGCACGCATTGGCAGGCCATGCCGGCGCTATCTCGATCCGCCCTTTGTCTATCGCGATGCAGCAGCCTTCACGGACCGCGATGCTATCGTCATCTTCTCGGCCGGTGGCCGCACCATACCGGTCGTGAAGGCCGCAGCGATAGCGAAGAAGAACAGGGCCACGATCATCTGCATCTGCTCGGATCGGGAAAGCCCGCTCTGCAAGATGGCAGGCATCGCCCTGCATGCAGCATCCGACACGCTCAGCATCAACCAGATCGATCTCAATTCCCGATTCACGCAGTTCGCCGTAGCTGATGCCCTCGTCGATGAGCTGCTGAGAGAAAAGCCTGGCCAAAAGGCTGGGGAAAACCCAGCCAGCTAGGCGAGATTGCTTTCGATGGACTCATCCAGAAGCGCCATCTCGTCTGCCGTGAGTTCAAGCGTCGCAGCGGCGCAGTTCTCTTTCGCCCTCGCAGGAGATGAGCATCCCACAAGAGCTGTCGTCACGAACTCCTTCTGCATTGTCCAGGCAAGCGCTATCTGGGAGACGGGACGCCCATGCTTCGCTGCAACGGCATCCATATCGGAAAGCAGCTTCTGCACCTTCGAGAACAGGGGCTCCTTGAAGCCGGTATAGAACGTATAGCGGATATCCTTCTCCTCGAAGTGAGGAAGGGTCCTGAAGGCACCGGTCAGGATGCCGCCGCCGAGCGTTCCATACGTGAGCGTCGCCAGCCCCTTGTCGTGTGCCCACTTCATCGTCTCTTCGTTCTGCCTGTCAAGCATCGAGTACCTGAGCTCGGCCGCATCGATCTTCGCGAAGCGCATGCACTCCTCGAGCTGCGGGATGCTGACATTGCTGACGCCGATATGCGAAATCTTCCCTGCTTCCACAAGCTCCCTCAGCGTATCCATGGTCTCCTCGACCGGCACCTTCTCATCCGGATAGTGCATAAGATAGAGGTCGATATAGTCGGTGCCAAGCCTTCCGAGCGAGGCATCTATCTCCCGCAGGATGTCTTCTCTGGAGTCATCTATCTCGCGTGCACCGGTCTTGGCATTGCAATAGTCGCCGAACTTTGTGACAAGGAATGCCTTCTCGCGGTAGCCATCCTGAAGTGCCCTGCCGACAAGCTTCTCTGCAGCAGAGTCCATCCCATAGATCGGTGCCGTATCGATCACATTGACGCCTTCGTCGAGAAGTGTGCGCAGCGTCTCCACCGGACGCGCTTCATCAGCCCTTCCGAAGACGAGTCCATAGGCATTCTTTCCTGCCATGGACCAGGTGCCGGCCCCCAGAGAGGAGAGCCTTGTCCCAAGAGATGTGCATTCCGTATACCTCATGTGCCGCTCCTCGCCCCGAATCCTGTTCTTTCTCTGCGGACCTGGCTGCACCGCAGAGCGTTGCTGCCATCTCGTCTTGGACAAGCATAGGCTTGAGAGGCATGACAAGAAGGACCCCACAGGCCCTTATGCAAGGGAGACCCATGGTACGCCTCATATTCTCCGATCTGGATGACACGTTCCTCGCAGCAGACAAGACCATACCGGACGCAAACCGCGCCATGCTCGAAGAGGCATCCAGGAAAAACATCCAGTTTGTCCCCTGCACCGGCAGGAACATCAATGGCATACCTGCTTCCATTGCAGAGTATGGCTGTGTCCACTATGCCGTCTGCTGCAACGGTGCCCTCGTCGCAGATCTCGATCGCGGCGAAGTGATCCATGAGGTGGACATCGAGAAGGAAGAGGTCCACAGGCTCTTCTGTGCTCTCAAAGACTTGCCTATTACGTTCGACCTCTTTGCGGATAGCCATGTCCTGACCGCAGAGGACCGCTGGCACTTCCTCGACGAGATTCCCGTGACCGAGCCCACCCGCATCCACATCAAGGAAGTCAGGACCTGCTATCCGGGAAGCGTCGAGGACATGATCGATGCAGCCAAAAACATCTGCCGCATCAACATCTTCTATCTCGACAACGAGACAAGAGACAAAGTCTGGAAGATCGTGGACTCATTTTCCGATCTCATCAGAGCCTCTTCGCAGCCCTGCAACGTAGAAGTCACGAAGAACGGCGCAGACAAGGGGGCAGGGCTCCTCTGGCTGGCAGACCACCTGGGCGTGCCTGTGGAGGAAACCGTGGCCTTCGGCGACTCGAGCAACGATATCGCGATGCTCAAGGCAGCAGGAGACGGCGTTGCTGTGGCAAATGCACGGCCTGAATGCCTTGCCGCAGCAGACCATATTGCCCAGAGCAATGACAAGGGCGGCGTCGGCCTCTACATGGAAGAGCTCCTCCGGAGGCAGTAGGCCAGCCCCTGCGCCTGCAAAAGAGCTCCGCCGCCCCACTAGGTCTGCTCAGGCAGATTCAGCTGCAGAGCAATGGGGGCTGCCACGCAATATGGCAGCCCCCATTTCCTTTGCCGGCCTCCGGCTACTTCTTCATGAGTCCCAGCCCGTCATGCCATGCCGTGCCGACCTGTTCGCCGATCACACGATAGCCGTTGACGGAAGGGTCGAAGATGATGGGACGAAGCTTGCCGAGATCGACATGGCCATCCGTAAGGATGCTTTCATCTGCCTGTTCCGCTACGACCTTGCCGACAAGCAGGCCATGCTCCTCGTCGAAGAGCTCGACCGTGCACTCGAGCGTGAGCGGATATTCCTCGATCACAGGAGCATCGACATGGGCGCTCTTGTGGACATGGACGCCAGCCTGCTCGATCTTGTTCACCTTGCTGCCTGTGGCTATGCCGAAATAGTCAGATATCTCGACGGTATCTGCCGTTCCGAATGAGACCGTAAAGGCGCCTGTGGCCTTGAGGTTCTCTGTCGTCTTGTGCGTGCCCAGGAAGAAGGCAATCTCCCCTTCTCCGCACTGCACGCCCCAGGCAGCATTCATCGCATTCGGCACGCCGTTCTCGTCGTAGGTAGCGATGATATGGACGCCTTCTGGCGTCATGACCGACTTGTTTCCAGAAATCTCCATCATGTCCTCCTTCGCATCCCGACACCCCGCCGGAATATCCCTTGCTTTGCCTTCTATCTACCCTATCGGCCAACAGGGCATCCATGCCCAGCAGGACGTCCTTGCTATAGAAGACATGCATATCAGACAGACGTGCCCTTCTTGTGAGAGCTTGGAGGAATCGGTCCTGCATTCTGCATAAAGCAGGGCTCTTCGGCAATATGTCTCCTGTAGCGGAGCAGGAGGAAGACCATGGGAAGCAGGAAGCACTCGGCACGTGCCAGAGAGCGGGAGAAATTCCTCTCGGGCCTTGGCGGCATGGATGATGCCTTTGCCGCAGAAGAGGCACATCAGCGCGAAGCGGCAGACCAGAAGGAGGAAGCCCGCCTCATGAAGGCCTGCCTCTCGAAGCAGCGCTATGAAACGCGCGCAGAGGCAGAAGAGACCGCCCGCGCCTGTGCCCAGCACGGCACCTATGGCCTCGAAGTCTACCGCTGCCCCTACTGCAGAGGATGGCATCTGACATCGCATCCCTGGAAGGACAGAAGGCCGCGTTGATCCATCCGCTCCGCCATGCACGCGATCTCTCAGAACGCTGTCTGCCCAGCGTCTGAGGATGACGGGCTCAGGAGAGCCAGGCATATGAGCAGAGGCAGGCAGCCGAGCAGCTGAGACCCAAGACCATCTCGGCCTGTCTCCATCGATGCAGAAAAAGGCAGGCAGCCCCATGAGCTGCCTGCCTCCACTGTTTCGGAACCTTCTTGCCCGTCCTATGCCTTCCTGCGGCTGCGCATGATGCTTCGTGCAGAGATGATGCCTACGACAGCAAGCCCGACTGTGCCCGCACCGATCAGGCCATAGCGGATCATGTCGGCCTTCTGCATGCTTGCAGCACCTGACTGAGGCTTGCTTCCATGCATCGCGCCATTCATGATGTGGCTGTTTGCCATCGTATAGAGCAGGTGATGCATGGCATTGCGCGCATAGCGGTACTCGGTCGCGTCGGTGCCCGTGAACTGCCACCAGCTCTGCTGGTTCTGCGTCGTGAGCTTCGAGTCGCCGCCTGCGGCAATCATCTGGCCGCCGTTCATGAACTCGCCCATGTCGGCATTGTCCGTGATGATCCAGCCATTGAAGCCCCATTCGTTGCGTACCAGTCCGGTCAGGAGCTCATAGGAGCCGCCGCACCAGGTTGCGCCGATACGGTTGAAGCTTGTCATGAGGCCCTGGCAGGCACGGATCTTGCGCGACGCATTCGAGTAGGTGCCATCCCCATTGTCTTTCACATAATTGAGGTCGACATCTCCTGCCTTCATGCACATCTCGAACGGCTTGAGATAGAGCTCGCGTGCAGACTGCTCGTTCAGCCATGTCGCTATCGACCACTCGCCACGATCTCCTCGGTGATCTTCCTGGTCATTGAAGGCAAAGTGCTTCATCAGGGTATAGACGCCTTTTTCCGCTGCCCCCAGCACCTCTCGGGAGGCCATGGCGCCTGACAGGAAGGGATCCTCGGAGAAATACTCGCCATTACGTCCGGAATAGGGTGTGCGGTGGATGTTCATGGCAGGAGCGTACCAGCCCGTCCCTCCGCCATACAGCGCCTCTTTGCCGATCATGTTGCCCAGGCGCGATGCCAGCTCGACATTCCATGTCTGCGCAACGGTCATCGGATTGCAGAACGTCATTCCGGTGCCTCCCCAGCTCCAGCCGGAGGTCGAGTCTGCATCGGTACCGGCAGGCTTGCCGATACCTGCGATTTCCACAGACCCATAGCCAGACCGTGCGATGGAGGCGTCATAGTCTTCGACCGTAAGCTCATCGAGCAGCTTGTCCCAAAGCGGGTCGTTATAGTCGCGGCCACGCATATCGATGAGAGACAGGCCGTTCTGTGCACCAAAGACCATGCCTCCGTCAAAGGGAGAGGTATCCGGATTGCCGGAGTCGGTCGAGCCGAGCTTGGCCAGAAGCTCGTCGGATGCCGTCTTGCCATAGGTATAGCTTTTGCCATCTTCGCCGTTTATCTCGTTGCCCCACAGCGATATGGAAGACGTCGGCTCTCCGTCATGCGCAGGGAATGAAGTGCTCCAGTCTGCCCGGGTCAGATAGGGCACATCTCCTGCAGCATCATCGAAGAGATTCGTGATGTCGGCACCTGTCAGGCTGTCTTTTGCATAGGTAGTCGCATCGATTGCGTCAAGTGCAGGGTCGTAGGCCGCGGCAAACGAGGCATCGCCCTCCCCTGCTGCCGTCTGGGCTCCCTTGGCAGCAAGGATGTTGTTCACGGCACCATGCGCATCGTGTGCAGCCGTCACATAGTAGGTGCCCGGCTCCAGGATATAGGTCCTGGCTCCCTTCGCATCATAGGAAGCAAGCTGCGAGCGGTCGAAGCTCACGCTCACGGTCTGGCTCTCGCCCGGATCGAGAAGCTTGGTCTTGGCATAGCCGACGAGCACGACAGATGCCTTCTCGATTCCCTGCGCCCGATCGTAGTCCGTATAGGGCGCCTGTGCATAGAGCTCGACGACGTCCTTTCCGGCAGCAGAGCCCGTATTCGTGACAGTGACCTTCGCCGTGCAGCTCTCACCATCCCAGCTCTGGCTGAACGAGCTCCAGGAGAAGCTTGTGTAGGACAGGCCGAAGCCGAAGGGATAGATGACCTCGTCTGCATAGGAGTAGTCGCCCGCATTGCCCTGTCCGAGCACGGCATCCTCGTAGCGCGTCTCGTAGTAGCGGTAGCCTACATAGATGCCCTCCTCATAGGAGACATAGTTGTATTTCGTCTCATTCCCGCTGCCGTCGAGATAGCGGTAGTCGCCAAAGTTCTGTGCAGCCGGACTCTTCGAGGGGTTGCGTGCGAACGTGTCGACCGTACGGCCGGAAGGATTAACAGATCCGTTCAGGATCTTGCCGAGCTCCTGCGTGCCATAGGTGCCGGTCGAAGGCACATAGAGCACGCTCTTGATGTTCGGGAACTGGTCAAGCCAGCCAAGCTCCACGGCAGCATTCGTGTTCACGAGCAGGACCGTGTTGTCGAAGTGGTCGTTCAGGTACTGCAGGATCTCAAGCTCTGTGGAGTCGGGCTCGAGATAGCTCTTCGCCTTGTCTTCGTCAGACGAAGCATGGTTGTACATGGAACGCGGCATGTCGCGTCCCTCGCCTGCCACACGCTTGAAGACGAAGACGGGTGTCGTGCCTTCCAGGGAGTCGAGGACACCTGCATCCGAGAGCACGGAAAGAGGGCACTCGTTGATGGAGAAGTCCTCGCTCTCGCCGTAGGTGACAGAGCCTGGCCCCATCACATAGTCCTTGCCCTTGCCGGTACGGTAGAAGTCCATGAGGGTCTGGTTCACGCTGAAGCCTGCCTGCTGCATCGCAGGAGTGAGCGCATCATCCGACTCGTCCGAGATGCCAAGGGTCTTTGCAAGGATGTTCTGGGCGCCGCTGCCGAAGCTGCGCGCATTGCCTCCCACAAATGAAAGCGTCGTGCCGCTCTCGAGCGGAAGCGAATCCCCGTCATTCTTGAGAAGGACAAATCCTTCATCGGCAATCTGCTGATCGAGGGCGCGCTCGGCGTCTGCCAGCTCCGTGCTCGAGAAGTCCTTCTTGCTGTACTCGAGGTCGAGCCCCTCGGTCTGGGCATCGGAGTTGTCCCAGCTCTGGTTCACGCCCAGATAGGAGTTGATGACCGTCGAATAGTTGGGAAGTATCTCGTTGGCACCATAGATGAGCCCAATCGAGATGGCAGCCACGGCGGCAAGGACGACCCATTTGATGGCGGAACGCAGCCTGCTGTGCCCCTTCTTCCTGTCTTTGCGTACTTCGTGCTCAGGTTTCATGTCACACCTATTCCGCTGCAAGGCAGCAGGAACGTCTCTGACGTCCCTGCTGCCTGACCAATCATTTCATGAAGCGCTGTAAGTATTACCAGGCAGATGCCAGGGAGGGCGCCTGAGGATCGCTCTGCTCGGCAAAGGACGCAGTGCCGGTCTTGACCGCAAGGGACGTATAGGACGTGCCGAAGGTGCTGTTGTACACATCGAGGAAGTCCTCGACCGGAATGCGGTGGGTATAGGTGGTGTAGAAGACGCCTGAGCCATAGCCTACATCGGGCTGGCCCCAATCGTAGTAGAACCCATCCTGGACATACGTGATGGCTCCGTTGTCGATGCGGGCAGCGACCGGCTCTCCGGCTTCATTGAGAAGCGACAGCGTAGCCTCCGCGCCTGCACCCGTGACGGTCCAGGTCCCCGTGCAGGACACGAGATTGAGCGCATCGAGCCTGAGCGTTCCGCTGCACCTGAGGATGAGCGGCACGGTCGGCTTCTGGATGAACGAATACTTGTAGGTATCCTGTGTCGTGGCAGTGACAAGCACCTGATCCGACCAGGTTGCCTTTGCCGCCATATCTGCATAGCCCAGAAGCTGCACATCGTCTCCCGGCTGATAGACCTTACCGTCGATGTTCCAGCCATCGAAGGTCTGGAAGCGTCCGGACCAGGGGCAATCCGGCATCGTGAAGTGCTCGCCCGGCCCGACCTCGATGGTCTGCGGTGCCGCTCCGCTTACGTTGGCATTGTCGTTCGAGAACGAGACCGCATACAGCGGCTTGTCAGGCACCGCATACTTGGTGCCCATCGCCTTGTTTGCAGCGGTCGTGAGCTCGTAGCGGGAAAGGGCGCCCGTTGCGGTCCTCGGCCCGAGCAGATCGGACACGACATCCTTGGACCAGAAGAACACGCCGTCCTTTTCCGAGACCTCGATATCCGTGCCGTCGGAATACTTCATCGAGAGGCCGCCGTCATCGCTGTAGTCCCAGGTTCCCGTATCAGAGAAGGCAGATCCGAAGAACGACATCATGACATTCAGAGAGAACGTCTTGTCCTCATAGAAGCTGGTCATCATGGTTGCAGGCAGGAAGGCGACGGTCTTGTCCGGAATGTCCTCTGCAGCGATCATGGCGCTCTTCTGGTCAGTCGCGCCCAGCGCCGTGTCATGCGTCATGCCATTCATTGCGAGGGAGTTTGCCATCACATAGAGGATGCGGTGCACGGTATTGAAGACTGCATCCTGGATGACGGGATCGCTGCGGTAGTCGTCCTGCAGAAGGACGCCGTCGGTGTTCTTGTAGCCCGTGCCGTTCAGCCAGGCATGGGTGCCATTGAGGATGCCATCGATGGTGTCCATGTAGTCGGTCTCATAGGCATCGGTCAGCGTAAGGCCACGATAGCCTTCCTCCCCTTCGGCAAAGCCCTTGAGAAGCGCCGCGTTGGCGCCGGTCCAGTGCATGCCAAGACGGTTGAAGCCGGTCATGAGGCCATTCGCCCCGCCTTCGGTCATGGCCATAGCGAAAGGCTTGAGATAGATCTCGCGCAGCGTCTGCTCGTTTGCCCAGGAAGGCACGCCGTGGCGGTAGGTCTCCTGGTCGTTGCCGGCGAAGTGCTTCATGAAGGTGACGCCGCCCTTCTCCACAAGGCCTTTCACCTCATGGGAGATGGCGCATCCTGCCAGGAATGGATCTTCCGAATAGTACTCGTAGTTCCTGCCGGAGTACGGCGAGCGATGCGCGTTGCAGCTGAAGCCATAAAGGCCCACCTTCATCGACGACGCATCCGAAGCATGCAGCATGTTCTCGCCAATCATCCTGCCGACCTGATAGTTGAGGTCCTTGTTGAACGTCGCTGCACGCCATGCGCTCACGCCGTACGGGATGCCCTGGATGCCGGACACGGCAAAGACTTCGGCGCGTCCGTTCGAGCCATCCTTGTCCTTGGTGGCAGGCTTGCCGATAACATCGAGCTCGGTCTGGCCGTCGGCAATGAGGGAGACCATCTCCTCATAGCTGAGCTTGGAGATGAGGTCTTCCCAGCCTGCATCGTCGTAATCCTTGCCGCGCATATCGACGAGCATCGTCTCATGGCCCGTCTTGCCGAACTCATGCGTCTTGACCTTTGCGGCATCGCCCGAACCTGCCTTGTAGGCGACCGGCTTTGCCAGGTCTGCAACCTCGTCGGTGTAGATGAGGTGGGTTGCCTCCTTCGGATAGGTGCCCATCCAGTCGGAGCGCGACATCCAGGTGACCTTGTTGAGCTTGCGCATCGTCTCGTTCTTGTTCGGGTCGACATCGTCGAAGAGGTTCGTGATCTCGACACCGGTCGGAGCCTGGCTATATGCCTTGTCCTCGAAGCTGGGATTCGACCACAGGGCTGCCAGATCGGCATTTCCTTCTGCCGTCATGCCATGCTCAGGACCCTTGCCCTTGGCAGCAAGGATGTTGTTCATCGCTTCATGCGAGCCATTTCCGACGCTGAACCAGTACTCGCCGTCGTCGAGGATGTAGGTCTTTGCAGCATTGGCATCGTAGGAAAGCAGCTCCTCGATCGGCACATGCACCGTGACCGTCGCCGAAGCGCCCGGCTCGATCGTGTCGCTCTTCTCGTAGCCGGCAAGCTTCAGGGCTGCCTTCTCGACCCCATTGTCCTGGTCATACGCCGTATAGGGCGACTGAACATAGACCGTGACGGCATTCTTGCCAGAAGTCTTGCCTTCGTTTGTGACCTTGACGCTCACATCGAAGCCATCGTCGGTCTCTTGAACCGCAAGGTCGGAATAGGCAAAGGTCGTATAGGACAGGCCGAAGCCGAAGGGATAGGCGACATAGCCTGCATAGTCGAAATCGCCTGCCTGCCCCTGGCCCAGCACCTTGTCCTCATAGCGCGTCTCGTAGTAGCGGTAGCCGATGTAGATATCCTCGGCGTAGACATAGTTCCTGCGCCAGTGGCTGCCCTTGTCCTTGTCCACATCGGGCTTCCAGGCATCGATCTCATGCTGGACTTCGTCGTCCTTGCCGGCAGACAGATGGGAACGGTCGGCATCGATGGCACCGAAGTTGACCATGACGGGATTGGCATGGTTGTCGCGGTAGATAGTATCCGGCATGCGGCCCGACGGATTGACGGCACCCGTCAGCACGCCGACCAGAGGATCGACCGAGTAGCTGCGCTCATGCTTGCTGAAGTAGGGATCCATGTAGCTGCCGCACCACATGACTGCATCGATTGCATCATCCCATGGGGCGCTGTCCCAGCTGATCGTATTGGTCATGTTGAAGAGGACGACCATCTTCGTGAAGGTGCCGGAGCGCCTCAGCGCAGCCACCTGATCGAGCATCTCGCGCTCTTCTGCTGAGATGGCAAGATAGTCCCTGCCTTCGACATGGCTGTTGTCTGAGCCCTCACGGCCGCGGCGGCCGAGCACGACGATAGCGACACCGGACGCAGCGCCCATGAAGCCTGCTGCCTCGACCGAAGACCACGGATTCTCGTTCACGGCGACATTCACGACATTCTTGGTGCCGTCCGTATAGAACTGCCAGCAGGCATCATCGAAGTCGAAGCCTGCCTCCTTCCAGGCTTCGTCGAACTTCGGGATGTAGGCGGGGCCGGCATTGCCGAAGACCATGATCTTGCCATCGGACTTCGCAAGCGGAAGCGCGCTGTTCTCGTTCTTGAGCAGCACGCAGCCTTCCTCGACAAGCTGCCTGTAGAGCGCATGCTGGTCATCGGAAAGCTTCTGCTCCCCTTCCTGCGTATAGTCATAGTCGCTCTTGAAGTACTGCACATCCTCCGCATGGACATCCTGCGGGCTGCCCTTCTTCGCGCCGCCCGAGGCCTTGCAGCCTGCAAGGCCCGAAAGGCCGGCAGCAACGGCTGCTGCTGCAGCCGAACCGAAGACGAAGTTCCTTCTTGTCATGCATCCAAACACGGCTTCCCCCTAGACCACTCTGTAGGTAGGGCGCGCAGCTATGCCGCACGCTCGGCTTTCAGGGGAAGGATAGGTTTCAGATCTCCGTTTTCAGGACTTGCCTGCATGTCCTGAGCGATATGCGTCACGAATTGATGCTCTCCGCGACGCAGACGGCACCAGAACGCCGCCGAACGGCACTCAGAGGATGACGGCATTCTTCTTGCTGAGGAAGTCCATATAGGCAAGGCGGATGTCCTGTATCGTCCCGCGGCTGATCGGTATGAGGTCTCCGGCGATGGCAATGCCCTTTGAGCTCATCTGCTCTACATGGGCAAAGTTCACGATGAAGCCCTTATGCACACGATAGAAGCCGTAGGGTGCCAGTTCGTCGGCCATGTCCTCGAGCGTGGCCGTGACTTCGGCTGTGTGGCCCGTGGGCATATGGATGATCTTCTGGCGTCTCCGCGCTTCGATGTAGAGGATATCGTCGACGCTGAAGGTGCCCTGCGCATGCGCCGTAGCAAAGCTGACCATGCGATCCTGCTTCCGGTCCTTCCAGCTCTTCGCGAAAGCGTTGAGTGCCTCTTTCATGTCATCAGTGAAATGGCTCTTCCGGACGAAGTAGAGCGGGCGCACCGGCAGGGATTCGAAGACCCTGTCTTCGGCATTCGACACGAAGACGAGCTCGGTCCTGTCGCCCTTCCCTCTCAGCATGCGGCTGAATTCGATGCCGTCGACCAGCGGCATCTCGATATCGAGCAGCATCAGATCGAAGCCCTGCTCCTTGAGCTCCTGGGCCAGGGAAAGCGCATCATGGACAATCTCGATCCGCGCCTGGAAGCCATGGCGGGAAAGCTCCTTCTGTGCAACCTCGGAGATGGTCTTTGCCACAAATGGCTCGTCGTCGCAGACGGCGACATCGATCTGGATCATTGACGGAGCTCCTTCTTCGCAGCTGCGCTCGTCATGCTGAGCATGGCATTGACGGTAAAGGTCCCTTCACGGTAGCTGAAATCCGCCACCCCATCGTATTTCGCGGCAATCTTCCTGACAAGACGCGTTCCATAGCCATGCAGGCTGGCATCATCCTTTGTCGTGAGAAAGAGCCCCTCTCCATCTGTCCTGGGTGCCCGAATCGAGGGATTCTCCACCTTGAGGACAAGCATGCCCTGATCGACCAGCATGCCAAGCTGCACGATGCGCTGGGGAGCAGGAAGCCCCGACGCTGCTTCCACAGCATTGTCCAGAAGATTCATGAGCAGGGAGCAGAGGTCGATCTCTTCGAAAGGCAGCTCTGCCGGAACGGCGATGCGGGCACCGATCTCGACTCCCTGGACAATCGCTTTCGATACTTCGAGATTCACGATATCGTCCACAAGATCGTTTCCGGAGTTCACGCGCATGAAGGTCGGATTGGCATGCATGGACATCTCGTTGAAGAACTCCTCTGCCCGGTCATACGCCTTTTCCTCGAGCAGCATCCTGATGTAGGCGTATTGGTTCTTTACCTCATGGCGGAGGATCCTGAGCTGCTCTCCGCTCTCGCGGTATGCTTTCAGCGCTTCGAGCCTGCTCTGCATCAGATGCTGCTCCGTCTCGAGACGCTTCCTGCCGGCAAGCTCATACAGGATCATGAGCGTCGATCCATAGACAACAAGATCTGCCATCTGGCCATTGATGCAGGTCAGTATGCTTTCGAGCGCGCTCATGGAATAGGGCATGACGCCGAAATCCGAACGCAGGATCAGTATCGCACGCTCGGCCAGCCCCGATGCGCAGACCGCAAGGAGGGGAATGACGGAAGACCAGGTCACATCCCTCTCATCGAGCGGAACATGGCGCTCCATCTGGAAGACGAAGAGCCATACCGCAGCAAGGTAGACAAGCGATATGCCCGAAGCGAACCATATCCCGCGCTGCATGACGGCATTGGCCGCTTCGGCAATCGAGAGCGAATAGAGCCATGAGCAGGTGAAGAGCGCCGCATGGCAGCAGCGTACCTTCACCGGCAGGTCCCTGATGAGGAAGGAGAGCGCAAGCACGGGCAGGACGGTCCACGTGATCGAGTTCGGGAAGACCATGTCGGAGACGGTCCCAAGAATCCAGACAGCCGCCAGAGCGGCAGCAAGGTGCACTGCATATCTGCCTGCCGCCGCAAAGGATGGACGCTCGGCACGTGCAAGCATCGGAACGATTGCCAGAGCAAAGGACAGATTGTAAGGCGACGCTACGCTTCTTGCGAGGGTCGGCAGAAACTCATGCATGGCATCCTCCCTGGTCATCTCCAGAAAGCAGCAGGCAGCCCCTGCCTGCAGCCTGCCGCCTGCCCTGGACATGCGGCAAAGCTTAAGGATAGCCAAACCCGTACAGGCACCCGGGATATTTCCGTTCAGATGAGGGCATCGGAGGATGAGCCGAATCCGGAGTCCAAGCGCTGCCTGCTATCATGGGATGATCCAATCCAAGGAGCCACCATGCCGCACGAGCTTGTCCTGCCTGCCTATATCCTTGCTGTGAGCCTTGTCGCCTTCGCAATCATGCTTTGCGATCTCGGACGCGACCGGAAGGGCATAGACCCTCTTCCCTGGCCGCTCTGGGCCGTGGCCTCTGCCGCAGGAGGCGCCTTCGGCACGCTTGCTGCCTTTCTCGTGACCCGTACACACATAGCGAAGGCAACAGTCGCCCGCTTCTTCTGTGGCCTTGCATTCTCCATCCTCTGGGCCCTCATCCTGCTCCTTGCATCAGGCACTGTCCCCTTCACGGCAGATGCCTTCATCTCTTCGCTTGCACGTGACCACACGCCGCTTGTCATCTATCTCCTTGCTGCAAATCTTGCCGCCTTCGCCCTTTTCGGTATCGACAAGCGCCAGGCTGTGCATGCCGATCCCCGCATCCCTGAAGCAGTCCTTCTGGGCGTCGGCCTTGCCGGAGGAGCGCCGGGAGCGCTTGTCGGCATGCATCTTTTCCATCACAAGACGCAGCGCCCCTACTTCCGCTGGGGTCTCTGGCTTTTCCTGGGCATCGATGCCCTCCTCATCGTCTTATTTATGGCAGAAGGCATCCTCTAGACGAAAAGAGCCGCCCGAGGGCGGCTCTGCTGCACTGCCTATGCGCCTTCCGCTTACCAGCTCACGGTCTCGGATGGCTTGCCGGCAAGCGAGGTGAATGTGGCAGTCGCATGATTGAAGTAGAGCACGATCGTGTTGTCGTCGTTCTCGTCGTACATCTTCCTGAGTCCGGGATAGGCATCGAGCATGTGCTTTTTCGCCTCGATACGCTCGTCCGGCACCAGCTCTCCCTGTATGCGCCACCAGTCGGCACCCTTCCAGGCACAGATCTCCACTTCAGGATGGGCAACGATCTGCTTGTAGACTTCCTTCTTCTTGCCGGTCTGGATATAGAGCCTGCCTTCGAAGAGGTCTGCCGTGCCGAAGGGACGCACCCTCGGGTTTCCCTTCTCATCCACTGTCGCAAGCATATAGGTCGGTGCCATATGCTTCAGGAACCCGTACACATCCTCGATCGTAGCCATAGCCATCCTTTCTCACGGATATGCGTCAGTTGTACCCGGCAGAGACATCTGCCAGCACAGAAGACTCGCTTCATGCCGCAGCTGCCCCATCCCGTCAGATATGGCATGGGTGTTGAGCATGCTGTGCGGAGCAGCCGGCACGCCTCCAGAATTTCCCCGTACCCTGTGCAGGCAGTCGCACGCCTGGGGTATACTTCAATCAGTACCAGCGATGCCCGTATCTTCGGTGAAAAAGGTCTGCGGGCGGCGCAGTACTAACTGACTAGACGGCCCGGATGCAACCGGGCCGTTTTCGTCTCTGCACTATCCGCTCAATGCTTATGCTCCTCCTTTCGTCTCCTCACCTCCTCGACGAGGTCGAGTGTGGATCGGATGAGGCCCTCCACGAGCACGAGAGCCTGAAGGACTTCAAGGATTCCCTTCAAGAGCAGATGAAGTTCGTCCTCTAAAGATCGAGGCGCCGCCCGCATCCGGACATCGCTGGTCTATCCATCTTGACAGGGAATGCCCTGTGATTGCAACAGATGTTCAATATCTATTTCTGAATTCTACCTGTTAGATGCATATGTTTGGAATCAGATAGATAATTGTTTGATTTTCGAAGACACCGCCAGAGGCAACCACGTCTTTTTGATAGCTCAGAAACTGGCAGTTTCCAAGAAAATGGGCGGAGCTGGCTGGCAGCTCCGCCCTGATAGCATTTCACTCTATGAAGGACGCTTATTACAGCACCTTCGAGAGGAAGCTCTTCGTGCGCTCGTTCTGGGGATGGTCCATGACCTCTTCAGGCGTGCCCTCCTCGACGATCACGCCACCGTCGATGAAGATGACACGGTCGGCCACGTCGTGGGCAAAGCCCATCTCGTGCGTGACCACAAGCATCGTCATTCCCGAATCGGCAAGCTCGCGCATGACGTCCAAGACCTCATGCACCATCTCGGGATCGAGAGCGCTTGTCGGCTCGTCGAAGAGCATGATGTCAGGATCCATCGCAAGGGCACGGGCAATGGCGACACGCTGCTGCTGACCACCGGAAAGGCTTTTCGGCATTGCGTCGATCTTGTCTGCGAGGCCGACACGCGAAAGCAGCCGCTCTGCATCCTTGTCTGCCTCTTCCTGGGTCTTGAGCTTGAGCTCGACCGGAGCGAACGTGACATTTCTCTTCACCGAGTAGTGCGGGAAGAGGTTGAACTGCTGGAAGACCATGCCGACATGGCGGCGGATGAGGTCGACATTGGCGCCCTTGGCCGTGATGGACTCGCCGTCAATCGAGATGTCACCGCCGGTAGGCTCCTCGAGCCTGTTGATGCAGCGCAGGAACGTGGACTTGCCGGAACCGGAGGGACCGATGATGCAGACGACCTCGCCTGGCTCGACCTCGAGGTCGATGCCGTTGAGGACCAGATTGTCCCCGAATGCCTTCTTGAGCTGCGTGACTTTGATCTTGGGTTCAGACATCAGACATGCATCCTTTTCTCGATGGTGTGGGAGACGAGCATGAGAACGCTCGTGATGAGCAGGAATACCACAGCGACCCATGTGTAGGTCGCGAATGATTCCATGGTACGCCCGACATAGATGCGTGCCTGGTACATGATCTCGCCCAGGCCGATTGCATAGAGGATCGTGGAGTCCTTGAGCGTGATGATGCACTGGTTCACGAGCGTCGGCAGGCAGATGCGCACTGCCTGCGGCAGGATGATCTTATGCATCGAGGTGGCATAGGAGACACCGAGAGAACGCGATGCCTCCATCTGGCCTGCAGGAACTGCCTCGATCGAGCCTCTGAAGATCTCCGAGATATAGGCGCCGGCATTGAGCGTGAGCGTCAGGATGGATGCCGTGACGACGTCGATCCTGAAGTCGGAGTAGCCCATATACTGGATCAGCTGCGGCATAGCGAAGTAGAGATAGAAGGCCTGCACAAGCATCGGCGTGCCGCGGATGATCCAGATGTAGAACTTTGCGATGCCTCTCAGCACCTTCACGTGCGAGATGTGCATGAGGCAGGCGAGGATGCCGACGAACATGGCAATGACGAGCGAGATGACGGTCACCTGCAGCGTCGTTGCCAGGCCCGACATCAGCATCGGCCAGACATCGCCGAATGTTGCGGCGAGAGATTCAAAACCCATAAAGCTTCCTCCCTGTACCCTGTGGCTCAAGACAGCAAAGGGGCACCCGCGCGAAGGCGGGCACCCACGATGTCATCTCTTGGCTGCCCGAAGCGGCACGCACTAGCCCTTCAGGTACTTGTTCACGATCGCGTCGTAGTCTCCGGAATCCTTCATCTTGGAGAGGCCCTCGTTGAAGGCAGACAGAAGGTCGGAATTCTTGCCCTTCATGACAGCGAAGCCATAGGGCGTGGAATAGTCGTCCTTCTCCTCCGTCACGATCTGGAGGCCATTGCCCTGGGTGATGCCGTAGGACATGACCGGGTAGTCCTCGAAGCAGGCAACAGAGTTGCCGGTCAGGACATCCTGGTACATGATCGAGGAATCATCGAAGTAGGTCAGCGTGAAGCCATACTTCGGAGCCAGGGACTCTGCGCAGGTCGCGCCCATCGTGCCGGTCTTGGCAGCGACCGTCTTGCCGTTCAGGTCCTCATAGCCCGTGATGGAAGAGCCGGACTTCACAGCCATGCAGACGTAGGAGTCATAGTAAGGATCGGAGAAATCATACTTCTGCTTGCGGGCATCCGTAATCGACATGCCAGCGATGACAGCATCCGCCTGGTTGGACTCGAGGGCAGCGACTGCTGCATCAAAGCCGAGCGAGTTCAGCTCATACTTGAAGCCGGTAAGCTCTGCTGCCTTTGCCAGGATATCGACATCGATACCGACAAAGTTGCCCGAAGCATCAGTGAACTCGAAGGGGGCAAACGTCGTATCCGTTGCAACCGTATAGGAGCTCTTCGAGAAGCCAGACGAAGAATCAGAGCTCGAGCTGGAGGAGCTGGAGCTCGACTGGGAGCCACCGCACCCAGCAAGAGCAAGACCCGTGGCTGCAAGTGCGCCCGAGGCGATACCGACGAACTGACGGCGAGACATTGAATACGACATACCCTACCTCCCAGACAAACATTTCCTTATGCTTTGTGCAGAACGAAAAACAGAAACCTGATGCGCAAGGCACTGAAGGACTCCCTGACCTTCAGCTACGCATCTTAAATGCCTAATATTTATCCAGGATTGTTGAAAGATTTTCCTCATGTTACCAAGCCGTAACGTCTTGGGACATAACGGAAACAGTATGTTCGTATGCAGACAGAGTTTGTTCCGGTGCAGGCAGCGGGGTTGCCGTATGCAACAGGGACTTCCAGATGCTGCCTCGGTGCCATTTTCGTTTCCATTCCATATCGTTTATTTCCTAGCTACTCAATGGGATTTTATAGAGGCTACAATGTTTAAACCAATCTGTTCGACGGGAGGCAGTTTCATGAACAGCAATGCAGAGCACCGCAACTTCAGCGCACCGATGGGCCGCCGCAGCTTCCTGGCCCTGGCGGCAGGCATGGCAGCAATGGCCCCGGCAGCGCTTACTGCCTGCGGACAGACCAATACCGCATCTTCCAGTGCATCTTCCGACAGCTCGAGCTACAACATCTCCGGCAAGAACCTCACGTTCGTGGGCGACAACGCGTTTGCCCCCTACCGCTACATCGAGATGCAGTCCGACGGCTCCTCGAAGACCGTTGGCCTCGATATCGCTATCGCAGACGAGATGGCATCGAGGCTTGGCTTCACGTATGACTTCGAGCCGCAGGAGTTTGCCGCGACGCTTGCCACGATCCAGAGCTCCGATACGTCATTCACGATGGCAATGAGCGCAAACTCGGAGAGGCTCGAGACCTACGACTTCACGCGTGGCTACTATGAGCCCCGTGTCGGCGTCCTCACGATGGGCGACAAGGTCGAAGATATCGACGGACTTAAAAACAAGAGCATTGCCTGCACGACCGGCACGGTCCAGAACAAGTTCGTGACCGCCGTGCTGCCTGATGCCGATGTGCACACATATGATGGCGGAGACCAGTGCCTGCAGGAAGTCCTTGCCGGCAGGATCGATGCCTACGTCTGCGACGGCGCAGAGGGTCAGTCCATGGTCGATGCAAACCCGGGCCTCGTTCTGGGACTGCTCGATCGCTCCGAGACCGAAAGCTATGTCGGCGTCTACCGCCTCATGGCACAGAAGGATGCTCCTTTTGTCTCGGCACTTGACAGCTGCATCGGCGACATGCTCGAGGATGGTACGATCGATACCTACATCAGCCAATATGTCGGTCCTGACTTCGTCTGGGGCGATGGCGGCTTCGCAGCTGCCGGCGCCTCTACCGTCGGAGACAGCACCGGCGAATAGCACTCGGACGCACGCATGAACTTCTCGGTCCTTCAGCCCTATATGCCATTGTTCTGGAGCGGCCTTCTGACCACCGTGGAGGTGACAGGGGCCGCCCTTGTTCTTGCCTTTGCATTGGGCGCCGTGATAGCGCTTCTCAAGGTCCTGCCAATCAGATGGCTTCGGGCTCTCCTCGACTTCTATACCTCGATCTTCCGCGGCATCCCCTTGATTGTCCTTCTCTTCATCGCCTACTTCGCGACGCCTCAGCTCACGGGCTACAAGATCACAATGTTTGCAGCCTCTGTCCTGACGCTTGGCCTCAACGGATCTGCCACGGTATCGGAGACCCTGCGCGGTGGCATCCAGGGAGTCGACCAGGGTCAGTACGATGCCGCACGGGCACTGGGCCTTCCCTACCGAAGCATGATGATGAAGATCATATTGCCGGAAGCTTTGCGCTCTGTAGCCCCTGCCCTCGTGAACGAGGTCATCACGGTGCTCAAGAGCTCATCCCTTGTAGCAACGATTGGCCTGGCAGACATGATGCGTGCCGCAGAGTCCGTGCAGGCACTCACCTACCGTGCCTTCGAGCCCTTCATCTTCGTCGCTGTCATCTACTACATCATCGTTATGATCCTCGTCCACTTCTCCAAGAAGCTCGAGAAGAAGCTCAGAGAGGCCTACTAGGCCAGCGACAGCAGAGCCCAAGACAGCTCTACACGAAGCGGTTCATTAAGCAATTGACAGGAACAGGCAACACCAGCCATAATTAGAGCTGGACAAAAACCCTTCAGGGCTTGCGGGGCAGGATCGTGATGAGCGTTCCCGCCCTTTTTTTGTGTCAATCCATGTTCATAGCATGCTGGTGGGCAATGAACTGCAAGATATCCTTCGAGACCCCGCTAGTTCCACGCCCACCCACGGCGTACGCAACCATTTGTCAGCGCCGTCTGATAGCTTCGACTGCAGAAGCTTAGAAATGTAATTGGTCGATTATTGCGAGATCTGACAGTCTAGATAATGAGGGCCACCAGACCTACGTCGAGCTGCGGAAACTCGCATCGGCCATGAGCATATGGCGGACCACCCTTGCAGTCTCGGGCCACCTGTCCCTGGCCTGGTTGACCCGGA
>Ga0214927_100172_pt1 | contig 28794 bp, 21 predicted proteins | sample Stichaenrichm16X_FD_168612 | JGI IMG/M metagenome (GOLD analysis project Ga0214927, IMG submission 168612) | Xylose enriched microbial communities from anaerobic bioreactor in Madison, Wisconsin, United States - 16X | ecosystem: Engineered > Bioreactor > Anaerobic > Unclassified | place: USA... | reverse complement strand
CATGCCTGTACCTCCCGTGAAAATGTTTGATAACTTGAAAAACTGAGAAAAGGTTTTCTGAGTTTTTAAAGTTATTCTAACAAAGAGATCCGGAACAAGGAAGGTGACGGGTTATTTACCATTTACCAACAAAAAAGAAGACAACTTCGAAAAAGAAAAAGACAACGAAAAAGAAGACTTCATCCAAAAAGAAAAAGACAACGAAAAAGAAGACTTCATCCAAAAAGAAGAAGACAACGAAAAAGAAGGCTTCATCCAAAAAGAAAAAGACAACGAAAAAGAAGGCTTCATCCAAAAAGAAGAAGACAACGAAAAAGAAGACTTCATCCAAAAAGAAGAAGACAACGAAAAAGAAAAATGTCAAAAAGTCAAAGAAAACCACAGGGAAGTCTAAGAAGAAGTAAATTTTATAAGGCCTGAAGATCGGGACTGCTGCATATTTTTGCAGCAGCCCTGTTTTTTCACTTGAAAACAAAATTTCATTTGATTATAATAATACCGTTCAGTTTTCATTTTCAAAAACAAATCCAATTATTCAAATTCACAAATATAATCAAATCGATGAAAGGACATTCATGGCAACAGAAGATACATTAAAAAAGATGCAGGTTGCCGCGCTGAGAGCGATGGCAAAGGAGAGGGGAATTAAAGGCGCATCTTCGATGAGAAAGGCTCAATTGATTGAGATTCTTCTGCCGACGGACGGGGACCGGAAAACAGAAAACACAGTTGAGAAGACGGAGACGGCGGAGGAGCTGGCACAGGAAAAGACAGAAGAGAAACATGCGACTAAGAACGTAAGGAGAACTTCTGGCAGGAAGGCCGGGTCGAATAACGAAAAACAGTCCGGGTCGAATAACGAAAAACAGGCTGGAACGAATAACGAAAAACAGTCCGGGTCGAATAACGAAAAACAGTCCGGGTCGAATAACGAAAAACAGGCTGAGACAAAGAACGAAAATCATACCGGGACTAGAAACGAAAAACAGACCGCAGAAAAGAACGATAAAAAGGTCGAAGTAAAGAACGACAAGAAAAAAGACAGGAAGACTTCAGAGAAGAAGATTGAAAAGAATAATCAGGAAAAGAAGTCTTCCGATGAGTACAAGCAAAAGAAGAATAACGGCAGGATGCATCAGAATAGGAGAGGCAGAAATTCTGAGAACTCTCAGGCTGGCGCAGAGAATGCTGAGAAAGCCCAGAAAGCTCCTGATGAATCACCTGTTGAAGCGGCCAGGGAGCAGGCTGAGATTCCAAGGTACAAGGATGCGCGCCCATGCAGAGGAATGCTCGAAGTACTGCCGGACGGTTTCGGATTTTTGCGTGGGAACGGATACACTACAGACGAGAACGACGTTTACGTTTCGCCGTCGCAGATCAGGAGGTTCAGGCTTCGCACCGGAGATGTGATCACTGGTGAGACCAGAAAAAATAATCCGACAGACAAATTTGGCGCACTTCTTTTCATGGATTCGGTCAACGGCATCTCTCCGGATGAGAATGCGAGAAGGACGCCGTTTGAAAAACTGACACCTGTCTTTCCAAATGAAAGGATCAGGCTCGAGAGAGAGGGTGGTTCAGCCGCGGCAAGGATCGTAGACCTGGTGTCCCCGATCGGAAAAGGCCAGAGAGGAATGATCGTCTCACAGCCTAAAGCCGGAAAGACCACTCTTTTAAAAGAGGTTGCGATCTCTGTTATGCAGAACAACCCCGAGATACACCTTATAATTCTTCTGATCGATGAGAGACCGGAGGAAGTCACGGATATGAAAGAGACCATAGCGAAGGCCAATGCGGACAATAAGGTGGATGTCGAGGTCGTGGCATCGACTTTCGATGAGACACCGGAAAATCACAAGCGGATTTCAGAGATTGTCATCGACCATGCGAGAAGGATGGTCGAGAGCAAACAGGATGTTATGATCCTTCTCGACTCTATCACGAGACTTGCGAGAGCCTACAACCTGACCGTACCGCCATCAGGAAAGACACTCTCAGGCGGACTCGATCCGACGGCTCTCTACATGCCGAAGAGATTTTTCGGAGCTGCCAGAAATATGCGCGAGGGCGGATCACTTACAATACTTGCGACCGCGCTTGTCGATACAGGTTCCAGGATGGACGACGTAGTCTACGAGGAATTCAAGGGCACAGGAAATATGGAGCTCGTCCTAGACAGAAGCTTATCAGAGCGAAGAATTTTCCCGGCTATCGATCTCGCAAAGTCATCGACCAGGAGGGACGACATGCTTTTTACAAGGGAAGAGATGGTCGCCATGAACATAGTCAGAAGGGCTTTAAGTGGCGTCAAGGGCGAAGAAGCAACGGAACAGTTCTTAAATCTTATTTCACACACAAAGACAAATTACGATTTTTGTCGCGAAGTTGTACGGATGCGTGTTTTATAGACTTGCAAGAGAATAATCCTTGTAGTATATTCATGCTTATGGAGGCGAAACATGGATTCAGAGATAAAAATAGTCTTGGACGCCTGTGGTGGGGACAACGCACCGGACGAGATCATAAAGGGAGCATATGAGGCTCTGAAGAAGAAGGACAATCTTCATATTATTTTCGCAGGACCAGAGGAAGAGATAAGGCAGAAGGCAGAAGCCTATCCTGACATGCCGACAGACCGCGTCAGCTACTGCAACGCGACTGAGGTTATCGAGATGGCGGAGCCGCCGGTCAAGGCCATAATGCACAAGAAGGACTCATCCATAGTCAAGGGGATGAACCTTGTGAAAAATGGCGAAGCAGATGGCTTTATTTCTGCAGGTTCTACAGGAGCAGTTCTTGTGGGCGGACAGCTTATCATCGGAAAGGCGAAGGGCGTAAAGCGCGCACCTTTGGCACCTGTCATTCCTACGATGAACGGCGCATCGCTCCTTATCGACTGCGGAGCGAATGTCGATGCGAGACCTGAGCATCTGGTATCATTTGCAAAGATGGGATCCATTTACATGGAGAACGTCCTTAAGAAAAAGAACCCGACAGTCGGGCTCTTAAGCATCGGAACAGAGGAAGAGAAGGGCAACGCCTTAGTAAAGCAGACACTTCCTCTTTTAAAAGAGTGCAGCGGTATCAATTTCATTGGACCGGTCGAAGCCAGAGACCTGCCGTTTGGCGTCGCAGATGTAGTTGTCACCGAGGCATTTGCGGGAAATATTGCCCTTAAGATGTACGAGGGCACCGCGAAGATGCTGATGTCTGTCTTAAAGGAGAGCCTTACAGCGAATTTCCGCTCTAAGATCGGGGCAGCGATGGCCTTACCTTCACTGAAGCGGCATATGAAGGCGTTCGATGTTTCACGCTACGGCGGGGCACCGCTTCTCGGACTTAAAGGGCTCGTCGTCAAGGCGCACGGCAGCAGCAAGGCAGTAGAGATCAAAAATACTATTTTCCAGTGCATGGCATTTTCAAAAGAAGATATCATAGGAAAAATCGCAGCAGAGATGAACAAGGAGGAACAGTGATATGGAATTTGAAAAATTAAGAGACATTATCGTCGACGTCCTTTCAGTTAACCCCGATGAGGTTAAACCGGATTCTAAATTTATAGACGATCTCGGAGCAGATTCACTCGATGTATATCAGATAATTATGGCAGTCGAGGAAGAGCTCGACATCGAGGTCAAGGACGAGGATCTCGAGAAGATCGAGACCGTCCAGGAAGCACTTGATCTGATAAATCAGGCGGTATAATCATAAAGCTGCAGGTGGTATTTATACTGCCTGCAGACATTGTTTTTTAATGGAGGAATGAATTGAATACTAGTTTAGACGAACTGATGACAAACATTGGATATCAGTTTAAGGACAGAGAACTTCTCAGGCATGCGCTGACGCACAGTTCATACGCGAATGAGAAAAATCTCAAGCCTTTTTCTGATAACGAGCGTCTGGAGTTTTTGGGAGACGCTGTACTTGAAGTGGTATCCAGTGATTTTTTATATAAAAATTATCCGCAGATGCACGAAGGAGATTTGTCGAAGCTTCGTGCTTCTTTAGTGTGCGAGCCTACACTCGCATACTGTGCTACGGCGATCAATCTGGGTGATTTTATAAGGTTAGGGCGCGGCGAGGACGCGACAGGCGGCAGAAAGAGAAAGTCTGTCACATCAGACGCGTTCGAAGCTGTCATTGGAGCTATGTACCTTGACGGAGGGATTGAGCCTGCATCTAAGTTTATCAGGACTTTTGTGCTTACAGATATTGAGCACAAGAAGCTCTATCACGACTGCAAGACTGCTCTGCAGGAGATCGTTCAGGCAAAGCACAAGGATCCGCTCGTTTACGAAGTCATAAATGAATCAGGTCCGGACCATGCAAAGGTTTTTACGGCTGTTGCAAAGGTCGGAGACACTATACTTGGCAAAGGTGAGGGAAGTTCCAAGAAACATGCCGAGCAGGAAGCAGCATTCAATGCCCTTGTATCACTTCACGAAGAGGACAAGGCCGATGTATTAAAGGACTGATTCATGTATTTAAAACAGATGGAGCTGATGGGATTCAAGTCGTTCGCGAACAAGATCGTACTTAAATTCCACAATGGTATAACGGGCATAGTCGGCCCAAACGGCTCAGGTAAATCAAATATCGCAGACGCTGTCAGGTGGGTTTTGGGCGAGCAGTCCGCAAAGACCCTAAGATCTTCTTCGATGACAGACGTCATTTTTTCAGGAACAGAGACAAGAAAACCATTAAGCTACGCATACGTTGCGATCACTTTTGACAACTCTGACCACGTACTCCCGACTGATTACGAGGAAGTTACGGTCGCGAGGAGAGTCTACCGCTCGGGCGAGAGCGAGTATCTTATAAACGGTTCACAGGTGAGGCTTAAAGATGTGACTGAGCTTTTCCTCGATACAGGTATAGGAAAAGAGGGTTACTCTATCATTGGACAGGGTCAGATCGACAAGATCCTCTCCGGAAAATCAGACGAGCGCCGCGAACTCTTTGACGAGGCTGTAGGCATCGTAAAGTACAAAAAGAGAAAAGCAGAATCCATAAAAAAACTCGACGACGAAGAGGAGAGCCTTGTCAGATTAGAGGACATCTTAGGAGAACTCGAAAAGCAGCAGGAGCCTTTAAAAGAGCAGGCCGAGACCGCGAAAGAGTACTTAAAGAAGCGCGACAGATTAAAGACTCTTGACATCAATGCTTTCCTTATCGAGACTTCTCAGATCGCCACCGATGATAAGAAAATAAGTACAGACCAGGAACTTACAAAGGCTCAGCTGAACGATCTTTATAAAAAAAGTGACGACATTAAAGCGCAGTTTCACAAGATAAAAGAGGATGCTGCCGCAAAGGAGGCAGAGCTTGATTCTCTCCGCGACAAAAAGCAGCAGGCGGATGTTGCAAACGAGAAGCGCGAAGGACAGATCAATCTCTTAAATGAGCAGTTAAAATATGCAAAGCAGTCTGCCTTAGATCTCGAAAGCCGCCGCACTGAGACCGCTGAGATGCTCGAGTCCCACAAGTCTGACAAGAGAAAAGCGGAAAAAGAGCTCGAGGAATTAAAAGATTCTCAGATGTCTGTTGAGACCGAGGAGCAGGACACCAACCATCTTTTAAACAACGCGAGAAAATCCGCTGAACAGCTCGCAGAGGATGTATCGAAGATAAACACTGCTTCAGATGAAATAAACAGCTTTAAAGCGAAGCATCAGGCCTTAGTCGCAAAGAACAAGGCCTTAAAGGAGCAGCTTACTTTAAGAAAGAGCCAGACAGCAGCCCGCCTTCTCTCGAGAAAAGAGAAAAATTCAGATCTCGATGAGCAGATAGCAGAGGCCAGAAGAGAGGACGAATCCCTCGAGAAACAGCTCTCATCTGTTAAAGCCGAACTCGATGAAATTTCAAAAAAGAGGCAGCAGATCGAGGCGATAAGGGACTCACTTAAAAATGAGCTGAAGGAAAAGAATCAGAAGTACTCTGTCTATCATACGAGGCTCGATGCGATAAAAAATATCGCCGAGCGCTACGAGGGTTTTGGCGGTGCCGTAAAGCGCGTCATGGACCAGAAAAAGCTCTACCCCGGAATCTACGGAGTAGTCGCAGATTTAGTAAGCACTGAGAAGAGATACGAAGTCGCCATTGAGATTGCTCTCGGCGGAAGCGTAAAAAATGTCGTGGTAGATACAGAACAGACAGCAAAGCAGCTTATCTACTACCTGAAGAGAGAAAAACTCGGACGTGCCACTTTTCTTCCGGTAAGCTCTGTAAAAGGATTTCCTTCGAGAACGCCTGAGAGCGTATTCTCTGAAAAGGGAGTCATCGATACAGCTGATAAATTAGTAAAGCACGATAATAAATACGACGGCATTTTTTCATATCTGCTTGGCAGAACGATAGTCGTAGATACTATAGACAACGCGATCGCGCTCGAGCGGAAATACCACCAGAGCTTAAATCTCGTGACTCTCGAAGGAGATACGATGAGGCCGGGCGGCGCCATGACTGGCGGTGCGTTCAAAAGGTCGGAGAACCTTCTCGGAAGAAAGCGCCAGCTCGACGAGCTCGGAAGCGAGTGCGAGAGCATTAAGAACAGACTCGCAGAAATCAACGTCCAGATGGACGAGTCCACGAGGCAGAGAGAAGAGGCGCAGGTCACTGAAAAGGAAAAGAGAGACCAGTACAATACGCTTCTTGTCGAGAAAAAGACGAAGGAACACGACCTTTCACTCTTAAATCAGCAGAAGGCTGACCAGAAAAAAGCCTACGACGATATCGTAAAAGAGGAGAATGATATCAGGCAGAGCCTCGAGGATATGGAAAAGGAGCAGAGCTCATTTGACGAGAAGCTCTCTGAAGTCCATCTGAAGGAAAATGATATTGCGGAGAAATCTCAACAGCTCGAAAAGGAGAAGGAGAGGATCGACGGAAGCATCAGAAGGCTTACCGACAAGCTCTCGGATATCAGGGTCAAAAAGGCTTCGCTTTCTGAAAAATTAAATGCTGCCCAGGAGCGCTTTGACCGCTTTAAAGAGAGTGAGCAAAATGCCGCGAAGCTCATTGAAGAGCTTAAAAATAAAAAGGAATCAGGCTCGAAAGAAACTGAAGTAAAGAAGCAGGAGATCGAAGAGCTGAAGAGGCAGATAGAGCAGGGCAGGGAAGAAAACAAAACCCTTGCCCAGCAGATAGCGGAGCTTGGCAGATCTAAGGACGAGCTCGATAAAAAGAGCCAGAGTATTTTTGATCAGAGCGAAAGCGTGGCAGGAGATATCTCTGTTCTTGAAAAGGAGAGCCTAAGGCTCGAGCAGAGAGCAGAGAAAAACAAAGAGCGTTTTGACGAGCTCTCGAATTATATGTGGGATCAGTACGAGATCACAAAGCACGAGGCCATCACGATGAAGGACGAGTCGCTTACTGACCTTTCTGCAATAAAGAAGGAGTCGAAGTCAATCCAGTCGGATATAAGGCAGATGGGCTCAGTCAATGTGAACGCAGTCGAGGAGTACGAGGAACTCTCGAAGCGATACACGTTTATGAGCTCGCAGCACGAGGACCTTCTGAATGCGAAGGAGAAGCTCCTTACGATAATAAACGACCTCGATACTGGAATGCGAAAGCAGTTTATGAATGGCTTCGCCGATATCCAGCGCGAGTTCGACAGGGCATTCAAGGAGCTCTTCGGAGGCGGCCACGGAAAGATCACGCTGAATGACGACGAGGATATCCTTGAATCGGATATTAATATCATCGCCTCCCCTCCGGGCAAAAAACTTACGAATATGATGCAGATGTCCGGAGGCGAGAAATCGCTTACAGCTATCGCACTTCTTTTTGCGATACAGAACCTGCACCCGTCGCCGTTCTGCCTGCTCGATGAGATCGAGGCAGCGCTTGACGATTCGAACGTTGACCGGTTTGCAAATTATCTCGGCAAGCTTACGGATCACACGCAGTTTATTGTGATAACGCACAGACGAGGTACAATGAACGCGGCCGACAGGCTCTATGGAATCACGATGCAGGAGAAGGGAGTATCGACGCTCGTATCCGTAAACCTGATAGAGGATCAGCTGAAGTAACTCTAAACATTATTTTACCAGGAGATTTGAATGGGATTTTTTCAGAGGTTAAAACAGGGACTTTTTAAAACGAGAAGCAGCTTCGTAGCTGATATGGATGCTGTTTTCATGGGGCACGAAAAGCTCGACGACGATTTTTACGACGATCTTGAGGAGACGCTTATCCTCGGCGATATCGGAGTAAAGACGACAGAGGACATCATAGAGGAGCTTAAAAGCGCTTCCAAAAAAGAGCACATCAAAAATCCGGGACCGCTCCGTGAATATTTCGTACACTACATCACTGAAAAAATGGCAGTTCCGGAGGATGCGTACAAATTTGCCGAGACTACATCGGTCGTATTTGTTATCGGAGTAAACGGAGTCGGAAAGACCACGACTATCGGAAAGCTTGCAGCAAAGCTGCACGATAATGGCAAAAAAGTCGTTATTGCCGCAGCAGATACATTTCGCGCCGCCGCAAAGGAGCAGCTCGAAATCTGGTCAGAGCGTGCCGGAGCAGAGATCATCGGAGCAGGTGAGGGAGCAGACCCTTCGTCGGTAGTTTTCGATGCGATCGCCGCAGCGAAGGCGAGACATGCCGACTGCCTTCTGATAGATACCGCCGGTCGACTTAACAACAAGAAAAACTTAATGGACGAGCTTGCGAAGATGAATAAGATCATCGATTCCCATTTCCCGGAGGCATTAAAGGAGACTCTCGTTGTAGTGGATGCGACGACCGGGCAGAATGCGCTGCACCAGGCAGAGGACTTTTCTGAGGTAGCTCATGCCACAGGTGTCGTCCTTACAAAAATGGACGGGACAGCGAAGGGCGGCATTGCGATCGCTATCGCAACTGAGCTTGGAATTCCAGTCAAGTACATCGGAGTAGGAGAGCAGGTAGATGACCTCGAGAGGTTCGATCCAGAACAGTTTGCAAAGGCACTTTTCGAACTCGACAACCAGGATGACTCGTCGCAGGATGACTCAGAGGAAAACGGCTGATTTGACAAAAAACATTGACATGTATTAAAATATAGAACACACATACGAAAAAAGAAAAGACGAAAGGGAAAAAGATTATGCTGACAAGAGAAGATTTTGATGAAGCGTGTAAGAAAGTCCACGAAGTCACGCTGGAGACCAAGCTCATCTACAGTGACTATTTCAGTGCTCAGACCGGGAACAGGATTTATCTGAAGCCTGAGAACCTTCAGCGCACCGGCGCTTACAAAGTCAGGGGCGCTTATTACAAGATTTCCACTCTTTCAGAGGAGGAGAGGAAGAAAGGACTTATCACAGCTTCCGCCGGAAACCACGCACAGGGCGTTGCTTTTGCTGCGCAGAAGTATGGCTGCAAGGCCGTCATCGTGATGCCGACCACGACACCTCTTATCAAGGTGAACCGCACCAAGGGATACGGTGCTGAGGTCGTCCTTCACGGAGACGTATTTGACGATGCTGCCGACTATGCGATGCAGCTCGCGAAGGAGAACGGCTATACTTTTATCCACCCGTTTGACGATCCGGTAGTAGCTACAGGACAGGGCACGATCGCGATGGAGATCATTCAGGAGCTTCCTCTTGTAGACTACATCCTAGTCCCGATCGGAGGCGGCGGACTCGCCACAGGAGTTTCCACTCTCGCCAAACTGATAAACCCTAAGATCAAGGTCATAGGTGTAGAGCCTGAGGGCGCTGCCTGCATGAAGGAGTCCTTAAAGAACGGCAGGGTCACGACATTAGAGCATGTTGACACCATAGCAGACGGCACCGCAGTAAAGACACCCGGGTCACATATCTTCCCTTACATCCAGAAGAATATCGATGATATCATCACAGTCAAGGACGACGAGCTCGTTGTAGCTTTTCTCGACATGGTCGAGAATCACAAGATGATCGTGGAGAATTCCGGACTGTTGTCGGTGGCAGCTGCAGGGAAGCTGAAATGTAAGAACAAGAATGTCGCCTGCATCCTCTCCGGTGGCAACATGGACCTTATCACGATGTCGTCCATCGTCCAGAACGGCCTTATCATGAGAAACAGGATCTTTACAGTTTCAGTCCTGCTTCCTGACAAGCCGGGTGAGCTCGCTTCAGTTGCTGAGACGATCGCTAATGAGCAGGGCAACGTTATCAAACTCGAGCACAACCAGTTCGTCGCTGTAAACCGCAGCGCTCAGGTAGAGCTGCGCATCACGCTCGAGGCTTTCGGTACAGATCACAAGAACCAGATCATGGACGCTCTGAAGAAGGGCGGTTACCAGCCAAGGATCGTTCGGACTGTTCTGTAAAAAACACGATAAATTTACACAGGAGTTTTTGATGGCAAAGAATTCGTCAAAGAAATCGTCAGAAGAAGATTACGGTGCGGACTCGATCACAGTCCTCGAAGGTCTCGAGGCTGTCAGGGTCCGCCCCGGCATGTATATAGGTTCCACTTCGAGGAAGGGTTTAAACCACATGATCTACGAGATCGTCGACAACTCAGTCGACGAGCATCTCGCAGGATACTGTGATACAGTTCACGTCACTTTAAATGATGACGGGTCCTGCACGGTTGCGGACAACGGCAGAGGTATACCTGTCGGAATGCATGCCAAGGGAGTTTCTGCAGAGAGAGTGGTATTTACGACACTTCATGCCGGAGGCAAATTCGACCACTCTGTCTACAAGACCTCAGGAGGACTGCACGGAGTAGGTTCGTCGGTAGTAAATGCATTGTCCGCTTTTATGGACGTCAAAGTAAAGCGTGACGGACACATCTACCACGACAGATACAAGAAGGGCAAGCCGGTCTTAAAGCTTGAGAATGGCCTGCTACCGGTCATCGGAGATACGAAGGAGACAGGAACCACGATCACATTTCTCCCGGATCCTTCTATCTTTGAAAAAACCAGATTCAAAGAGGACGAGATCAAGAGCCGTCTCCATGAGACCGCATACTTAAATCCAAAGCTTACGATCATTTTCGATGACAACCGTGAGGGGATGGACGAGCACCTTACTTTCCACGAGGAAGATGGTCTGTCCGGATTTATCAGGGACCTGAACGCGAACAACGAACCTGTCACTGACATCGTGACATTGAGCGGTGAGAGCGACGGAATCCAGGTCGACGTGGCCTTCCAGTTCGTAAACGAGTTCCATGAGAACATCATGGGTTTCTGCAACAACATCTACAATGCCGAGGGCGGTACACATATCACAGGATTCAAGACTATTTTTACTACAGTCATCAATTCATATGCGAGAACTTTGGGAATCCTCAAAGATAAGGACCCGAATTTCACGGGAGCCGACGTCAGAAACGGAATGACTGCCGTCATTTCGATAAAGCATCCAGACCCTCGTTTTGAAGGACAGACAAAGACGAAGCTCGACAATCAGGACGCCGCGAAGGCAGTTTCTACGGTGGTAAACGAGCAGGTGGTCCTCTATTTCGATAGAAATGTCGATACCTTAAAGGCCATCATAGACTGCGCGCAGAAGGCTGCAAAGATCAGAAAGACCGAGGAGAAAGCGAAGACAAACCTCCTGACAAAGCAGAAGTACTCTTTCGATTCGAACGGCAAGCTCGCAAACTGTGAGAGCAGAGATGCTTCGAAGTGCGAGATATTTATAGTCGAGGGAGATTCAGCCGGCGGCTCGGCAAAGACAGCCAGAAACAGAATGTATCAGGCCATCCTCCCGATCCGCGGTAAGATTTTAAATGTCGAGAAGGCTTCTATTGACAAAGTCCTCGCGAATGCCGAGATAAAGACCATGATAAACGCATTCGGCTGCGGTTTTTCAGAGGGCTACGGAAACGACTTTGATATCACCAAACTCAGATACAATAAGATCATAATCATGGCCGATGCCGATGTCGACGGAGCCCATATTGCGACGCTCCTTCTGACACTTTTCTATCGGTTCATGCCGGAGCTTATCTACGAGGGACATGTCTACATTGCCATGCCTCCGCTCTACAAGGCCATGCCAAAGAAGGGCAGAGAAGAGTACTTATACGACGACGAAGCCCTAGCCCAGTACAGGAAGAGGCACAAGGGGCCGTTCACACTGCAGCGTTACAAAGGACTCGGTGAGATGGACCCGGAGCAGCTTTGGGAGACGACACTTGACCCTGACAGGAGAAAGCTCCGCCAGGTCGAGATCGAAGACGGAAGAATGGCAAGCGACGTCACGGAGATGCTGATGGGAAGCGACGTCTCGCCACGAAGGAATTTTATCCACAGCCATGCAAAGGAAGCAGAGCTCGATCTTTGATCCTTTTTTAAAAATCTCCGATTATTTTTTTGAGAGGTAAAAAATGCCACAGGAATTGATTCACTCGGAATACTCCGAGATCATGCAGAAATCATATATAGACTATGCAATGAGCGTCATCGTGCAGAGAGCATTACCGGACGTGCGCGACGGACTTAAGCCGGTGCAGAGACGCACGCTCTACGATATGTACGAGCTCGGCATCCGCTGGAATGGCCCTTACAGAAAGAGTGCGAGAATCGTCGGCGATACAATGGGTAAATACCATCCGCACGGCGACTCGTCTATTTATGATGCTTTAGTCGTAATGGCGCAGGATTTCAAAAAGGAGCTTCCTTTAGTAGACGGACACGGCAACTTTGGCTCGATCGAAGGCGATGGTGCCGCAGCCATGCGTTATACAGAAGCTCGTCTTGCGAAGATCACACAGGAGGCATTTTTAGCAGATCTTGATAAGGATGTGGTCGATTTCGTACCGAACTTTGACGAGACTGAAAAGGAGCCGTCGATCCTGCCTGTCCGCATTCCAAATATTCTGATAAACGGAGCAGAGGGAATCGCCGTTGGTATGGCAACCTCGATTCCGACTCATAACCCGGGCGAGGTCATCGACCTGATGATCGCCTATATGAAAAATCCCGACATGTCGACGAAGCAGGCCATGCAGTATGTCAAGGGTCCGGATTTTCCGACGGGCGGCATCGTCACGAATAAAGACGAGCTCGAGGAAATTTACTCGACCGGACAGGGCAAGATAAAGCTTCGCGGAAGGGTTATCACAGAGCCGGGAAGAGCAGGCCACACGAAGGTAGTCGTAACTGAAATCCCTTACACTATGATCGGGTCCGGCATCGGAAAGTTTCTATCCGATACGGCGGCTCTTCAGGAGAACCACCTGACTAACGACATCTCTGATATTTCAAACCAGTCCTCAAAGGAGGGCATAAGGATAGTCATAGATCTGAAAAAAGGTGCCGACGTTGACAACTTCATAAACCTTCTCTACAAGAAGACAAAGCTCGAGGACACTTTCGGAGTAAATATGCTCTGCGTCTGCGACGGCCGTCCTGAGACTCTCGGACTTGTCCCGATCATCAGGCACAACGTCGAATTCCAGTACGAGATCAACAGAAGAAAATACACGACACTCCTTAACAAAGAGCGCGAGAAGAAGGAGATCCAGGAAGGCCTTATCAAAGCCTGCGACTGCATCGACCTTATTATCGAGATCCTCCGCGGCAGTAAAGACAGAAAAATGGCCTGTGACTGCCTTGTAAATGGAAATACAGAGGGCATCAAATTCAGAAAGAAGACCTCAGAGAAAGCTGCAAAGACTCTTCTCTTCACACAGAAACAGGCGGATGCGATCCTCGACATGAGGCTGTATCGCCTCATCGGCCTCGAGATCGACGCACTGCGCGCCGACTACGACGAGACCATGAAAAACATCGCCAACTACACCGACATCCTCGAAAACAGGGAGTCGATGAAGAAGACGATCATAGCTGATTTGAGAAAACTAAAGAAAGAATTCGCCGCTCCAAGGAAGACTACGATCGACAACGTTGCCGAGGCCGTGATCGTAGAGAAGCCTGTCGAGGAGACTGATCAGGTAGTCCTTATCGACAGATTTGGCTACGCCAGAGGCGTCGACACGGCCACTTACGAGAGAAATAAAGAGGCCGCCGATTCTGAGAGCAGGAGAGTAATCTTCTGCAAAAATACAGACAAGCTTATTATTTTCACAGATACTGGAAACGCTGACACTTTAAAGGTGCTCGATCTGCCGCTCGGTAAGTTCCGTGACAAGGGCGAACCGGTCGACAATGTCAGCAATTTCGATGGCTCGAAGGAGAGAGCACTTTTCTTAGGTTCAATTTCTGAAATTGTCGGGAAAGAGATGTATTTTATCACAAAAAGGGGTATGATAAAGAAGGTAGCCGGTGACGAATTTTTATCGTCCCGAAAGACGATAGCGGCGACCAAATTCAAAGACGACGATGAGCTCGTCGCAGTCGGCATCTTAGATCCCGACTCGACTATTGAGATAAAGACCGAGAAGCGCCACAAGAAAAAACTCTCTGCCGCCGATTTCCCTCTGAAACACAAGACCGCGATCGGAAATATCGGAATCAGTTTGAAAAAGGGTGATTTTGTCAAAGAGGCGGGATTTGTCAAATTGTGAGTCTGTATGAAAAGGAGTAAATATGGAGGAAAAACGCGTAAACAGAAATTATGCCGCAATGATGGCTGTCGTGATCATTTCGGTGCTCCTTATCATAGTTGGAGCCATACTTGCCATAGATCATGCATTTCCGGCCGTAGGTTTCATATATGTGATGAGCGGTTTTGCGATAATCGGCGGCTGCTGGCTCGTGCTCCGGTTTTTTATGAAAGAGGAGTACATGTCGGTTTCAAATTACGATTTCTCGACAGGAATTCTTTTGATCTTAGCCGGGGTGCTGCTTATCCTTCAGGCCAGGGCCGTTGCCGGGCACCTGATCTATGTGCTCGGTGCTATCCTGATAGTCTTAGGCGTCTGTATCCTGCAGTTTTTCCTCCAGTGCGCATTCATGCGCGGGCCATTTTCAGCCTTTCTGAATTTCGTCTTTGCGGCGGCTGTTATCTGCCTCGGAGCGGCATTTTTCCTTGTAGACACTCCGACTATATTTGCGAACCTCACATATTTTTACCTCGGAGTGATGTTCGCGGGAATTCTCGGAATCCTGGCTCTTATGATCACTTTCATCCGCAGCGTAAAATACGAGCGCTGGCTCAATCTTTCAGCAAAACGCAACAAAGAGGATGAGCCTTTCACCGAGACCTATTTCGATGTCAAGCGTTCACGTGAGCGAAATCTCGAAGACCAGCCGTTTACCGTAAAAGACCTCCCGCCGGAGCCAAATCCCGGCAGGCTTTGGAATGAGCCGATTGAGGAAGAGGAAGAGATCGAAGTGGCTCCCAAATCAGAGTCTCATGACGATTCCAGATCTGAGCCTGAAGTATCTTCCAGCTCCGGGTCTGGAGACGATGTAAAAGACGGGACTTCGAACTCTGCAGATGGCAAAGACAGGTGATTATTGCTTTTTGTAAAACCCGTGACAGTGTGGCTTTTTGGAAAGGAAAAAAGATGAAACCAAAGATTTACATAGATGGACAGAGTGGTACGACAGGACTTCAGATCTACGACAGGATCGGGAAGAGAGACGACCTCGAGCTTCTTAGAATTGATGAAGATAAGAGACACGACGTCGAAGAGAGAAAGAAATTTATAAATGCAGCCGACATCGTGTTTCTCTGCCTGCCTGATGCTGAGGCTGTTCACGCAGTTTCACTTGTCGGGAACGACCATGTAAAAATCATCGACGCTTCGACTGCACACAGGACTGCCGATGGATGGGCATATGGCTTCCCGGAGCTTAAAAAAGGTCAGAGGGAAGAAATCGCATCTTCTCACAGAATTGCAAATCCAGGCTGCCATGCGACAGGATTTATCAGCACTGTAGCTCCGCTGGTTCAGGCCGGAATTCTTCCCAAGGACTATCCGGTCAGCTTTTTCTCCCTGACAGGCTATTCGGGCGGCGGCAAAAAGATGATCGCCAGCTATGAGGCCGATGGCAGACCGGAGTCACTTTCAGCGCCTGGCATCTACGGGAGAAATTTAAAGCACAAGCACATTCCGGAGATGGTAAAATACACCGGACTTTCTCATACACCGGTATTTTTACCAGTAGTAGATGACTATTACAAGGGAATGGCCGGAACGCTTATGCTTCAGAACAGAATGTTAAATCATGGAGCCACTGCAGAGGATATCTGGCAGGCATATAAAAAGCACTACGACGGCGAGACTTTTGTTTCAGTTGCTGACATGGACGAAAAGCCGGGAACGCTCTATGCCAACGAGCTCTCAGGCTCGAACAGATTGAAAATCTATGTATGCGGCAGTGACGAGAACACAGCGATTACCGCGGTTTTCGATAACCTCGGTAAGGGGGCTTCAGGCGCCGCTGTGCAGAACATGAACATTGCCTTAGGGCTCGATGAGACGACAGGACTGGTGTAAAAATGGCAGAAAATAACGCATATATAGTACCTGGCATCGGCTACACAGTCGATCGTTCGCTTCTCTATTTTACCGGTCGGATCGCCTACAACGCCGGTTACCACAGAAGACCGATCACTTTTGGTCGTTTTGAAAAGGGCGTCAAGGGCGACCCTGAAAAAATGAAAAGGGCTTTCATTCAGGCGTACAACAAGCTGAACGAGCAGCTGCCAGAGGATGCATCTTCAGGCGATATTTTTATTTCAAAAAGCATCGGGACGGCAGTCTCACTCCAGGCGGATTTGAAGAGAAATATCGGAGCAAAGCACATACTTTTCACACCACTCAACGAGACGATGCATATTTTAAAACTCCTGCTCGAACAGCAGGGATCTGAGCGAAGCAAAGATATAATCGTTTTTCACGGGCTCGCCGACCAGTGGGCACCGGACAACGAACTTATCTCAAGCGAAGCTTGTGAGTGCGGCGTGGCCTACTACGAAGTCACCGAGGCAAACCACTCCCTCGAGACACAGAACGTGATGACAGATATCGGGAATCTGAAGAGCATACTAGACGTCTGCGCTGAATTTATCAAAGACAGAAGTGGGGACAATTCTCTTTGATAAGAATAGGGCTTGATCAAAAGATCGGGCTCTTTTTTTAATATAGGACTTTAAACATTAAAAATAAGAAGTATAATGTAACTGTAATTGAAGGCCGTTTTTTTTAAAGATAATCCATGAAATGATGCAAAAAAGAGGTTGAAGCAGCAGCCTTGGAAAGCAGTGTTGTAAAGCGGAGCCAGTTCGTCCTTGTGCTGTTCAGGAAGCGATAGAAAGTGTTCTTGCTGAATGCTTCATGGAAATGCCCGGTCTTCTGCTGCATGTACATGCTTCGTCCGGCGAAGACAATGCAGAGTTTGTATTTGAAAATCTGAATGACAGGAATGCCTTTCTCTTTCTGCGCATTACATTTACGCAGAAGATTTCCGATTTTAAATCTGCGGAAAAATGAAGAAATCGCATTATAAAGTTCCTGTTCGTCCTGATTTTGTGGTAAAATTGAAGTTGGCATAGAAAACTCCTTTGTGTTTATTGTTTTTCGACAACTCAATTATACCAGAGGCATGCGATCTATGCCTTATTTTTTGCCCGAATTATTGAATTTTCAAGGTACAGCACACCATTTAGGTGTGGGAAGTTTTAGATAATAAGTATAATGGAATTGTAATCGAAGGCCGTTTTTTTTTAAAGGAGTATCATCATATGAGAAAAATGAAATATCTTCTGTTTATTGCAACCATTTCAGCTACGCTCGGATTTTGTTCATGCGGAAATGCAAAATCAAGTAACACCCAGCAGGCAGCATCGGGCAGTGCGGCAGTTACAGCGAAGTCTGACAATGATAAAAAAGTCTCGTTCACACTTCCAGACCTCGACAAGAGTCTTGCGAGTGTCGAAAGCAGCTACACGCCTGAAAATAAAAATGAACCTCAGTATAAGTCCAACATCAAATACGATGACCAGGGGCGTGTGACTTCATTTTCTGTACTGCTCGATAAGTATCACAACAAAAAAATAGTCGATGCCGAAAAAGTTCAGGGCAAGTATGTCATCGCTTTAAGCTACGATGAAAGGGAAGATCCTTTTAAAATAACTCAGGATCTGTGGAAGAAGGGCCTTGAACCGGTCGTTTCTGCCGTGCACAAGACTGCAGGCGAGAGCAGCCAGCCGATCGCAGAGAGAGCCACAGTCACCTATAAGTCAGCAACAGGTTCAGACGTAAAAAATATCACATTCGAGATATTTACGACGAAGTCGGATGATGTTGCGGAAAAAATTGTTTTAACGAATAATTAGAAAAATGTGTCAATAACCTCTGATTACATTTGATAAAAAGCTTTATGCAAAACAGGACCCAATCCGATAAGCTCCTGAGAGCAAACCGAATCGTGTCTTTTACTTAGGAAATACTCCTATTACATTGGATTCTCCTTTTAGGTACATTGTTTATTTTCGTCAATTTACATGGTACCAAAAGGTTGAGCCAGTGGTTCTACTTAATTTTTGAATTTACACCATTATAAGGCCGTGACCGAGTCAGATCACGGCCTTATAATGGTGTAAATTCAAAAATCAGGTAGAGACATCGGCTCAACCTTTTGATATAATGTTAATCGACCAGAATCAACAGATTACCTGGAAGGAGGACAGAAAAATGAAGTATAAGATCGATGGAGACAATCTTCCGGTACTTAAGGTACTGCTTGATGCAGGAGAAGGCATTCAGTGTGAAGCTGGTGCGATGTCGTGGATGGATAATGAGATCGAAATGCAGACAAGTGCAGGCGGTCTTGGCAGGATGTTCGGACGTATGCTTACGAAGGAGAATGCGTTTTTGAACACTTATATTGCAAACCGTCCGGGAGAGATTGCATTTGCATCTAAATTCCCGGGTTCTATCCGGGCAGTAGAAGTTACACCGGGAAATGGCCTGATCGTACAGAAGGGCTCATTCCTCGCTTCTTTTGGAAATATTCAGAGCGAAGTCTATCTTCAGAAGCGTTTTGGCAGTGGGTTATTTGGTGGTGAAGGTTTTCTTATGAGACACTACACAGGCCAGGGCTTAGTCTTTCTCGAGATAGACGGTTCTGCTCATGAGTATGATATCCCGTCAAACGACTGTAAGATTGTTGATACCGGCTACGTCGCTGCTATGTCAGACTCTTGCAGGATGGAGATTAAGACGATAAGCGGTGTCAAGAATGTGCTGTTTGGTGGTGAAGGATTGTTCAACACTGTCGTGTACGGCCCGGGGCATATTATCCTGCAGAGTATGCCTATCGCATCGACTGCAATGACGTTGTACAGTTATATGCCACATTCCAATTAAGGTAAAGGTAGTTAAGGTAGGCAAGGCCACATACGTTACTACCAAGAATGGATATATTTATACCAACAAGACTGTTAAGGTAGGTAATAAGAAATACAAGACAGCCAGGAACGGCAGGGTAACGAAGACTATTAAGGTTAAAGCAGCCAGGAAGTCGAAGAAGGGCAGAAAGTCTAAGAAGAAATAATATTGGTGACGGATTAAAACGACAAGGATTTCGTGGTTATGAGCCACGAAATCTTTTTTATAAAACAGTTGTATGATGATTAGTTTGCGTTAAGTCGTAAATGGTAGATAACCCGTCACCTTCCTTGTTCCGGATTTCTTTGTTAGAATAACTGTAAAACTCAGAAAACTTTTTCTTAGTTTTTCAAGTCATCAAAGATTTTCACGGGAGGTACAGGCATGGATGTTAATCCAAAAAGAGAATAGTAGGGCAGCAAATTTATGATTGTTCAGATTTTGTGATAAAATTAAAGCTAGAGGCAAACAATTTATGACAGAAATGGAGATGCTGATCAGGATATTACAAAATCATCGGACCTTGTTGCGAATCTTTATAACATGAAGTCTTCGACATATCATGAGCGTAAAATTTTTCCATATGTAACCAAAGATCATCTGCACATGGAATTGCTTACCAGAGTGAGGCAAATGGCAATCAACAGGAATCCAAATCATCCGTGGAAAGAGATGGATGATATAAGAGGAGGTGATTTCCTTCATGGACAATTTGATTTCGTATGCACTGATTCGCGATGAATACTGCGAAGATTTTTTAGAAAATCAGGAAATGCTAAAACGTCCCGTCACAGATGCACACTCGATTGGAAACGGGAAATGGAGTATAACTGTAGGGCCTGATTTACTGCTGTGGCTTGCTCTGCAGCAGCCACTCCCATGCCGGAATGACATCTATTTGAATTCCATCAGTCTCAAGAGATGCTTTCTCACTATTCGTGATCACGATACATTTTGCATCCGGGATGAAGTGATGAAGCTTCTCAAAGGCTTTGATTTCCCGTTCTTTTGTCTCAGGGACATCCAGCATGTTCCAGCACACCTGAATCGCAAGGCTTAAGTCAGGAACATAAAAATCGATCTCGACATTTTTCTCAAAGTAGTATACGTTCTCCAAACCATACCTGCGGATCAGTTCGATTGCAACGAGGTTTTCAAGCTGTGCCGATTCAGAATTCAGGAGCAGAAGTCCGAGAAGCCCGGTGTCCTGAAAATAGTATTTTGGGATGGATTCTTTCTCTACAAGTTTTGAGGAATAATTTTTAATTGGAAAAAGCAGATACGAATCACAGATATAACCCATGTAATTTATTATGGTCTGTTTTGATATCTTTGCACCTGTTCCTGATAAAATATTAGATAGCCTGGTGAATGAGACAGGGTGCATGACTGATTCAGCTACTTTTTTCAGGATAAGTCTTACAGCAAATGCGTTGCTTATCCTGTTCCTTGTGATAATATCTCCGAGATATATCGTCTGGTAAATGCTGTTCAAATATTCCCTGCTGTTTCTGATATTTACAAGTTCCGGAAATGCGCCATAGCGCAGGTATTTATCGAAAAGTCCTGAAATCTCAGCTCTTCCCTTTGTGCCGGTAAGCAAAGCATCGTCTGCCTTGATCCCGCTGGCTTCCAGATACTCAGTAAATGAATATGGATACACCGGAACAATCATGTATCGGCCGCCAAGAGTTGAAGCGATCTCACTGCTAAGCATTTTTGAATTACTTCCTGTTATACAGACGGAATATTTCTGGTCTGCGATTCTCCTGGCAAACTTTGACCATCCATCCACATTTTGAATCTCATCAAGAAATACATATGGCTTTGTTCCCCCTGATAATTCGTATCCAATTTCAAGAATAAGATTCAAATCGTTTACTGTCATTTCCAGAAGACGCTCATCTTCAAAATTTATGTATATAATTTCAGACAGCTTTACTCCCTGACTTAAAAGCTCCTGAATCCGCTGATACATATAATAGGATTTACCGGCTCTTCTGATTCCGACAAAGCAGTAATTCACTTTATCTTCAAATTCAAACTGTCGATGAACGACAGGGATGTCCTGATACATCTCACGCTGGTCTATAATAACCTGCTTCAAAATATCTCTATTCATAACTGCCTCCTGTGATGTTCATAAGACAATTATAATGTGATTTTGTCTAATTTACAAGACGATTATGATAAAATCTGTCTGATTTACAAGACAAATAGTGCCTGTTATGGCGAAATAACATTGTAAAAAAGACCGGCGCTCTTTGACCTTCCAGAACGCCGGCCTTTTTAGTTTACCTGATCTGCAATTTTTATTTAATGGTTTTGGAACCGTCGTAATCCTTCGAAAATGCCCTGATCGATGCGAGAGCCCTGCCATCCGGTCCGAAGAAAGACTGGTTCTCGATGACGCAGCCGCCGGCAGTTCCGTTCGACTGTGCAGGGTCGTAACTGATATAGTGGGATGATGCCCAGCCGCAGCCGCATTTGTCCCAGATTCTCCGCTCTTTTACAAGGGCAGCGGTCTGATCAGCTTCTGACAAGGATCTTACATCCATGAGTCCGTTCCATGCGCCCTCCCAGTAAAAAGCGCCGAGTCCGGCAGTTTTTCCGTCTCTGCCATGTACTTTAGTGGCGGCTTTTACAGCGCTGTGGAAGGATTTCGCCTGACCATCCAGGGTGTAAGGATATACAGTTCCATCGCCGGAATCGTTGTTTCCTTTGCTTACGGTGTTGCCATATCCATCGTAATCTTCGAGCGTATTTGCATAGCTTGTCTCTGCGATCATGACCTTTTTATCGTATTTCTGCGCAATCTGGGTCAATTCTCTGGTGATGCTTTCCGCAGTTCCGTGCCAGTACGGATACCACGATGTGGAAAAAACATCGTAGTCTACTTTTGCTTTAGCGAGATTGTCCGCAAAAGTCATATGACCGCCCTTCTGCGGATCTGTGAAATGGACGCAGGCGAGGATTTTCCTGTTGTGACTTTTGGCGACAGCATGTACAGCATCGCAGCCGGCGGCGTAAATTTTTGAAACATTTGAAGTCCAGTCGCCAGAAGCTGAAACGCCCGCAATCGCGTTATTTGTCTCGTTTCCGACAGAGACCATTCCTACATCCACGCCTTCGGAGAGAAGTTTGTTCACGGAATCGGTCGTATATTTTTTTACTGCGGCGGCAGTTTTGTCTGGGTCGCCCTTGAATTTCTTCCAGGCTTTTGGCGCGATCTGTCTCGCAGGGTCAGCCCAGCAGTCGGAATAGTGGAAGTCTATAAGAACTCTCATGCCGGCTTTTGTGGCCCATTTGCCGATCTTTACAGCTTTTTTCAGATCGCAGTTTCCGCCGCCGTATCCGTTGCCGTCCTTATCATAAGAGTCGTTCCAAACCCTGATGCGGACCCAGTTCATTCCCTGTTTCGCAAGAAAATTGAAAAAATCCTGATCGCGGATCGTCTTCCCTTCGAAATCCTTAAACCCGTATTTCTTAGTCTTTTCCTCTTTATTCAATGCGTCGAAACCGTCCTGAACGCTTATGTATGAAGAGATATCCATACCCCGGATATTTGAAAATGAATTGTTCTTTCTGGCTTGCGGTGAAGAGCAGCCTGTTCCTAAAATCATTGAACCCATAATAATTGCTGATAGCAGCACAGCTTTGGCTTTTGTCATTGTGTCTCCTTCATTTTATAGCCCGTTTTTTAAAAAAACAATCGCAGTCCGCAGCAAAAAAACTGAGATAATCTTATTTTTGCGTAACCGATTGCACAAAGCCATTATACAATATATTTTTGGAAAAGAGAAGCAGTATTGAGGATTTTTTTCAGACAGTTGGAAAATAAAAATTTAATAATAATAAGCCGCTGAAAATGGTATAATTTACTTAAGCTTTTTGTTTTACACGAACATTAAGAGAAAGGACGAATCGCCTTGAAGAATAAGACTTTAAAAAAACTCATGTGCACGTTTCTTGCGGCAGCATTAATATTTACCGCTGCTCCGGCACCGGTTAGTGCGTTCGCATCGCTGAAGATGTCGTCGTGGGGAGTTTCCCGGCTCTCGTCGACAGAGCAGCTGATGTATGACCATCTGGTAAGCGAACTCAAGAGAATCTTAAAAAATGGTGGATCGACAAAAATTTCTTTTAATGATCCTGACTTCAAACTGGAGGAGATAGATTGTTCTGACAAAGATAACGTCAAGAACCTCTGGGGCAGGCTTATTACATGTGTTTCAAATAACCATCCGGAACTGCTTTGCTATCAGGACCTTGTAAGTGCAAATGGAGGGAGTAGGTTCAGCTATTCTTATACAGGTGATTATAAAGTGACTTCCCTGAATGCTTACATTTCTGTAGATGATTGCTTTCAGGATAAATCAAGCGTTGACCCAACACATACTCTGAGTACGTCAACTCTGGATAAATTAAATTCAGCTGAGGCAGTGGCAAAGAAAGTTATTTCTGAAAATTCGAAGAATGGTGTCTATGACACTATAAAGGCCTATGCAGATTATATTGCAGATAATGTAACTTACAATCATGAGGCGGCAAATGAGAATGTTAAGACCAGTAGTTCGCCGTGGAGCCTTATCTCTGTTTTCGACAATGATTCGAATACAAATGTGGTCTGCGAAGGATATGCCAAGGCTTTCCAGTATCTGATGGACAATACTGCACGTTTCGAGAAGGCAAAAATAGAATCCAAACTTGTGAGCAGTTCCAACCATATGTGGAACGTCGTTGATATAAACGGAAAAAACTACATCGTCGATGTGACATGGTATGATACAGATTCAGCAGATTCTCCATACAGGTCTGAATACCTGCTCGGAGGACAGACAACTGTAAATGATGATACAACAGGCAATCACAATTATGAAACAGACACGACTGATTTTTATACGTCTGACGAGCTGACTCTTTCAGACACAGCATATGATAATTCTACTGAAGCGGCATTAGATGATGAAGATCAGAGCGCTGCGAATGATGTTATGGATTTGATCGATGCCATCGGTACTGTTTCAAATTCCGTATCGTCCGGTGATAAGATAAGTTCCGCGAGATATGCTTATAATGAGCTCAGTGATACCCAGAAGGCTCTTGTGAATAATCTTACTAAGCTTGAAGATGCAGAAGAAAAGTACAGAAGCTATTCTGATGAAAATTACCAGGAGAATCTGAATGCTGCAAATGCAGTTATTGAAAAGATCGATGCCATTGGTACTGTGGATTTAAACAGTATAGACAAGATAAATGATGCAGACAATGCGTATAAGGCACTTACAGATGATCAGAAGAAACTTGTTCCAGACAGTTATGTTCAGACATTGAACAATGCAATAAATGAATATGCTAGTCTTGTTGATGATTATAATGCAGCTGTTCCGGTTATGAATAAAATCATAGACATAGGCACAGTGACATTTTCTGACAGTTCCAAGAATCTGATAAGCGCGGCTAGATCGGCCTATGATAAGCTTACAGATAATCAGAAGAAGTTTGTGACAAATTATTCAACGCTGACCTCAGCAGAGACAGAGTACCAACATCTCGAAGACGAACATAACAAGCAAGTCGCTGAGCAGCAGGCAAGAGAACAGAAGAATCAAAATGATAAAAATGCTGCAAATGCAGTAATCAGTAAGATTGATTCTATTGGAAAAGTCTCATATAGTGATGCATCGAAGAATTTGATCAATGCTGCAAGATCTGCCTATAATAAACTTTCGACTGATCAGAAGAAATTTGTGACAAATTATGCAGCGCTGACTAGGGCAGAATCTGAATATAATGCCCTTGCCAAGAAAGCTACAACCAGCACCAAGGCTCCAGGTACAACTACTTCAAGTACGACAACATCGGGTACAAAGACTCCGAGTACAAATACTTCAAAAAAAAGTACCTCAAGTACGACGAAATCGAGCGGCACTAACTCGAATACTTCCACTTCGAAGAGCGTTACCATAAAGAAAATCACTTCAAAGGGTACTACCACAAAGAAAATCACTTCAAAGAGCACTACCAAAAAGAGTACAACTTCGAAGTCCAATACATCAAAAGCTAAAAAGAAGAAATCGACTTCTTCAAAGAAGCAGATTAATTCGATTAAGAAGCAGAAAGGAAAGATCTCCAAGCTCTCTGCTGGCAAGAAGAAGCTGACGATAAAATTAAAAAAGATAAAAATCAGTGGAATATCAGTGAAATATCAGATTGCCATCAGGATTAAGGGCAGTAAGAAATGGAAATATTATTATGTCTCTGCAACTAGTAAGACTATTTCAAAGCTAAAAAAGAAGAAGACATATTCTGTAAAAGTCCGCCCTTATATCACGATAAAGGGAAAGAAGTACTATGGAAAATGGTCGGGAACTTCGTCTAAGAAAGTGAAATGATTTTTCGGCGGCGGCCCTGGTAAAGTTTACAACGGCACCTTTTGATGCGTGGTATGCGATAGTTGGAATAGCTGTGTTTCCAACAATGCCGTATATCGAGGCGATATTGATGATTCGTCCGTAGCTCTGTTTTCCGGAAGATATTTTTTCTTCCATGTACTTTGCACTCTGATCAAGCCGCTCAATTCTTCTCGCGAGGATGACCAGATCGGCGCCGGCTTTGGCATATCCTTCTGCGACCTGCTTTCCAAGTCCGGATGAGGCGCCGGTAACTGCCACTACTTTTTTCGAGTAATCAAACATAAGCATACCTCATTTGCAATAAGATTCCTGATTTGTGAGTGTGAAACACTCACAAAATCATTATATATAAATGCAGAATAAAAATCAAAGATTTAATACAAATTGTCAGAAAAATATGGTATCATAAATTTGAATATCATAATTTTGCACTAAAATCTCCCACAAATCTCTTGACTTGTTGTATAATATTAGAGAAATTTTTTAGTTTTGGGAGGAAGATAAAATGGCATTTAAGGATTCGAAAGTTGTAATTGTAGGATGCGGAAATGTGGGAAGCACTACTGCATATACGATAGTAAACCAGGAACTTGCTGAGGAGGTCGTCCTTATCGATGTAAATAAGGACAAGGCCTATGCCGAGGCTCTCGACATGGCACATTCTATATATTTCATGAATCGAAATATCAATATTCATCCGGGAGACTACAGTGACTGCAGGGACGCCGATATCGTAATCGTCACGGCTTCGGCGCCGATGCCTAAGAACTCGTCAAGCCGGCTCGATATGCTTGCGCCGAGTATCAAAATCATCAAAAGCATTGTAGGATCAGTTATGGAAAGCGGATTCGACGGTATTTTTCTTATCGTATCAAATCCGGTAGATATTATGACATATCTGGTCTATAAGCTTTCCGGCCTTCCGAAGAATCAGGTCATCGGTTCAGGTACCAATCTGGACTCAGCCCGTCTCTGCTGTGAGCTTGCGAAAATGTACGATCTCGATTCAAAGAGTGTTTCGGCCTATGTCTGCGGTGAACACGGCGACAGTGAGATCGTATCCTGGCATTCAGCTGTCATCGGTGGTAAGCCTGTAGAAAGCGTCATGAGGGACAATCCAGACAGAACTCAGAACGTTACACCTGAAGATTTACAGAAGCAGACGATAAAAGCAGGGTGGGATATTTTTAACAGAAAGGGCAATACCTGCTACGGGATTGCAGCATCTTCCGCAGCTATCTGCAAATCTATCCTCTTCAACGAGAACCATATCTATCCTGTTACTGTCGGACTTTCCGGGGAGTACGGCATTGAGAACGCATGGCTTTCGGTTCCGACCATTATCGACAAGACTGGTTCGAAGGAGATCGTAGAGATAAAACTCGACCCGAAGGAAGAGGAGGCTCTTCACAAGTCAGCTGAGCTGCTTTCATCATTTTACGATGAATTAAATATCTGAAAACGAAAACTTTTCCACAACCTGCAGATGCGTTTTGGTGTGAAAAGCAGCAACAATTTTTTACAGTATGGAGAAAAGTATGTCAACGAAAAAGAAACACATCATAGCGCTCTGTATCTTGTTCGCGATCGGGATTACTCTGTTAAATGGGTTTCTGGTTTATTACCGGAGACAGAACATTGCTGTGCAGAAGCAGATGGCGGGAATCGATACAAAAATCTACAGTGATAATGTCGTAAGGACCATGGACAGTGCAGAACAGGTCACCAGGGTTCTGGAATTCTCTCTTAAAGGCTCGAAAGGAAATACCGACTTTTTCGATACGACTGCGAAGCAGCTGTTTGCCAAGCTTAATTTCGTAAACAGTATCCAGCTCGCACCGAACGGCGTAGTCACCCGTATTTTTCCATTACAGGGAAACGAAAAGGGCATGATCGATCTGATGAACGATCCTGACCGCGGACCTGTAGTCCGTTACGGTAAAGAACACAAGGTGATTACGACGCAGGGACCTTTTGACCTGAAGCAGGGCGGAAAGGGAATTGCGATAAGAGATCCTGTCTTTCTTACAGACGGTTCGTTCTGGGGCTTTACGATCACAGTAGTAGATGCCACAAAACTTATAGCTTCTGTTACAAAGTCGATAGATGCGAACAACTACAACTATCTTCTCGAAAAGACAGAGTCGATTAAGAAAAACAAATATCTGACTGTGGCAGGGCAGGGCAGACTCAGTGATCCTGTCACCTATACTTTCAGCAGCGGTGCGAGTAAGTGGAAGCTTTCAATTGAGCCTAAAGGCGGATGGTTTCATTCGAAGGATTTCCTGATCATCGCTCTGCTCGGTTTTGCGATCGTCATTCTCATTACCTGGCTTTCATATATGCTGATGATAAACAGCGAGCGCCAGAAAGCGCTTCTTGAGGCTGCAGATATTGACTTTCTCACCGGCATCCTGAACCGTCAGGGACTTGACGAGAAAACTGTTGAGTATTTCAAAAAAAATCCAGGCAAGCCATTCGCAGCGATCATGCTCGATATCGATAATTTTAAAATAATAAACGACTGCTATGGTCACGGGACAGGTGACAATGCCCTCAAATCGTTAAGTGCTGCTTTGACTCAGACATTCACAGGTGATGATATCATAGGCAGATACGGCGGGGACGAATTTTTCGTACTGCTTAAGAACACGACTCCAGATCAGATTCAGGATTTGCTTAAGAAGCTTATGGATACCGAGATCAGATACAAGACCGGAGTCACGACTTACGACGTCGTATCGATCAGTGTGGGCTACGCTTCTTATCCGAAGGACTCAAGTGACCCGGAGGAAGTAGTAAGACTTGCAGACCAGGCTCTCTACAACAGTAAGGAGCATGGCAAGAACAGATTTGAAGCTTTCAACGGAAAATAAGGATTGCTGACATTGGCAGATTTTTGCTTAACAAACCTCCTCCCATCAAGTATAATGGTGGGTAGGAGGTTTTTGCTTTTATGAAGAATTTTATCTATGATATCCCGACTAAAGTTTATTTCGGGGTAAGCGAGTTATCATGGGGCGTCAGCCCCGCATAAAAATTCCACGTCCAGGAAGTGCATCCTAGATGGAGAAAACTTATAATTCACACAAGATTTTCAGAAGAATCCGGCTGGCAGGCTTTTATG
>Ga0214927_100169_pt1 | contig 29311 bp, 23 predicted proteins | sample Stichaenrichm16X_FD_168612 | JGI IMG/M metagenome (GOLD analysis project Ga0214927, IMG submission 168612) | Xylose enriched microbial communities from anaerobic bioreactor in Madison, Wisconsin, United States - 16X | ecosystem: Engineered > Bioreactor > Anaerobic > Unclassified | place: USA... | reverse complement strand
CAGGACAGCTGATCTATGCAATATTATACTCAAGTGATACAGAAGAATATATTTAAAATATTTTAATCTATATCACTGCAACTTTTCATGAAAGATCTGTTTTTACAGAAAAAAATTCATACTCTCGCTGTATCAGAACTTAGGGGTTCAGCCCTTGTAAGCTACGCCGTTTACATAGAGGGTGTGGCCGTTTGTGTTGATCCTGCCGTGATTTGTGAGGCTTGTTACGTAGCTGTCACCTGTAAGAGTCCAGGTGCATCCTTTGTTTACAGTAACTTTTACAGTGCCTGTCTGCTTCTTGGAGTTTATTGTGCCCTTGAAGGTAGACTTGTTTGTAAGCTTAAGTGTAAGGGAAGAAACCTTGTCAACGGTGATCTTTCCGGAGAGCTTCTGCCTGTTTGCTGTAAATGTTACCTTGCCTCCATTGCTTCCGCTGTTGCCCCAGGAACCTGCGGCAACCTTTAAGAGGACATTGCCTTTGGCGGAGTTGGTGATCTTTACATGGTTTAAGCTGATGTTTGCAGTGGTATTTGTTACATAGAATACGCTGCCGTGCTTATTGGTGATAGATCCGCCAGTTGCGCTGAACTTTGCAGTTCCGTTTTCAGAGTCACCTGACATCGACTGGTAGAGCATTACTGACTGATAGGTCTTTGCCTGGCCGTTAAGTTTGGTGTTATTTGCAGTAAGGGAAGTGTTAGTAAGCTTTACTGAGTTTTTGCCTTCGATTACGATACCTTCTGATGCCTTTGAAACTAGTTTGGCATTCTTTACGGCTGTATCGCTGGTGCAGTAGATGGCTGGTGAGCCGACACCTGTAGTGGTATAGGTTCCTTTGTTTACTCTGACTGTGCCGCCGCCTCTGTCTGATCTGATGGCTGCTGATGAAGTTCCGGAAGTGTGGACTGTGAGGTTAGTAGCGTATGTTTTGCCGCCACCTGCAGTCATGATGCCTCCGGCGTTATTTCCGGTAGTTGTGATCTTTGAGTTCGAGATCTTTATTGTAGATCCGTTGCCCTTTGAGCTGCCGCCGCCATAGGCGAAGGTTCCGTTTGCTCCATTGGCTGTCGCCTTTATAGTTGAGTTCTTTATAGTAAGAACTGCGCCGCTCTTTGCGAGAGCTGCTGAGTTGGTACCGTAGAAGTTATCGGAGTCACCGCCGCTTGAGCTTCCAGACTTTTTTATAGTCGCATTTTTAAGTGTGACTTTTACTTTCTTGCCAGTAGCTGTCACTGCGTTCTGGCCTGACTTCTTTGAAGTGTAGGTTTTGCCCTTCGTAGTTGCGGACTTTTTAAATGTAGTGGCTGACTTGTAGGTTACCTTTGTCTGGCTTCCTCCCGGCTGACTGCCGCCATTGCCTCCCGGCTGGTTTCCGTTGCCCTGAGGTGGCTGAGATGGCTGTCCGTTGCTGTTCGAGTTGCTGCTGTTCGAGTTGCTGCTGTTTGAGCTATTGCTATTCTGGCTTCCCGGAGCAGAATTGTCTCCGCTCGGCTTCTCAGGAGGGGTCTGGCCGTTACCCTGAGGCGGCTGTCCCGGCTGGCTGTTATTGCCTGAATTGAATTTGCCGGAACTGCTCTTATTTGAATTCGAGTCGTTCTTGCCTGCAGCTGACTTCTTATTTGACTTTGAGGTGGTAGTTGTTGCAGTTTCTGCCTTTGCGGCATTTGATACGGCCGGGATAGAAACACCAGCTGTAACGACTGCTGCGGATGCTATAGCTACTGCTAAGATTTTCTTATAATTCTTCATATGAGACTCCTTTCTGTGCTCGTTTTGTTTTCCTTTGATGGTTCATATGATAACAGGCAAAGTTTAAATGAAGTTTAGAAAATCCGGTTGAAAAAAATCTTTCCAAAACTTATACTTATAAAGATGGCTTTAAAGGAAACTGATTATTTTTTTGATAAAGGAGATACATTAAAATATGGCTGAAGAGACTATGAAGGATTACGAGAAAGAGATAAATGAGTCGCTCGAGAATTTTAAGAAGCAGGAGAGCGAGGAGGACTTCAACTGGGACAAGCTGAAGGCTGAGATGGCTTCCTCTACTCCTATAGAAGTAGAGATAATTGAGGCTGTTAAGGGCGGCTGTGTGGCTTACGCTGAAGGGATCAGGGGATTTATCCCTGCATCGAGGCTTTCAGGCCACTACGTGAAGGACCTGGACAGCTTCGTTGGGAAGAAGATAAATGTCCTGGTCACAGAGGCCGATCAGGAGAACGACAGGCTTATTCTTTCAGCCAGAGAGCTGATAAGGGAGCAGGAAGCTGAAGAGAGAAACAAGAGGATAGAAACTCTTACCCCTGGCACCATAGTCGATGGAAAAGTCGAGTCGATAATGCCGTACGGCGCTTTTGTCAATTTGGGAGATGGCATCTCGGGACTCGTCCATATTTCAGAGTTTGTTGAGAGAAGGATCTCAAGCCCTCATGAGATAGTAAAAGAGGGACAGGATGTAAGAGTAAAGGTAAAGAACATAAAAGACGGCAAGATCTCACTTACCATGAAGGGCCTTATCGACGATCCCAAGGGAGGGAAAGCGGTTAAGACAAAAGAGGAGTCAGATGAGCACGAGTACTCTTCAGGACAGGAAGCTACTACAAGCCTCGGAAGCCTTCTCGCTGGAATTAAACTTGATAAATAATGAATAGATTTCTTATAGTAGACGGTTCTTCGATGCTTGTCACTTCCTACTATGGACTTCTTCCAAAGCAGATCCTCTTTGAAAAGGATGAGGAGAAGAAGAAAAAGTACTACGACAAGATAATGCAGTACAATGGCCTCTATACGAACGCCATGTACGCGATGACGAAGACCCTTAAAAAAATTGAAAAAGAACAGCAGATTACACATATGGTTATCTGCTTTGATATGTCGCGTGATACCTTCAGAAGAAAACAGTACGAAGGCTATAAGGCACAGAGATCTGCGACTCCGGAGCCTCTTAAATCTCAGTTTGTGCAGATGGAGGATATGTTAAAAGAGATCGGATACGCCGTGGAATTCTGTGAGGACTACGAGGCCGATGATCTGGCGGGAAGTGCGGCAGCGCTCTATTCGAAGGAGATGCCGACATATATTATTACAAAAGATCACGATTATCTGCAGCTTGTGGATAAAAGCTGCACTCTGTGGCTTCTGCAGACAAATCAGGATAAGGCAGATGCTGTAAACAACAGGTATTCAGCTCTTTTTTCAGATGGAAAGGGATTTTTAGTTCCCGACAAGGCTGCCCAGATCACACCAGCGGTATGCAGGGCAGAGTTTGGTGTAGCCCCAGAGCAGATCCCGGATCTCAAAGGTATTGTTGGAGACACTTCCGATAATATCCCGGGAGTAAAGGGCGTAAGTTCTGCCGCTGTTCCGCTTCTTCGCGAATACTCTACTCTTTCCGCAATCTATGATGCGATTGATTCGTGTCCCGACGAGAAGAGCGAAAAGAAGCTCTCCGCATTCTGGAAGGAAAAGCTGGGCGTAAAGAGAAGCCCTCTTAAGGCTTTAAAGCAGTACAGAGAGGAAGCTTTTATGAGTGAGGATCTTGCCACTATAAGAAGAGACGTAAAGCTTCGACACGATTTAGATCAGATGTCGCTTGAGAGACTGGACGATAAAAAGCGCAGAGAGCAGTATCAGAAATACGGATTCAGGTCATTGTGAGGAGGAATATGTATGGAGAGCGCACCGGATTTATTCGGAAACAAGACACTTCTGAACAGTCTTTTTCAGGCGTTTACTGTCTCTGATGACGGCAGATACTTATTTGTACTAAATGAGAATACCGGAGACATCAGATGGTGCCACACCGCAGTTGACTTTTTCGGACTTTCCGGAGAGCAGATCCAGCACGGGGATCAGGACTTTCTTCTGAGAATCCATCCTGAGGACAGGCCCGAATACGAAGACCAGTTTGAAGCGATCCGTGCACGTGTTTCGTCAAAGGTCGATGTTAAATGCAGGATCAAAGATAAAAACGGAAGTTATGTAAATTGTGAGGTCACTGCCTCATATTTAAATATGAGCGGGGCGGCTTCTTCATATATTGCCGGAACTGTTATAAATTTCGGTATTCAGAACCGGATAGATACTGTGACCTCCCTTCCGAATCTATACGCATTTTTTAATGATATAAAAGAGGGCAGGGAAAGTGGCGAGAGGGGCACGGTACTTCTTATCGGTGCCACCCGCTTTTCTGAGATAAACGAAGTTTATGGTTACTCGTTTGGAAATCAGGTCCTTATAGCCTTTACTGACCTGCTTCGCAGTTATGTAGGCGGCGAATGCGAACTCTACAGGATGGAGGGCGCAAAATTTGCTGTCAAATCAAATTCTATAAATAAAATTGATCTCGAAGCTATCTACCAGAAGATCCGCCTCGAATGTAAGCAGGGCATTGAAGTAGAGCACACAAGAGTGCATATCTTCCTTGCGTGCGGTGCTATGGAGCTTGGAGATAATAAGATAAGCTCACATACGCTCTATTCCTGCCTTCTCTATGCCTATGCAGATTCGAAGGACAGGCATCAGGGTGAACTCATCTTCTTCCACAATCATATTTCAAATAAAAATAAACAGTGGCTCGAAGAGCTTAACGTTATAAGAGAAAGCGTAATAGACGGCTGCAGGGGATTTTTCCTATGCTACCAGCCAATTATAAGAGTTGCAGACGGTACGTTTTCGGGCATGGAGGCTCTTATCCGCTGGAAAAACGAAAAGTACGGAGTCGTAAGTCCGGACGAGTTCATCTCGATCCTTGAAAAAGACACTGTTTTCCCGGAGCTTGGCAATTTTATAATGCGCCAGGCCTGCATCGATGCGAAGTCATTTGTGGACAAGGATCCGGATTTCATTGTAAATGTAAACCTCTCCTATGCGCAGATCGAGAAATCGGACTTTGCCGATTCTGTAATAAATATACTCGAAGAGACAAACTTCCCGGCGAAAAATTTGTGCCTTGAGCTTACCGAGAGATGCCGTGTCATGGATGAAAATATGCTTCGGGACAAGGTCGTTTCGCTTCACGCGCAGGGAATAAAGTTCGCTCTTGACGACTTCGGGACCGGATACTCGTCTCTAAATCTCCTTAGGAAAATGCCTATCGACGAGGTGAAGATCGACAGGCAGTTTATCAAGGATATCTTTGAAAACAGGATCGACCAGAATATTATTAATGGACTTACACATTCTGTCACAGACAGTGGCAAATCGATCTGTATCGAAGGTATCGAAAATGAGGATCTTCAGACTTTCCTGCAGAGATATCCGGTGACATATTTTCAGGGGTATCTGTATTCGAAGCCTGTGCCGATCGAGAAATTAAAGAGGATTAACTTCGAAAAACGCACCGGGCTTGGCCCGCAGCTTTCGAAGGAAGATCTTATCGCTGTAAATGAGCAGGTCGACAATGTGATAATCAGGTGCGCAAAGTACCTGCACAATGGAGACAGTTTAGATGATGCTGTCGCAAAAGTATTAGCTGAGATGGGAAATCTGATACATCCGGACAGGATATATTTTGGACAGATTGATAATGGGGAGATGAAGGCTGCCAAGGTGTGGAGCGCTCCGGGAGTTGAGCAGAGGGAATTTCCTGTCACAAGGGATCTGTACAATCTCAAATGGTGGGAAAGATACGCAAATAAGGACGATGTTATCATTGTATCTGATGTTAAGAGCATAATGAAGAATGCGCCGGATACTATTGTTGATCCCAGGTGCCACAACTTTATGGGAGTCATGTTAAAAGATAACAAACAGATAGTGGGATATATAGGCGTTGAAAACTATGTGAAGTCAGAAGTTTTAAATACAAAGAGCTTAATCCAGACGATATCGCTGTTTTTAACTGCTGAGCTTAAGAACCAGAAACTTATCGATCAGCTTACCAATCTTTCCAGAAAGGACCAGCTCGCCGGATGCTACAACAGAAATGCCTACGAGGAAGATATGATCGCGATCGAGAGGAAGCACGTTCCGCTTGGAATGATCTTTGCCGATCTGAATGGTCTTAAAGTAACAAATGATTCCTATGGCCATTCTAAGGGCGATGAGCTTATAATCAGGGCTGTGGAACTTCTGGAGGAAACGTACAGTACCGGTACTCTCTACAGGATAGGCGGAGACGAGTTTATCGTTACGTTTTTAGACGACGATGAGCCCCATTTTTATGAAATGATGAAGGAAAAGCTCGAGGAAGTAGATAAGAGCATGATAAGCATTTCAATAGGGTGGAGCTGGACAGATAACTCGGCGACGAGAGAGCGTGCGCAGCTTATCGCCGAGCAGATGATGTACAAGCGAAAAGCCGCCTACTACATGAGACATGACAGACGAAAAAGTGCCAGTAATTAAAAATCAGTCTTGAGAAGAGTCCAGTGCTTCGTGCTCTATCCGCGTCCATTTGCGGGTAGGTATGAAGCATGTTTTTATCGAGCAGAGCATATAGAAGAATAAAAACAGCGGGAATGTAAGAAGTGCTAAGATCCCGATCTTTCGCATCGGGATATGGTTGTACTTTGCCACTAAAAATACTCCTACAAACATAGCGATAAGTGAAAATGCCGCAAATCCTGCCGATGGCAGGAAGTAGAGAAGCGGCAGCTTGTACCAGATGATGATGTTATTGATATAGGAAATTATCGCGGAAATCCAGGAACACGGACCCATCAAAAGAAGCATGATGGCATCTACTCTCTGCATCTTCCTGACTGGCCTTGAGTGATCGAATACGAATGATTTGAAATCCTTTTTCAGGACTTCATAGCCTCCGGTGCACCATCTGCTCAGCTGTTTAAACATCACACCCAGCTGATGAGGCTGCTCGTCGTAACATACTGCCTTGATGCAGAATGATACCCGCTGTCCGCGGAGGACGTTGTCAAGAGAGAACTCGACATCCTCTGTGATCGTAGTAGTATTCCATCCGACTTCCCTTAAAAGGTCGCCGTCCACTGCGAAGCCGGTTCCGGTAAGGAAGGCCGACAGACCGACCTTTTCACGGGCATATGAGAAAAATATCGTGTAGCATGCCCAGTAGAGTGTGTACCATTTGGTGACTATTGAGCGGTAAGGCTGTCCGCCGAGACGGTTTCCCTGCACTATGCGGTTTCCGCGGCGGAGCTTGTCGTCTATCTTCTCAAGAAAATCAGGCTTTAGAACATTATCTGCGTCAAAGACTGCAAAAGCATCGAGCTTTTTGTCTTTATCTATTTCAAAAATGCGTGGAAGCGCCCACTTTAAGACGTCGCCCTTTCCGTTCTGCGGGCCGTCCTGACGCTCCAGGACAGTCACAAAAGGGTATGAACGCCCTATGTCGGCAGTTCTGTCGGTGCAGTGATCTGCGATAAGAAATACGTGTATTTTGTCAGAAGGGTAGTCTGATCCCTTTATACTGTCGAAAAGATGCGAAATAGAGGTCTCTTCGTTGCGGGCGCATACGATGATGCCGAAGTTATTCTGATCTTTTTTTATGTAGCCGGCTTTTTTACGCTTGTGCTTTATAAGTCCCCAGGCTGCGATGACTCCGATCCACAACATAACGATCATCGGGATCATCTGGAGAATCAGCAGAAAATTGGTGACATCTAATGTCTGCATCAGATCCATAGTATTTTTCCTTTTAAAGAATTTTAACTTCTATATTTTACCACACAATAGAATTACTACAACAAACTAAAATGACACTTAATGTTTTATTATAGGTGCAAAATCTGCAAAATAAAAGCCACGGAAAAAATCCGTGGCAAAAAGGGGAGAGTATGAAAAAAATTCGAATAGCATTTCTGCTATTACGTTAATTATTCTACATGGTATTTGTGAAAAAACTGTGTCTATTTTGTGAAAAATTGATTTGCTTTTTTTCAGAATTGTAATGTAAAAGTGCTGTTGAATTTATACTTAAGCTCACTTATAATAATAAAGTGTTTATATTTTCTGATATGCGTTGAATAATTATTAGTGGAAGGTAAAAGTGAAAAGATTTTTAATGGGAAATGAGGCCATGGGACTTGGCGCAATCCACGCCGGTGTAAATCTCGTGGCTGGTTATCCGGGGACTCCTTCGACAGAAATCCTCGAGACTGTAGCAAAAAACAACGACGGCTCGATCCATGTCGAGTGGTCTGTAAATGAGAAAGCGGCAATGGAGGTCGCTGCCGGTGCAGCGTACTCTGGAGCGAGGGCACTCGTTACTATGAAGCAGGTCGGATTAAACGTGGCGACTGACCCGCTGATGAGCCTCGCATATGTGGGCGTTAAGGGAGGCCTCGTAATCGTATCGGCTGATGACCCGGGCCCTATCTCGTCGCAGACAGAGCAGGATACGAGGACTTTTGCGATGTTTTCAAAGATCCCGGTCTTTGACCCGTCAGACCCGCAGGAGGCCTACGATATGATAAAGGATGCGTTCGAGCTCTCTGAAAAGATAGGAAGTCCAGTGCTTTTCAGGCCGACGACAAGAGTCTGCCACGGGTGTGCCTCAATCGATGTCGCAGACTCATATAAGAAAAATGTCCCGGAAGGGTTCGTAAAGGATACGATGCGATGGGTCATTTTCCCCCGCACTTCATTTTTAAATCACGAAAAGATTGAGAAGAGAAATCCGGCACTGGGAGAGGAGCTCTCTGACTATAAATTTAATTCCGTAGTAAAGCGGAATGGAAAAAAGGGTATAGCTTCAGGCGGTGTTTCATGGGCATATCTCAATGAGGCCGTCTCACAGCTTGGGGACGATAAGTTTAATGACACTTCGCTTTTCAGGGTCGCAACTCCGTTCCCATTTCCAGAGAAGGCAGCTCTTAAATTCTTAGACGGGCTCGACGAAGTCCTCTGCCTTGAGGAACTCGACCCGGTGATAGAGAGGGCGCTTATTTTTACAGCAGGAAAATATCACCTGAAGACGAAAATTTACGGAAAGCTCGACGGGACTACTGCCGCAGCCGGTGAAAATTCACCGGAGTCCGTGATCAGGTATGTCTCTTCATTTTTGGGAATAGAAAACCTTAAAGCGGGAGAGCTTCCGGAAAAGCCAAAGACTCCAGTGCGTCCGCCTGTTCTCTGTGCAGGCTGTCCGCACCGCGCATCGTTTTATGCGGTAAAGCAGGCTATGAAGGGCAGAAAGGCAGTTTTTTGCGGAGATATCGGCTGCTACACTTTGGGAAACGCCATGCCGCTTGATATGGTAGATACCTGTCTTTGTATGGGAGCTGATGTAACGATCGCTCAGGGCATCAGGGCAATTGATAAAGACACTACTGCTTTTTCATTCATTGGAGATTCTACATTCTTTGCATCGGGAATTACAGGTGTGATAAATGCGGTCTATAATCACAATGATATAGTGCTTATAGTCCTTGACAATTCGACGACCGCAATGACGGGCCATCAGCCGCATCCGGGCACCGGGATTACGATGATGGACTTTTTTGAGAAGAGAAAACAGGGGATTCGCGAGGATATCGCGAATGCAGTCTCTATTGAGAACATTCTCCGCGGGATCGGGCTCTCCTTCGTTGAGACAGTCGACCCGTTTGACCAGAAGAAGGCAATAGATACAGTTAAGAAAGCTGCCTGTGAGCCGGGGGTAAAGGCAGTTATTTTCAAAGCGCCCTGCATCGCGCTTGAGAAGCCTAAGAGGGCATATTCAGTCGATACAGATAAATGTATCGGATGCAGGAAGTGCATCACAGAGATTGGCTGCCCGGCTATTTCCATGAACGAAGGTAAGGCAGAGATCGAGAAGTCGCTCTGCTATGGATGCAGCCTCTGTGAGACGATCTGCCCTGTAGGCGCTATCGGAGTGAAAGGAGGAGCAGATGACTAAGAGTATTCTCCTATGCGGAGTCGGAGGCCAGGGAACAGTTAAGGCTTCAAGGATCATTGCACTCTCCGGTATGGAGGCAGGGCTTTACGCAAGAACAGCTGAGACCATTGGAATGGCCCAGAGAGGCGGCTCGGTAGTAAGCCATGTCAGGATTTCAGACAGTCCGATCGCATCTCCAATGATCCCGAAGCATACCGCCGATGTGCTTATTGCTTTCGAGCCTGGAGAGGCCGTAAGGTGTATAGATTATCTGAAAGACGACGGAGTCGTAATTGTAAATAACAAGGCAGTAAAGCCTGTTACTGCAAGCCTCAGCGGTTCTGACTACGACGGATCCGATGCGATAAAATATTTACAGGATAATTTTTCACATGTGAGTCTTATTGACGGTGATCTGATCTGTGAAAAATGCGGCTCGGATAAAGTCTTAAATATCGCTCTTCTCGCGGGCGCAGCCGCCTCGGGAGAACTCGGGATAACAGTTGAAGGGCTTAAATGTGCCATCAGAAAGCAGCTTCCGGAAAAGACTCACGAGATGAATTTCAAGGCAGTGGATTACGTTAACGGATTGCTTAAACAGGAGGCATAAAATGGAGATCAGTGCAGAACAGCTTGAACTCGTAAATGAGAGAATTCACGATCTGGAGAAGGCAGACAGTTTTTATGGAAAAAAGCTCGAAGAAGCTGGGATCCACGAAGTACATTCGGCGGACGATTTTAAAAAGCTTCCGTTCTCTGAGAAGAAGGATTTGAGGGACGCCTATCCGCTCGGACTTATGACAGCCCCTGAGGAAAAGATCGTTCGAATCCACTCATCTTCAGGAACGACAGGAAAACCTGTAATCATTCCCTACACCCAGAAGGATGTCGATGACTGGGCCACGATGTTTGCAAGATGCTACGAGGTCGCAGGTGTCACAAATAAAGACAGGGTGCAGATCACACCAGGATACGGCCTCTGGACCGCAGGAATCGGATTTCAGGCCGGATGCGAAAAGCTTGGAGCCATGGCTATTCCTATGGGACCGGGAAATACAAATAAGCAGATCGATATGATGATCGCCCTAAATTCTACAGTCCTCTGCGCTACTTCAAGCTATGCCCTCCTCCTTGCAGAGGAAGTCGAAAAGCGTGGCCTTGAGGATCAGGTTCATCTGAAGAAGGGCCTTATTGGCTCCGAGCGCTGGAGCGATAAGATGAGAAACAAGATCAAGGCGATCCTTGGAATTGAGCTCTACGATATATACGGCCTGACCGAGATCTACGGTCCGGGAATCGGCATAAGCTGTAAAGAAGAGTCCGGTATGCACTACTGGGATGACTACATCTATCTTGAGATAATAAATTCCAAGACAGGAGAGACGCTTCCGGATGGCGAGTGGGGTGAGATAGTTATTACCACCCTCAAAAAAGAGGGCGCCCCTCTTATCAGATACAGGACTCACGATATATCAAGGATAATTCCGGAACCTTGCAGCTGCGGACTCAAGTATCCGAGGATAGATATTATCCAGGGCAGGACAGATGATATGATGAAGATCCACGGAGTAAACGTCTTCCCGGCCCAGATCGAAGAGATCCTTGGAGAGTTCGACGAGACGACAAGCGAGTACCAGATCAGGATCTCGCATCTCGACGGAAAAGACACTATGCGTCTCTATATCGAGGCAGTTTCAGGAAAGGTCGATTTCGAGGGACTTGGCCTTAAAGTTGCCGAGAAGGTAAAGAGCAGGATCGGATTTACGCCTATCGTAAAAGTAGTCGAGAATGGACTTCTGCCTAGAAGCACAAAGAAGACCAAACGTGTTATTGATGAGAGATTTGAGTAAACATAAGACCTGGCCAGCTGGCCAGGTCTTTTTCTTCATAAATTCACATCTCGTTTTAAATTTATTGTACACTTTTGCACACAATTTGCAATGGGCTTTAGTGCTATAATGTTTTTAGCTTAAAGCGAAAATCTAGGATAAGGAATTTTTTTTAAAATGGCAAAGTTAAGATCAATAAGCAGTCAGTCTTTAGATGAAGATGAAGTGATTGAAGACAGAAAGCACTGCAGGAAGTACAGTGTCTGCGGTGTCGGAAACAAGGCGATATTTGTACCTGGAAAGATCAGAAACAGAGTCCGCTACATTCCGTTCTCCGCTGTTACACACGTTTTTAAACGAGTCGCCTACAGCAATGCAGATGGCAGGGGAATGCTTGCGCCGGTGCTCTACATGGTAATAAGATACGACGATGGCAGGGAGTGGCAGTATATTTTTAAAAATATGAATGAGGCCGACAGGATGTTAAAGGACATCTCAGAGGCTGCTCCGAATATCTATACGATGAGCCCTGCAGGAGTCGAGAAGGAGAAAAGAGAGGAAGAGCTCAGGAAGAAGATGGAATCGAAGGAGCTCTCTGAGAAGGCGCAGAAGGCGATCCGCGCACTGCAGCGCGATGAAGTCTGCCTTAAAAAGAGCCCTGGTCTCTATGAGAATCTCTCCGGCATGGCAAAGATAAAGCGTAAGCTTGACCTTATAAAGCCCCAGTATAAGGCAATCGCTTTTATCCTGCTTCTTGCGGGAATCGTTGGATTTGCAGTGTCCCTTGTCCTTCGCCTGATGGGCCTTATGGCATCGGGTCCTGCGGTAATCACAATGCTTGTGTGCGCTATGCTTATAATCCTTATGATAAACTCGAAGGTTTTGCCTGGTCCTGTAAAGAACAAAAGGAATGTGGACAGGGATTACAACAGGGCACTCCACGATATGGAGCATTTTCTCGGCGGCTTTGAAAGCTACCACCTGCCGGCCAGATACAGCCATCCTGTTGTTATTGAGATGTTAAAGCGCATTATAAGAGAGGAGAGGGCAGAGACAATTGACGAGGCCCTTGAAGTCTTAAAGGAGGACCTGAAGGCCTGCGACAGCACGAAAGTAGTGAGCAGGGAAGAGTATCAGGAGATTGTTACGGTAAAACCGATGTTTACAGTTGCTAATTATATGTGAATTTTGCACAAAAAATAATTGAAAAATAACCATGCGATTAGACATTGTGCCGTATTTTGTACATTTTTTGTGACCAAATTTGTTGAATTTAACTAAATGTAGCATTAAAATGTATTTGTGTAAAAAGGTTGGGTCTCCTGTATAGATGTTGCCACGATTACGCAGGGGGTCCGGGTTATAGAGTAGAAAGAAGGGAAATGTAATATGGCAACTTTTATAATTGGTTTGTGTATTCTGGTTGGCGGAGGCTATCTCTACGGACACTTTGTAGAGCGTGTCTTCGAACCAGACGACAGAGAGACACCGGCTTATTCAAAGCAGGATGGTGTCGACTATGTCCCGATGGCGACATGGAGGAACGCACTTATTAACCTGCTTAATATCGCAGGAACGGGACCTATCCTTGGACCTATTCAGGGTATCCTGTTCGGACCTCTGGCATTTATCGCAATGCCTCTCGGATGTGTTTTAGGCGGTTCGATGCACGATTACTTCTGTGGTATGATCTGCACCCGTGAAGGTGGAGAACAGATGCCACAGTTCGTTGGAAAGTACACGAACAAAGGTATCTACTACCTCTACAACGTATTCATCTGTATTCTTCTGATTCTCTGTGGAACAGTGTTTATCTACACTCCTGGTGATATCTTTGATACCCAGATCCTCGGACGCTCAGGTGCAGCTACAGATTACGTTACATGGATCGTTTACACCTGCATCTTCATTTACTACCTGATCGCTACGGTATTCCCTATTGATAAGATCATCGGACGTATCTATCCTATCTTCGGTGCTATTCTTCTTATCTCAGCAGTTGGTATCTTCATTGCCATCTTTGCCAAGGGATATCCTCTTACGAATGTATGGGGCAGCTGGGATACAGTTGGCAAGTTTGCATCCGATGGCGGTTTTAACTATGGCGCTTACTTTGGATCGAGTCCATTCGCAGCGAATGGTCACCACTTCATTCCTGTATTCTTCGTTACAGTAGCCTGCGGTATCCTTTCAGGATTCCATTCTACACAGACTTCTATCGTATCACGTACTATAAAGAGTGAGAAGAGCGGCCGTTTCGTATTCTACGATATGATGCTCACAGAAGGCTTCATCGCTATGTGCTGGGCAGCCGGTACAATGGCTATGATCAATCTTGGAGCCAAGGCTGGTGGCGTTACGATGACAAAGGATGGCCTCTTCCAGGCTATGCAGGCTGGAAAGCTTGTACAGGTCAACGCTACGACTGTTGTAGGTGTCCTCTGCAAGAACGCACTTGGACCTATAGGCGGTATGATCGCTATCATCGGTGTTATCGTACTTCCTATTACATCAGGTGATACAGCACTCAGATCTGTAAGACTTACTATCACAGATACCTTCCATCTGAAGCAGAATTCGAACGCAAAACGTCTTGGACTTGCAGCTCCTATCTTTGCAGTCGTATATGTTATCCTTATCTGGGCTAAGATGGATGCCAACGGATTCAATACTCTCTGGAGATACTTCGGCTGGTCCAACCAGATGATGACACTGTTCGCTCTGGCATCGGTTTGCATCTACCTGTACGCTCACGGCAAAGGCCGCTTCGCCTGGATGCCAATGATGATCGCATCCTTCTATTCATTCGTAACCTGCGCATTCATCATGAGCCAGCAGATCGGATTCAATCTTCCTTGGAACGTTTCGTATATCATTGCGATCGTCTGGACGATCTTCTATCTGTTTATCACGATTCACGCCGGAAAAAAGAGAGCAAATACAGCACCATCAGGACAGACAGTGGCAGCCTGAGATGGATTAGCTGATTTTTAGTAATTTAGTTTAGAAAAGCAGGTCACTGCGCGGGGGTTTTCCTGAGCGGTGGCCTGCTGTTTTTTAAGGAAATTTTATGAAAGACATTATCGAATTTTTAAAAAAAGAGGGAGTATCGGACCGCATTTTAAAAGATGTGGTAAACTTCAGGAACTACTACAAAGTTGACCCCGACCTTTCGGACAGGATTCCGGAGCCGCAGTACAACTACTATGGCACACAGGTCTGGGAACAGGCGCTTTCTACTCTTGCTGCCGGACAGAACCTGCTTCTCGTAGGACCGAAAGCCACTGGTAAAAATGTCCTGGCCGAGGGCCTGGCACTTGCGTTCTCCCGTCCGCAGTGGGATATTTCACTCTATATTAATACGGATGCGGCTTCGCTCATCGGTACAGATACATTTAAAGACGGAGAAGTATCGCTTCGAAAAGGACCTATCCTCCAATGCGCAGAAAACGGTGGTTTTGGCGTATTAGACGAAGTAAATATGGCAAAGAATGAGTCACTTGCAGTTTTGCATGCGACTCTTGATTTCAGGCGTGTTATAGATGTGCCTGGATACGAGAGGATTCATCTGAACGAGGCCACCCGTTTCATTGGTACAATGAACTATGGCTATGCCGGTACCCGTGAATTAAATGAGGCTTTGGCGTCGCGCTTTATGATAATCCAGATGCCTGTCATCGCAGAGGATAACTTGAAGAAGCTTATCTCAGCAAATTATCCGGACCTTAAAGACGATTTTGTGACGCAGTTTGCAGAACTTTTTTCAGAGATCAGAAAGAAATGCGAGGGCGGTGAGATTTCTTCGAAGGCACTCGACCTTCGAGGCCTGATGTCATCGATCGGTATGATAGACAAGGGACTCGGCGTAAACGATGCCCTTAAACTTGGCGTTGTTAACAAGTGCTTTGACGAATACGAGAGGCAGCTTGTAAACGATATTGTGACTGTCAGATTCCCTAAGACTTTGGACAGGGAAAGTATTTTTAAGAATTAATGGAAATAACAGATTTTGAAAAAAAACGCGCTTCAAATCTGATATGGAACGGAGCTCACGACTATTCGATAGAGACAGGATTTCGAGTCTATGATGAGGACGGACATGCTGACATATACTGGAACACGATGGTTGGCGTGATCCACAGAAGATACGACTGGGAAAAACTCCTTACTTACTATAACTCATTTCATGAGAAGATAAACCAGGGCGTCTATGAGAGCCTGTTCTGGATAGCAATGGAGAACGGGGCTTTTCAAAAAGAAGTGGATAAGAGGTATGCACTTTCTAACCTGAGAAAGGAGTATGCCGCAAGGGCCTTGGAAGAGACGAGGAACAATGTCAATTTTGAGGACTCTGCAGGTGAGAGGCTTATCGCAGTAACACACGGGCACCTGCACCATTGCCTCGGAGAAGATGCCCAGATCCCGGACATAGTCGACAGAAAACTCTTAGATGCAATTGAAATCCCTGGCGACCTTGATACCGACGGTGCGATAGAGCGGATAGATAGGGCCTTAAAGACTTATTTTCCATATACATCGGGCGCACATAAAAAAACATTTCTAGACAATTTTCACATTCATCTCTCTTCACCCATCGCTCTTATCAGAAGAAAGGTGAAACTCTCAAAGCAGGAGAGCGGGCCTGTAAGGCACATGTCATTCGGGTACGGAGAGCATACGAACGAGTACGGCGGAAGCGTCGTAGACCAGAGCCACCTGACGGTTTCCTTCGCAAAGTACACAGCTCAGACGGACGAAGGCTTAAAGAAATATATTTCAAATTATTTCGGAAATTCAGTCTGCAGCGAAAACGAGACAAAGAGGCTTCAAAAAGAGTACTGCTACGGAAATCACACCGATGTTAAGCTTCACTTTACAAGAGGCGACTACGACGAGAAGATGCTTGATGCCGGTTTTGCTGGTAAGATGCATAAACAGGCGATAGATCAGGCAAAGGACAACGAGAGAGCCTATAAAGACAACGAAGTCATTCACCGCGTCCAGATCGAGAAGCTGACTGAAAAGATCAGAAACTCGGTCTTAGTCAGGATGGAGGATCAGACGATAAGGTCCAAGTCCGGAAAAATTGTCCCGGCTAAGGTATGGAGAGCTCTGTATCTCGATGACGACAGGATTTTCAAAAAAACAATACCGGGTGACAATGGAAATATCTCCGTTGATCTGCTTCTCGACGCTTCGACTTCCGAGATACACAGGCAGGAGATCGTAGCCGCTCAGGGCTATATGATCGCAGAAGCGCTGACGAAATGCAATATCCCGGTCAGAGTCTATTCATTCTGCTCGATGACGGGATATACAGTAATTAACCTATACCGTGACTACAGCGAGAAGGACAGGAACAGGGAGATATTCCGGTATGCTACGACCGGGGCCAATAGAGACGGGATGGCTATTAGGATCGCAGCCGGGCTGATGTCTGAGACGAAACACTCAATTTTCGAGGAAAATCACGCTGACCACAAACTGCTTATCGTCTTATCAGACTGCACGCCAAACGACATGATAAAGGTGCGGACAGGCGACGGACGGTACAGAGACTATGCCGCAGAGGTTGGCGTTTTGGATACAGCAGCCGAGGTACACTCGGCCAGGATGAAGGGCATAAACGTGCTCTGCGTCTTTACAGGAAATGACAAATCCCTTCCGAACGTTCACAAGATCTACGGATCGGATTTTGCGAGGATAAGACAGCTTGATATGTTTGCAGACGCTGTCGGGACAATGCTTCAGACCAGGATTGAAAGAACATGAGGGACAATATAATACTGATCGGGAAAAATACGCAGATATCACTATAGACGAGGAAAAATTTGACATTCCAAACACGATAAAGGCAGTTATCGAAAAATTGAATTATAAGTGAAAATAATTCATCTTAAAAGTGAATATGATGCGCCGCACCTTACTTTGACCGGTTTTTTGTACAGATATCTTTACTTTTGCCGTTGAATTTTATTCACAATAGCATTAAAATATATTCAATTAACAAAGTAAAGGAGCTCCTGTCTATCTGTTGCCGTTTTATTCAGGAGGTCTGGGAAAAGTAGAAAGAAGGGAAAACAAACATGGCAACTTTTATTATCGGCCTTGTCATCTTAATCGGTGGTGGCGCTCTTTACGGACACTTCTGTGAGAGAGTTTTCGAACCGGATGACAGAGAGACACCTGCTTACGCTAAGCAGGATGGTGTGGATTACGTTCCGATGGCTACATGGAGGAACGCACTTATCAATCTTTTAAATATCGCAGGAACAGGACCTATCCTTGGACCTATTCAGGGTATTCTTTTCGGACCTGTCGCATTCCTCGCTATCCCGATCGGAAACGTTATCGGAGGTTCAATGCATGACTACTTCGCTGGTATGATCTGTACTCGTGAAGGCGGTATGCAGATGCCTCAGTTCGTAGAGAAGTACACAAACAGAGGTATCTACTATCTGTACGATGTTTTCATCTGTATCCTGCTTTTACTTGTAGGAGCCGTATTCATCTACACACCAGGAGATATCTTCAACACTCAGATCCTTGGTCGTTCTGGAGCTCCTTCAGATCCTGTTACATGGGTTATTTACACAGTTATCTTTGTTTACTACCTGATTGCAACAGTATTCCCTATCGATAAGATCATCGGACGTATTTATCCTATCTTCGGTGCCATACTTCTTATCTCAGCAGTAGGTATCTTTGTTGCAATCTTTGCTAAAGGATATCCTCTTACAGATATCTGGGCAAGCTGGAATACAGTTGGAGCTAACGGTGCCAACAGCGGCTTCAACTATGGCGCATACTTCGGTGCAGGTCCATTCGCAGACGGAGCCAAAGGAATTGGCGGACACTTCCTTCCTATATTCTTCGTAACAGTTGCCTGCGGTATCCTTTCAGGATTCCATACGACACAGACCGCCCTTGTATCACGTACTATTAAGAGCGAGAGAAAAGGACGTTTCGTATTCTACGATATGATGGTAACAGAGGGCTTCATCGCTATGTGCTGGGCAGCTGGTACTATGGCTATGATCAACCTTGGAGCTAAGGCCGGCGGTGTTACAATGCTCTTTGATCAGACTACAAAGGCATGGACATTCAACGCATTAGTAAATGGCAAGATGGCAGCCGTAAGTGCTACATCAGTCGTTGGTATCCTCTGCAAGAACGCACTTGGACCTGTAGGTGGTATGATCTCTATCATCGGTGTCATCGTACTTCCTATTACTTCAGGTGATACAGCTTTAAGATCATTAAGACTTACTCTTACTGATACATTCCACCTGAAGCAGGAAAAGAACTCACAGCGTCTTCTCCTTGCAGCACCTATCTTCGCCCTCGTATATGTAATCCTCGTTTGGGCTAAGCTCGATGCAAATGGATTCAACATCCTCTGGAGATACTTCGCATGGTCAAACCAGATGATCTCACTGTTCGCCCTTGCAGGTATCACGATCTACATGTTCGAGAACAACAAGGCTAGGTTCGCCTGGATGCCAATGATCGCCGGTACATTCTACTCATTTGTAACCTGCGCATTCATTGCACACGCACAGATCGGACTTAACCTTCCGTGGGTGGCAGCATACACTGTAGCCCTTGTTTGGACCGTATTCTATGATGGTATTACCATTCATGGTGGCGTGAAGAGAGCGAAAGCTATATCTTCATCCGGTGCCGATACCGTGGCAGCATAAGCATAAATAACTTCTTATTTCATAAAAAGAGCAGGCCGCCTAAGCGGCCTGCTTTTTTTATGCACAAATTTATACATTTACAGTGAGAGGATTTTTACTAAAAGCCCAGCAATGAATTCGTTACGGCTGACTACTGGAGTCTCGTCATCAGAAAAAATACTTCCGGCCTTATCCCTTATCTCGGCTGAGAAGTCGGTCGATTTCGTGTTGAAATTTATCCCGATACCTGTTATGTACCAGAGTGGTTTGCCGAGATCTACGTCGAAACCTGCTTCGGTAAGAATCCCACAGATTTTTTTCCCGTTCAAAATACAGGAATTGGGCTTTGAAAATTCTGCAGGTTTTTTACAGAGGGTATTTATTGTGTCAACAATGCATTTGGCGACGGAAGAGGTGAGCTTCTTCGGGTCCTTGAGCTTCATCTTATCAGGGAGCATTATGACGCTCAGATAGATCCCGCCATCGGGAGAGGCAAAGGCGTGTCCGGTGTGACCTTTTCCACCGGTCTGTGACTCTGCTGTTATTACGGTGCCGTGAGAGGCGCCGGTCGTTATACGCCGAAGCGCTTCCTTATTTGTCGAATCTATAGAGTCAAAGACGAAAACATCGTCGATATTTACTATTGACTTGTCATCATATTTTTCAAGAAAAGGGATCAGCCCCTCCTTCGAGAGCTTGTCCGACTTTTCAGAGAGGCAGTAGCCCTTGTGTGTGGCGGCCTGTATGTCGTAGCCCTTCTCCCGAAGCTGGTTTACAGCCCGCCAGACCGCGTTTCTTGAGATGCTAAGGTTTGACGCGAGCTCGGCGCCGGAGAACCAGACTCCCTTGTTCCTCTCGAGATGATCCAGTACTTTTTCTATAGTAGTCATATTTGTCACCTTAAAATGTTAATTGTCACTACATTATTATAGCTTTTTGAACATATTTTACAAGCATAAATGTCACGCATAAATTAAAATTATGTTGACAATTGTGACAAATTGGCTTAGAATTTCTATTGTTGTGTATTTTAAAAATAAGGAGTAATAAGCTGATGGATATCGAGAAACTTGCAGACGAGATCATCGCTGGGAAGAGACTTAAAAGAGGGGACGATCTGTCTTTTCTTATCACTGCAGATTTAGACCAGATGCGCGATGGCGCCGACAGGATCAGAAAAGCTCTCTGCGGTGACAAAGTGGACCTTTGCACTATTATAAGTGGACGTGGCGGAAGGTGTGGAGAGAACTGCAAATTTTGTGCGCAGTCGGCGCACAATCACACTCACTGTGACGAATTTGAGTTCAGAGATGAGAACGAGATCATAGAGGAAGCGAAGTCGAATCAGGAAGAGGGCGTCGACAGATTTGCTATCGTAGATTCCGGTTATGGCCCTTCGGATGCGGACTTTGAGAAGATCATCCATGTGATAGAGAGAATGCATAAGGAGCTAAAGATCGAGCTCTGCTGCTCGCTCGGATTTATGACGAGTGAACAGTTCCACAGGCTTCACATGGCTGGAGTTACCGGAATTCACAACAACATCGAGACTTCGAGGAGGTTTTTCCCTCATATCTGCACTACGCACACATTTGACGACAAGATCGCAAATATCAAGCGTGCCCAGAACGAGGGACTTGCGGTCTGCTCCGGTGGAATCATCGGTATGGGAGAGGACTGGGACGACAGGATCGACATGGCCATTACCTTAAATGAGCTTGGCATCAGATCAATCCCTGTAAACAGCCTTATGCCTATAAAGGGAACACCGCTCGAGGATCGCCCGAGACTTACTGAGGACGATATCCTGCGTACGATTGCGATCTTTCGGTTTATTAATCCTGAAGCTGATATCAGACTCGCCGGCGGAAGAGCCCTGATGGCGGACAACGGAAGATGTACATTCTCATCTGGCGCGAGCGCAAGCATCACTGGAAATATGCTTACGACTTCAGGTTCTACGATTAAGCAGGACAAAGAGATGCTTGCGGAGCTCGGAAGAGATACGACTCCGGACTGGGAGAGGCCTGAAGAGGATAGATGGGACTACAAATATAAATACAGAGAAGAGGCAGTATAATTTATGTCAGACAGCACTATTAACAGAATGAACCCAAACAACACAGATTCCAAAGTAAGATTCTTAACGACCACGGCTCTTATGACTGCAGTCATCTGCATTCTTGGACCTTTGTCACTTCCTATCGGGCCAGTGCCGATTTCACTTACAAATCTGGCACTCTATTTTACAATGTATATACTTGATACTAAGCGTGGAGTTACAGCTTATATCGTGTATCTTCTGATCGGACTCATTGGCCTGCCGGTTTTCTCAGGATTTCAGGGCGGACCGCAGAAGCTCGTAGGCCCTACAGGTGGTTACCTGATCGGCTTTATTCCTATGATACTTATTATCGGTCCTGTGATAAAGAGATTCTATAAGAAGAGAGTTCTATCTATTATTGTTATGGAGGCAGCGACCTGGGTTGCTTATCTCTTTGGTACGATATGGCTTAAGACTTCAGCCGGAATGACTTTTCAGGCTGCACTTGCCGCCGGCGTGCTTCCTTTCGTAATTGAGGACTTCGCGAAGATCGTGATCGCTGGTATTTTCGGGCCTGTATTAAGAGACAGGTTAAGGCCTTTTACAAGGGTAGAGTAATAGTAGTTGTGCCGGAGCAGCCGCAGCTGCTCCGGCGATTATTTTTCTTCGATATGATCTCTGCCGACGCCAAGTATTGAGTGGACATGCTCGTCGGCCAGGAAGTAGAAGATCTGCTTCCCGTCGCGGCGGGAGTCGATAAGTTTATTGGTCTTTAAAATTTTAAGCTGATGAGAGACGGCGGAGGTCGTCATGCTGAGAGCCTCTGCGATGTCGCTTACACTTCGCTCCTCGTCGTAGAGACAGAAGAGGATTCTTATTCTGGTCGAATCGCCGAACACTTTGAAAAGTTCGGCGAGATCGGCCATTTCATTTTCATCTGGAAGAACGCATTTATTTTTCATTTTTGTATCTGAGTGTCCTTGCTGAATTTGCTATGCAGATTATAAGTACGCCGGTGTCTCCGAAAACTGCAAGCCACATCGGGGCGAGGCCTAATGCTGCGAGTATTAGTATGGCCAGCTTTATAGTTATCGCGATAACGATGTTTTGTTTTGCGATTGAGAGAGTGTGTTTTGAAATATTTATGACTTTCGCAATCTTAGACGGCTTGTCGTCCATAAGGACTACGTCTGCGGCTTCGATCGCTGCATCGCTTCCTATAGCTCCCATCGCTATGCCGACATCGGCTCTCGCGAGAACAGGAGCATCGTTAATTCCGTCTCCTGCAAAGACAAGAGTTCCATCGGCTGGCTTTTCACTTAAGAGACTTTCGACCTTTGAAACTTTATCAGCTGGGAGAAGCTCTGCGCTGTACTCGTCGAGACCTAAATCTTTTGCAACTCGTTTGGCTTCTGACTCCCTGTCACCTGTAAGCATTACAGTTTTTCTGACACCGCAGGCCTTTAAGTCTGATACAGCCTGTTTTGAATCGGGCTTCTCGACATCTGAGATGTGGATGTGTCCGACGTAGTTTCCATCGACTGCGACATGGAGGACTGTGCCCGGATCGTCGCAGGTCCTGTACTTTGCTCCGACGGAGTCCATAAGCTTAGTATTTCCGACGCAGACAGTTCTGCCATTTACTATGGCTTTTACACCCTGCCCGGCGACTTCCTCGGCGCTTTCGACAACGCAGCCGTCGTTTTCATCTCCGAAAGCCGCCTTTATCGAAGCGGCGATCGGGTGAGTGGAGTAGCGCTCGACATGGGCTGCGAGATGAAGGAGTTCCTTCGCGTTGATGCAGTCAGGGTGAAGACTTGTGACTTCAAAAACTCCTTTCGTAAGAGTTCCTGTCTTATCAAAGACTACTGTATCTGCCTTAGAGAGGGAATCCATAAAGGCGGATCCTTTTACAAGAATTCCGTTCTTTGAAGCGGCACCGATTCCTCCGAAAAATGCGAGCGGCACTGAAACAACGAGTGCGCATGGGCAGGATACGATAAGAAATGTCAGTGCCCTTAAAAGCCAGTCTGCAAAAACTGCGGTAAAGCCGACACCAGTGACGGCACCTATTATGGCAGGCGGAACGAAGGATAAGACTACGGCAGCTAACACTACGACAGGAGTATAGACTCTGGCAAATTTTGTGATGAATTTCTCGCTCTTTGACTTGGCGTCGCTCGAGTGTTCAACGAGTTCTAAGATCTTCGATGCTGTGGATTCGCCGAAGGCTTTTCCGACTCTTACGCGAACGACTCCGGACTGGTTTACGCAGCCGGATAAGATCTGATCTCCGACCGTCACACTTCTCGGAGTGGATTCACCGGTCAGAGCCACTGTGTCGAGGCTTGTGGAACCTTCGATTATCGTGCCGTCCATCGGGACCTTCTCGCCCGGTTTTACGACGATGATCTCGCCGACTGCGACTTCCTCGGGAGAAACCGTAGTGACTTTTCCGTCGCGCTCGACGTTCGCGGTGTCTGGCCTTATGTCTAAGAGATGGGAGATGGCGCGGGACGAATTTCCCTCTGCGACTCCCTCAAAAAATTCTCCGACCTGAAAGAAGAGCATTACAAATACTGCTTCAGGATACATCGAAGAACCACCTGGCACGAATCCGATCAGCAGGGCACCGATAGTAGAGACTGTCATCAGGAAATCTTCGTTTAAGGCTTCGCCGTGAACGACAGCTTCTAAAGCTTCCTTTAACACATCAAATCCTGCTGAAAAATACGGGATCAGATAGATAAGAAGCTTCTGCCATTCTTTAAGGGATGGATCAGCTCTTACAATAAAATATGCTGCGATAAGAAATCCTGTCGAGATAAGGATCTGTATCAGCTTCTGTTTCGGCGGCATCTCGTCGTCATCATCGTCATCGTTTCCCTCTTCGCCTTTAGGCTTTGTGTTTTCTTTCATTTTTAACTCCTCGTCTGCCATATTAGATAATCCAGCTTTCGTATAAATTTGATTCGAAAAAATGAACATTTGAACAATCATTCAAATCATATTTGTATAATACTCTGTTTTATAAGTTCTGTCAATTACTTTTTGAAAATTAAAGGAATTTTTAAAGAAAAAAGAAGCCGGGAATAACCCGGCTCCTTAGCAGTATCTTATCTTTCGAATTTAAAATATACGATCAGCGAATCGTCAGCTCTGTGAATCCATACTGCTGGATCTTCGGATGAATCATCGCCCTTCAGATGGGTGATCTCATAGCGGCCGTATTCGTGACCTTCTCTCGGGGTTTTGCCATGCTCAGCAGCATTTCCATAATCTCCGTGCTGAAAGCGTCCGACGGCATCGATGATCTTTTGCATATCGTCGTCGCCCTCCATAAACTCTGCCCTGATACCGCGTGAAAGGTAAACAAAATCTCCGTTCACGTTCTCATATGGGACAGTTCCGTAACCTTTCTTTCTGACGTGATCCATTAATTCCTTCATCTTAGTCATGGTGAAACCCCCGTTTCTATTAATGCCGCGCCGGAACTTCCGGCGACTACTATTTATGTTTATTGTACCATAAATCGGACTTTTTGGGGCATTTTTTTGTGCAAAAATCTGTTTGATTTTTCTAAAATAAACTGGTAAAATAAAAAGGTTCTGTTGCACTCAGATAAGGAAAGGAGCAATGATGCAGGAAAACAAAATGGGCGTCATGCCCGTAAAAAAACTAATTGTCAATATGTCCGTGCCGATGATGATCTCTATGATGGTCCAGGCACTTTACAATGTAGTCGATTCGATCTTCGTATCTATGATCTCGGAGAACGCCCTGACTGCAGTTACGATTGCGTTTCCTATGCAGGATCTGATGATTTCTATAGCATCAGGTACTGGAGTAGGTATCAATGCGCTGCTTTCGCGTGCGCTTGGTGAGAAGGAATATGAGAAGTCCGACGAAGCGGCCAATACCGGTGTGCTCCTTGCACTTATAAGTGCAGCGGTATTTCTTATCATAGGACTGACCTGCACAGCTCCGTATGTAAACAGCCAGACAGCTGACCCTGAGATAAGGCAGCTGGACTACTCTTATGTCAGTATCGTTACTGTCATCAGCATCGGAATTTTCATGCAGATTACTTTCGAAAGACTTCTGCAGTCCACGGGACGCACGCTTCTTTCGATGGTATCGCAGCTTACAGGAGCTATTATAAATATAGTTTTTGACCCGATACTCATCTTTGGTATCGGACCGTTCCCGAAGATGGGAGTAGCAGGAGCAGCTTACGCCACAGTTATGGGACAGTGCATCGGCGCCTGCCTTGGACTATTTATGAACCTGCGGTTTAATAAGGAGATACATTTTTCTCTGAAAAAAATGCTGCACCCTCATCTTAAAGTGGTAGGCCGTATCTACGCAGTCGGTATCCCTACGATAATCATGATGGCTATTGGTTCTGTCATGACATACTGCATGAACCTGATCCTTAAAGCGTTTTCATCGACAGCTATAGCTGTATTCGGAGCTTATTTCAAGCTTCAGTCATTTTTCTTTATGCCTGTGTTCGGACTTAACAACGGAATGATCCCGGTACTTGCCTACAACCTCGGAGCAGAAAAGAAGGAGAGGATAGATGAGTCTTTAAAATTTGCGATGAAGCTTGCTATCTGTATCATGCTCTGTGGTACAGCAGTGTTTGAGCTTTTTCCAAATCAGCTTCTCTCACTTTTCTCACCTTCTAAAGAGATGCTTCGGATGGGCGTTCCGGCTCTTCGCACAATAGCTATACATTTCCCGGTAGCTGCGATGGGAATAGTTATGGGCTCTACTTTCCAGGCATTTTCGAGAAGTATCTATTCGCTCCTCGTATCTCTTGGAAGACAGCTTATAATCCTTATCCCTGCAGCCTGGCTTTTAGCACAGACCGGCAATGTAAACAATGTCTGGTGGAGCTTCCTTATCGCAGAGGGCGTTTCGTTTGTTCTCTCGCTTACCTTCTATAAAAAGGTCTACAGGGAAGAGATTACAGAGAGATTTGCAAAGGCCGATCAGAAAAATACAGCAGCACAAAAATAAAGTGCTTGCAATTAAACCACTTGTCGTGGTAGAATAACATTTGGCGTAATTTTTGTAGGCAGATTCAAATCGGGTCTTGCCTGGGGTCAAAACGGCCCGCAGAAAGGAGTTTTTACAATGGCATCACTTAATGCTAAAACACGTGACATGTCAAAGAAGGCTAAGGCACTTCGCCGTGAGGGACTTATTACCGCTTCTATGTGTGGTAAGGATCTTCCAGAGTCACTTTCACTTGTCATCGACGCAAACGAAGCTACACAGTTCATGAAGAATCATCACGTTGGTTCTGAGGCCACTCTCGTAGTAGATGGCAAAGAGTACGACACGATGATCAAGTCAGCAGATAAGGATCACCTTAATACTCACTATCTCGACATGACATTCCAGCACCTGCTCGCAGATGAGAAGGTTAAGGGTGCTGCAGAAATCATCCTTCTGAACGAGGACCGTACAAACGGCTTCATTACAAGAGATGTAAGCACGGTTGAGTACAAGGCATATCCTAAGGATATCATCGATAAGATCGAGATCGATGTTGCAAAGCTTCCTATCGGAACAGAGATCAAGGTTGCTGACCTCGATATCGCTAAGAATAACGACATCGAAGTTACTACACCTCTCGATTCTTCAGTTCTTCATATCGCTGAGCACCAGCATATGGACGCAGCAGCAGAGGCTGTTCTTGAGGCTGATGAAGCAGCAGAAGCTGAGAAGGCAGCAGAGACTGCAAAGTAATTTAATTTTACTTTTAAAGCAAAAAGCAGTTCGTGGAATTTTTCCACGGACTGTTTTTTTGTTTTTATAAAAAAATCAGGCGGCTTTTCTGGCCATTTTTTTAAAGATCTTAGGCTGGCGGTAAGCGAAGTAGATGAGTACAAAGACAGAAGTTATCACATAGCTTATCGGGTAGCAGTAGAGCAGATGGGCGGCTCCGGTGGATGCCATAAAGTGTACCCAGATAATTCGGAAGAGGCAGATACCGAGCAGGTTTGTGATTGTCGTTACCATTACATAGTTCTCGGCCCGAAGGGACGAAGATAGTATCTCCGATACGATAAAAGTCCAGTAAAACGGGGCGATCTCGTGAGAAATCGTCGCACCAATCTCGATTACTGACTTGGACTTTGTAAAAAATGACAGAAGAATCGGAGCTGCATTTACTACCAGGATTCCGATAGCAACGGCCAGCACTGCCTCCATTACGATAACTTCTGCGATTCCCTTTTTTATCCGGTCTGGTTTATCGGCACCGTAATTCTGCCCGACAAATGTAGTGATAGAGATGCAGAATGCCTGGTCTATCATCCACCAGAACGCGTCGATCCTGCCATAAGCGGTCCAGGCGGCGACTGTATTTGAACCCATGTGGTTTATCGCTGTCTGAAGTATCATGTTTGATATAGAAAACATCGAGCCGCTTATTGCAGTTGGAAGGCCGATCTGCAGGATTTTTTTAAGAATCGACTTATTCATATGAAGCCTGCGCAGAGACAGGGCCATTCCCGGAGTTTTTTTCATAAGAAGCCAGGTGATAAGGATGGCTGAAACGGTCTGCGAGATTACTGTTGCAAACCCGGCACCGAAAACGCCAAGGTGGAAAACTGCGACAAACAGCAGGTCGAGCACTATATTTAAGACGCAGCAGACGATAAGAATGTAGAGGGGGCGCCTTGAGTCACCGATCGCGCGAAGGATCGCAGAACCGACGTTGTAAATAAGCGTAAAGACAAGGCCTCCGAGAAGGAGCCTTACATAGATCTCTGACTGCACGAAAAGGTCTTTTGGCGTCTGAAGAAGCATCAGCAGCGGATCTGAAAAGATCACGCCTAAAACTCCTAAGACAATTCCGCCTGTCAGTGCGAAAGAGTAGGCAGTATGAAGGGCTTCGTCAACTCTCTTGTGGTCCTCGGCACCGTAAGCCTGTGCGATGACTACAGTGGCACCGGATGAGAGGCCCATAAAAAATGAGAAGATGAAATTTACAATCTGTCCCGATGATCCTCCGACGCTCGCGAGCGCAGTTTTACCGGAAAAACGGCCGACAACCACAGCATCTACAGTGTTGTAGAGAGTCTGGAACACAGCGCCGACTAATATAGGAAAGAAGAAGATAAGGATCTGCTTCCAGATGACTCCGTTTACAATCTGATTTTTATTCTCAGACGACTTTTCCATATATAAAAACCTCTATTTTGTAAGATTGCAGCAACCCTCTTATTCTAAAAGCAGCCGGGGAAAAAATCAATAAAACTCTTGTATTAAAGGGAATACCCATTTCTAAAATGTTAACAATCGCTTGCAAATGTTACAAAATTGTGTCATAATATAACATGTTGAAACATAAATGCAACCAGGAGGTTATATGAGAAAGAAGCTATACCTGGCTCTTGCAGTGACTATTGCTCTTACTTTGGCTCCGCCGATTACGGCAGCGGCTGAAGAAGCCCAGCCGACATCTGCTGTAAGTGTTGAACAGCCAGCTGATAACCAGACAGTGCAGAATACTGACAATAACGCAGCCGCGTCATCTACGACTACGCCTGCCACGAATCCTGCTACACCTGCAGCACCTTCTGATCAGGGGAACAGCTCGAACAAAGCCACTGATATTTCTAAGAAGAATAAAAGTACTACAAAGAAGACTACAAAGGAATCATCTAGGAAGACCACAAAGTCAAAAGCGAAGAGCACTTCAAAGAAAAAGTCCACCAAGTCAAAAGCGAAGAGCACTTCAAAGAAAAAGACTGCGAAGAAGTCAAAAAAGAAGACTAAGAAGAAGTATAAACCTGTCAATGCAAAGAAGCTTACGATAGAGTCCGTATAATGGTGTAAATTCAATAATTCAAAAAGAGCCAATGGCTCAGCCTTAAGGTATAATGAGAATCACGACATTCAACATAGTACCGAAAGGAAAACCAATGGCTCAACTCAATAT
>Ga0214927_100168_pt1 | contig 29641 bp, 24 predicted proteins | sample Stichaenrichm16X_FD_168612 | JGI IMG/M metagenome (GOLD analysis project Ga0214927, IMG submission 168612) | Xylose enriched microbial communities from anaerobic bioreactor in Madison, Wisconsin, United States - 16X | ecosystem: Engineered > Bioreactor > Anaerobic > Unclassified | place: USA... | reverse complement strand
GAGTCCTACCGGGTGAGGCATGCCCTCATGCAGTAGGCCAGGCGCTCAGAAATCGTGGTCAGGGGGCGTGAGCAATCCGCTCAGAAATTGATGACCATTCTGCTCACGTCGAGTTGACAAAACACACTTCCTCGAGAGGCTGCCTGCAGGCAGGTCCTTGGTCCTGTAGGACCTTCCGGTGATTCGTATGAGGTGGCAGTGGTGGCAGAGCCTGTCGGCTATGGCGGATGCCGTCACCGCATTGCCGAAGACGTCGGCCCACATGCCTATCCCCACGTTCGTCGTCACGATCGTCGACCTCCTCTCGTACCTCCTGGAGACGAGCTGGAAGATGAGGTCTGCGCCCCTCTTGCCGGTCTGCAGGTAGCCCAGCTCGTCCAGCATCGGCAGCGGCAGGTGCGGGCAGGAGCGCATCCTGCGCTCCAGCTGGCCCTTGTCGGCCGCGCGCTCGAGGTCCTCGACGAGATGCTGGCAGCCGACGAAGTACGTCAGCCTGCGGTGCCTCACGGCCTCCACGCCGAGCGCGACCGCGAGATGGGTCTTGCCCACGCCCAGGCTCCCGACGAATATCACGTTCTCGTGCCTGTCCACGAAGCCGAGCGTGGCGAGGTCCTCGATCTCCGCCCTGGGCACGCTCGGCTGGAAGGACCAGCCGGAGTCCTGGAGCGTCTTCACGTAGGGGAAGCTCGCCTTCCCTGTCTGGCTGCCGATGATGCGCTCGCGCCTCGGCCTCGCCTCGTCGGAGGTCATCCCGAGCAGCGCCTCCGGGAACGACCTGCGGCCGTCTGCCACCATGGACATGTATTCGGCCGCGTTGGCTGCCATCGAGTCGAGCCCGAGCTCCTCGAGGTTGCCTATGATGCGCGCATAGGGCGTGGCGGCGTCTTCCGTGCCCATCACCGCTCCTTCCCGAGATTGCCGAGCAGCTCGAGGTTGCGCCTGGCAGCCTCCTCTATGTCGCCGTCCGTGGCCCAGCGCCTGTCCCCGAGGGCCTCGATGTAGTGCCGCTCCTGGCAGTCGATGCTCTGCTGCGATGCTGCCGTGTCATGCACGGCGACAAGCTCGTTCCCCAGACAGGTCCTGAGCTCGCCTCCCGGCATGCCCACGAGCCTCACGGTCCTGCCGATGCAGCGCCTCGGCACGGACCATTCCCTGCCTGCATATCCCACGAGCATCGTGGAGGGCACCCTCTGGCGGGAGACCTCGCCCAGCAGGGGCAGCGCCTCCGATGCGGAGGGCACGGGCTTCAGCAGGTCCTTCTCCTTCATGAAGAGCGCTGCGGGCGGCATGCCCGTATCCTCGTTCGGCTCCTCGTTGCTCCTGGCCTCTATGCGCGCTATGGCAGCGTCTATGTCCTCCCAGCCGCCCACGTCCCGGCCATGGGCGGGCAGCCGGCTCGCGAAGCGGTTCGCGCTCTCGTCCTTGCCCTTCGTCTGGGGCGTCCTGGCGGCGCAGAGCCCTGTCCTGAAGCCCATCCTCCCGGCGAAGGCGAACGCCCTCTCCACCCTGTGCCTCTTCCCGCCGGAACCTGTCGTGACGAGCGCGGACATGTTGTCGGCGATCCGCTCGGGAGGGACCCCGCCGAGCCTCTGGGCGGTCTGGTAGGCGCATCCCACGAAGTCGTCCGTCGTGATCGTGTTGGAGCGGATGTAGATGTGCCTCCCCGGGTATCCGAGGGTTGCGCTCCACACGCTGGACAGGAACTCGGCGCCGTCCCGCCCATGCAGGAGCAGCCTCTCCTTCCAGTCGGACCGGAGCTGCCTTCCCGGCTCCGTCTCGTAGCGGGGATGCGCGTCGGGGAGGGGCTGGCCCGCCTTCAGCCCGCGTGCATCCATCCAGTGCCTGGAGGCGCCGTACTTGGGGAGCTTCACATCCGGATGCCTGTCGAGGAGCCACTCGTGTATCGCCTTCATCGTGACGCCGGGAATCTGTGCCCTGTCCTCTATCTCATCCCTGTATCTGTCGAAGCCGCTGCGCCTTGCAGAGCGCCCGTCCTCCATCCCTGCGCCTTCCTTCCAGTACTTCGCGACCGTATGCCGGTCCATCCCGTATCTGCGTGCCATCTCCGAGAAGCTGGGGCGCACGCCCATCTCCCTGAGCATATCCATCTCTCCGATCAGGTTGGTCTCCATCCTGGCTGCCTCCGGATCCGTCTCCGCATATCCGTACGGAGCGGATTCTCGCTGCCCTGGATGGTGAAACTGTATTGACCTGGATGGTGGAAGCGCACTGCCCCGGCTGGAACATCGCTTTGCCCTGACTGGTAGCTTCTAGATTGCCATTAACATGAAGTGCGGAGGGCGCGTCGAGGAGCTCGTGATCGACCAGGACAGCGTGTTCGTCACGGACGAGATCTACGGCAAGGTCTTCGAGACAGCGACCTTCAAGGACTTCCTCCATGAGCAGGACATGCGGCTGTGGATCTGCAGGAAGGCCGACCCGGAGTCCAAGGGCTGCATCGAGAACGCGGTCGGGTTCGTGAAGAAGCGCTTCTTCAGCGCGCGCAGGTTCAAGTCGATAGACGAGGTGCAGAGGAGCCTGCCTGCATGGGTGGAGCGCGCCAACAGGCGCATCCACCAGGGGACCTACAAGGTCCCCCAGGAGGAGTTCGAGAAGGTCGAGAGGCAGGCGCTGCGCCCGATGCTTCCGAGCGTATACGAGGCGGCGCCGCTCGACCTCAGGGAGGCGCCTGTCAACGGACAGCCCTACGTGCTGTACAAGGCAGTCAAGTACTCGGTGCCCTGGAGCATGTGCCATACCACTGCCTACATCAGGGTCATCGGGGACAAGCTGCACATCTACGACTCGGAGAGGCAGCATGTCTGCACGCACACCATCTGCACGGTTAAGGGGGCCTTCGTCAGGCTCGAGGAGCACCGGAGGGAGCCTGCGAGCGACTGGATCGACACGGCGGAGCGCATGCGGAAGAGGTGGAACTGCGTGGAGTTCCAGCATTTCGTGAACGGCTTCAAGAAGGAGAACCAGGAGCGCAGCCTGGGGAGGCAGCTCGGGGCCGTCGAGCGCTACCTCGACGAACGGAGCCCTGACAGGGCGTTCGTGGCGGAGGTGATGGCCGAATGCTGCCGCGGCTTCCGCTACACGTTCACCCAGTTCAAAGAGGTATATGAGCGCTGCCGCGAGCGCGAGGATGCGGAGGGCGCACTGCTGGAGGCAGATGCAGGTGCGAAGCCCGCCCCCTCCGGGGACGTCGCGACCCGCAGCATGCAGAGCTACCAGGAGGCATTCGAAAGGAGGTGCGCATCATGAGCGCGCAGGGGACGCAGATAGGCCAGCTCTCGTCGTCGCTCGAGGCGTTCGGCCTCAAGCATGCCGCGAAGGCGCTGCCCGACCAGCTGGAGATCGCGGAGAGGAACGAGCTCTCGAGCAGGCAGTTCCTCGCATCGCTGCTCGCCGTCGAGTCCGACGGCCGCTTCGCCAGGAAGCGCAAGCGCAACTATGCGTCCGCGCACTTCCCGCCGAACGTGCGGCCAATCGACGAGTTCGACTGCTCCGAGCTCGAAGGGGGCATCACGCCCTCCCAGATCGAGGAGCTGAAGGAGCTCGCATGGCTCGACGCCCACGGCAACATCGTCCTGGCAGGCCCTCCTGGCCTGGGGAAGACCATGCTGGCATTGGGGCTGGGCCTGCAGGCCATAGACAGCGGCTACACCGTCGCATACGAGAAGATGGAGTCGCTCGTGTCCGTCCTGGATGACGCGTCCATAGACCGCAAGGCCGGATTCCGGCTGCGCTACCTGCAGAAGGCCCAGCTCGTGATTGTGGACGAGATCGGCTACACCCCCATCACGAAGATCCAGGCGAGCCGTTTCTTCAGCTTCGTCTCCGACGCCTACGAGCGCTCATCGCTGGTGTTCACCACCAACAAGGAGATCACCCAGTGGGACGAGCTGATGAACGACCAGACGCTCACGACGGCCATGCTCGACAGGGTCCTGCATCATGCCCGCTGCTTCTCGCTGCGCGGGGGGTCCTACCGCCTCAAGCATCCCGAGGTGTTCGCGCTGCCTGTGCCCGGACCAAGCCCAGAAGCGGAATAGGCGGACAGGCGCGCCAGCTGCCAGGGGCCCTCTGCGGAGGGCCCCTCTTCGTGCATGGAAAAAGTGCCTACCAAAGGCAGGGAAAGAGAGCTTACCGGAGGGCCGGAAACAGTGCTTACCATAGCTATGGAAGAAGTGCTTACCCTACCAATGGAAAATCTGCTTGACATTCACACCTCGAGTCCGATCCCGCCTTCGAGGCGGCCGCAGACCTCTCGGCGGCGTGGACGCTCGACGTGCTCTCGCTGCTCGGAGGGGCCGCAGGGATAGCGGAAGCAGGAAGGAGGGCATATGGGACGGCCTGCGCCAGGCATGGCGCCACGAAGGCCGCCAGGGACGCCCTCTGGGATGCTGCATGCGCATCCGCAAGCAACGGCCGGCATCCCGATGCGGAGGGCATGGTCGTGAAGGAGCTCGCGGCCGAGGTCGCCGATGCGGACGCCGAGCGGACCGAGCTCACAGACGAGCTCAGGCGCAGGCTCGACGGGGATGAGACATACCAGTGCCTGCTCACGGTCCCCGGCATAGGCCCGAAGACGGCAGCGGCGCTCGTCACCTCGATCGACATCAGCCTCTTCCACAGCGACGGCAAGCTGGCTTCATACTGCGGCCTGGCGCCCAGGGACAGAGACTCCGGCACCTCGATAGACTCGACGACCAGCACCCACTCCGGCAACAAGGCCCTCAAGAACCTCCTCATATTCAGCTGCAACTCGCTCGTTGGGACCAGGAACCGGTTTGGCCGGTACTACGACAGCTGCGTGGCGAGGGGGATGCGGCACAACAAGGCGCTCAAGGCGGTCGCAAGGAAGCGGCTCAGGGTGATCTATGCCGTCATGCGGGACAGGGTGCCATATGTCGAGCCGATAGCCAGTGTCGAAAAGCCGGATACCGAATCCTTGGATGGACCGGAAAATGTTGAAAAATCCGGCACCACCCCATTGACAAAACTATAGGGACACCCCCCGACGCTTTTTCTCAGGGAAGTACGTCTCTTCATTAGCATGGCCCACGGCCTGAGCCGCAAACTTCACACGGGTAAGGACGTGCCAGACCGCCTTGGCCGAGCCGATTACTGCTTGCTTGCCACTCATTCAAACACCTCTCCAAAATCAAGCTTTACTACGTCATGGTGCGGCACCCGCTTGTCCGTGGGAGGAAGCTGACGCCAGTCACCGTAAACCTGCGTAAGGTACTTGTCCCAGTTCCGGAATACCGGAAACTCACGTCTCTCGAACTCGGCCGTCCCCAGTGGAAGCACGTCATCAGCCGGCATGGCCGGAAAAGCCGAATAGTAATGGAAGCACGTAAGAACAGATCCCTCCCGAGGCTCCTGGGAATCAGCTAATCCGTCGAGCTTCTGGCAGTACCAGGCCTTATCGTGGACCATGAGGGGAAGGCGGACGAGGGGACGAAAAGCCTTCTTAAAAGCGCTCGAGTCTTTCCTAGTCCTTGGGACGACGCGAAGCAGCATCAGCTTGTGCCAAATCTTCCACTGCTTCTTCTTGTGGGCGATGTTTTCTGTCGAGCCATCGATCCAGTCAAAGGGAAATATGTCGACCCAAATCCCATCGTCGCCACCGTCGGAATGGGTGGCACTCTCAATGAACGTGGTGCCTCGGCGTCTCACCTTGGAGAACGAAAACTTGATGTCATCACCATGGGGCGTTTCAAGCGAATAATCTTGCCCAAGAGATCCGGGTGCGACGCGAAGGAATTTCTCATAGTCGCTCCGAATCATGCCTATGTCGATGTCGTCATCCCATGGAATGAACCCCTTGTGTCTCTCGGCACCAAGAAGCGTTCCGCTGTCAAGAAAGAAGCTAATGCCGTTCTGTTGACATACGCGCGCTATCTCGTCGAGAATGCCGAGTTCGACAGTCTTTAATCGCTCAGTCTGCTCTTGGTTCAGTATCAATCTGCGCTCCTTCTCGCAAACCATGGGTACGGTGAACAATAATTCCTAAGGTCATTAGCCGTTTCTGCCCTTCGAAAGCACGTGCCTGGTCGATTGCAGCAATCCCCGCGTGACGTTCCGGTTGGCAATCAGGTAGACGCAGTAAAGGACCGCATAGCCACAGATTGCGATGGCTGCAGGAGTCAGAAGGGTCAGCGCAAGGAAGGCGACCGTGAGGAGAACCTCCTCGATAGGGATCCTGCTAGTGGAGACGGCAAGACGCCCGTTCAGGTAATGCTCCGACCAAAGAGCACGGCCGATAATGGCGGTGACTGCGCCGATCAAGACGGGATCAAGGGAACCGAGCACGTAAACACCGATAAGGGAGAGAATCAGGCTTGCCAGCACGGTGGCAACGTTGACCTTAAGAAGCGTCCGCTCTTCCCTCAGAACTTTGAAATAGGTGGTGCAGCATATGTCCATCTTTGTGTTGAAGACGCAAACGGGAAGGAGAATGGCGAAGAAGTGCATACTATCGGCGTACTGAGGAAGCCAGAGAGACAAGATGGCAGCCATGGGAAAGTACAAGATGTACACGAGGGGAAAAGCGATCTCCATCGCGTCGCGAATGCCGCGGTAAAACGAGCGTCGCTCTTGTTCCGATCCCTGCCTCAGAGCTGGAAACAGGACCATGCTTGCCTGGCCGACGAAAGCTATGAAGAAGTTCACCATAGAAAGCGAGAAGGACACGCGGCCGAAGGCCTCAATGCCCCATGCGTTGTCTACGAGCGCCCGAGCCACGCCCAGAATGAGCATGGAGGCCACATTGGATATCATGAGAGCGATACCGACCTTCATGCTCGAAATGCAAAGCCTGACCGATTCAGGCAGTCCCAGGAAGCCAGCTTTGAAGAAATCCCTCGCATGAAAGCAGCAATATCCAAGGGAGCATCCTTTTGAAATAAGGTAGGCGACCACATAGGGCTCGAAGGCAGGAACGCGTAGAGCGACCATAGCGATGACGGCGATGAGGAACACAAACCGCTCAATCATGGTCGAGTAGGAATAGAGCTTCGTCTCGTTCATTGACTGGAAGACATAGCCCAGGAAGCCAGAGAGGTTAAATATGACCGTATAGATGGCAAAGCCACCGAAGACAAACGCACGCTGCGGCTCTGGGGCAAGAATCGTAGCCACCAAGCCAATGATGAAACCAAGGATGACTTGGAAAACGGCTTCGACCCAAAACTGGGAGTTTATGGCCCTCTTATCGATCTCCTCGCGAGAAGTGCCACCTTCAATCAGATAAACGCCATCATTCAACCCTAAAGCGAAGAAGCCGGAATAGGTCGTATAGAAGACAAACAGCTGCCAATAGCCATACGTGGCAACGCCGAGTACCTTCGGCACCAGCAACGACATGGCGATACTTGCGAGGAACGAAACGCCTTGCGCGGCAAAGGCAGTAGCCATATTGCCCGCGAGCTTCCTAAAGTTCATATAATTAACCCTTGATTTCAGTAGCAACAATACTTTCTAGACTTGACTATCTCTTCGTCGAAACACCTCATTCGTAGTTTCTTGTTTTCCAGTACAAACCTATAAAGAGGTATGCATAGAAGATGACTTCGAATGACTGGACATTGGGCAAAACAAAGAAAGTGCAAATCAACGTGATAATGCCAGCGGTAAAGCCAATCAATTTCGGCCCATATGAGCGACGCGAGAGAATCACACGAAAATAAGGGACGAAATAGGCAAGTGCAAAAAGTGGACCAACTTCATAGCACATCAACCAAAATGACGATTCAACAAGATTCGCAGATGAGGAGTATTCAAGAGCCATCGACCCGTTATTACCGAATCCAAGACCGATTGGGTTTTGTAAGACCAAAGTTAGGGGTTTGAAAATATCTTGTGCGTGCTTAGACGCGGAAGAGTCATTACCGCTTAACGTTCGCCTTGCAAAATCACCGACCATAGAGCCAAGCAATCCACCAGTAATGTAATTAGCTATTAAAACTCCAATTATCGCGACAAAAACAACTAAAATAACTTTTAAAAGAGAACTGCTCTGGATAATTCTTCTTTTTTCCTTTTTCTTAAATAATTCGCACACGAACAAAGAGATAAGTAGCCCGAATATAGATGATCGAGAAAAGGTGGCAAGTAATCCTATCGCCATCCCCAGAACAATAAAGACTTGTTTTGGGGTTGAATCATGCAACTTAAAGTCAGACAACAGGTAGTAGCTCAGGAAGAGCGCGAGCAAAGAGCCACATGTATTAGGGTAGGCAAAGGTACCGAAAGCCCTGAGATTCCCATAGAAGCCCGAAATATAAAAGGAGGAATCAAGGCGACCAGCGCTATCGCCATAACCAAGCCTCAAAGCAAAGGGCGTACCTAAAAGGAAAGCCTGTATGAAACAATAGTAGCCTTCAATTGCAAACTCAATAATAATAATGTTTATAAGTTTATGCCATTGCCTTGAATCTGCATTTGAATTAATCACAATAAAGTATACAAGCATCGGTACAGTATATGTTCGCATGACATTAAAAGTTGCTGGATATCCTGCTGTCAAATAGGACACAGCCGCGAAACAGGCAAAAACAATCACAAGCGAAGCTATGAGAAAGCCGTTTTTGTTAAAGCGACAACTAAGACCTTTTTTCAAAAAGATACAGAGAACAGCAATCAATATGAGGGCGTCTCTCCAAAGATTATCAATTTGTGTGTTCTTGAGAAGCAATACGCAAACGTATTGATGGAGGGGCATGAGAATACAAAGAACTTGGAGGATTTTGAACTCAAAGTTCGTCCTATAGGATTGCCTCTTTTCGCTTGTTGACTTTATATTGCCAACTTCAGATGCTCTATGCGTTCCATTAGAAACACCTAAAGCTTGCTCACCGCCTTTATAATTCAATGTGTTCCCCCTATTAATCGCTAATGAGCGATATGCTGTTTTATGTTCAGTTCGATAGCGAATAAATCAACAGATAGCTTGTATAGAGTTGAATAAACTGATATCCAATTTGATTTAGCTTTTAATATTTTGTTGCAGTAAATCAAATCAGAATCCAAGGCCATTCGATATCTCTTCTTTACAGATGAAATCTCTTTGGTGATAGTAGTGCCATGAGCGTGTATGTAAGAGTCACTCGTCAATACGGCGCATTTATAATTCGCGTTTTTCACCTTGGCAAAGAGGAGCTTCTCTTCTCCATACAAGAAGGTATCCTCATCAAAACCGCCGACTTCTTTAAACACATTGGTTCTAATGAGGAAAAGCGATCCAGGGAGCACGTCCACATCGAAGTGCTCCCCCTTGAAGGAGCTAAGTCCCTTGTAGGCAGTGGGGTCGGGCACGATGCGGAGCCATCTTCTCAGGTTGCTCTGATGCAGGCTTCTCTTTGTAGGCAATTTCCATCCGGATTGACATGTCTCCCCAGCCACGTTCAGCATCGTAGGCGCTACCGCAGCATACTGGTCATGTGCATCCAAAAACTGAGATAGGTGCTCGATGGTCTCCTGAGTGAAGATGACGTCCGGATTAGAGATCAATAAGTATTTTGGATTCGCAATACTTAGAAGCGCTTTCACGCCAAGATTGTTACCCGACCCATAGCCTCCGTTTTCTCGGCTGCGAATTACTCGAATCCTCGAGTCGGCAGATGATGATTCATATTCCTTGATTTTCTCGAATGAATCGTCAGTCGAGCAGTTATCTATGACCTGGATGGTCTCAAATGCTCCGTTGTCTTTCAGCCTGTCTAAGTATTGGAGGATCTCCTTAGCGTTGTTGTAATTGAGGACGACTACTCCGATACCAGATGCAGGCCCTTTGGCGACTTCTTCCGTCATTTCAAAAGGTCCTTAAGATATGCACTCAGGGAATCTTCCCAGTCAGGCATATGGAAGCCGGCCGCCTCGAGCTTGGAGAGGTCGAGGGCGGAGTGGACGGGACGCGGGGCGATGGGGCCCTCCGTGCTCGCGTAGTAGTCGGAAGTGCTGACCGGGACGACCCTGTCACCGTTGCCGTTGGCGGCCTCGAAGCACGCTCTCGCGATGTCGGCCCAGGACTTGACGGCTCCTGAGCCCGTGCAGTCGTAGGCGCCGTAGGGGGCGTTCTCGTCCAGCAGGTGGAAGATGGCCTCCGCCATGTCCCTGGTGAACGTGAGGCGGCCTAACTGGTCGTCCACCACCGTCACGTTGTCCAGCTTGTCGGCGGGATCGGCGACCCTGTTGGAGAGCCCCACCATCGTCTTCACGAAGTTGTGGCCGTCGCCGATGACCCAGCTCGAGCGCAGGATGTAGTGCCTGGGGCAGCCCGCGACCGCGATGTCGCCCGCGGCCTTGGTCTGGCCGTAGACGTTGATGGGAGAGAACGGCTCAGTCTCGTCGTGAAGCTCTTGGGTACCGTCGAAGACGTAGTCGCTTGAGATATGCACGAGCGTGATGCCATGGTCGGCGCAGGTACGGGCAAGAAGCGCCGGCCCCTGGGCGTTGGCGGCCCAGGCGTCAACGCGGCCCTCCGGCGTCTCGGCCTTGTCCACCGCCGTGTAGGCGCCGCAGTTGATGACCGTACCGTAGAGGTCCCAGTCGAACTTGGAGTACTCGGCGGGGTCGCCCATGTCGAACTCATCGCGGTCGGTCCAGTCGAAGGTAGAGCCGATGCCGCGCTCGTCCACAAGCTCGCGGACCGCGCGCCCCAGCTGGCCATTGCAGCCAGTAACGAGCGTGCGCTTGGGGGCCATCGGGACGACGTCCTTCAGGTATGGGTGGTGCCTGTCAGCCTCGGAGAGCGTCGCCTGGTCCAGAGGGATGGGCCACTCGATGCCCAGCTCCGGGTCCGCCAGGTTCACGAACGTGTAGGTCTTCTTGAGCTCGGCCGACCAGTGGGCATCCACCAGATAGGTGTAGACCGTCCCGTCCTCGAGCGCCTGGAAGCCGTTGCCTACGCCCCTGGGGACGAATACCGCAGTGTCCACGCCCATCTCGCAGCAGTAGCTCTTGCCATAGGTGGGGCTTCCCTCTCGCAGGTCTACCCAGGCGCCGAAGATCTTCCCGGAGCCTAGCGATATGAACTTGTCCCAGGGCTCGGCGTGGATGCCACGTGTGACGCCGCGGTTCGCATTGAAGGAGATGTTGTTCTGCACCACGCGCAGGTCGGGGATGCCGAACGCGGTCATCTTCGCCCTCTGCCAGTTCTCCTTGAACCAGCCGCGGGAGTCCCCGTGGACGGAGAGGTCCACCACCTTGAGTCCCTCGATGCCGGTCTCGTGTACCTGGAGTTCCTTCTCGAATTCGATGTCAGACATTGTGCTTGCTTCTCCTACTGCCCCTGCTTGGCGTACTTCTTCTCGGTGGCCTCCTTGGCGGGGCGCCACCAGGACTCGTGCTCGCGGTACCAGTCGATGGTCTGCCGCAGGCCCTCATGAAAGTCCGTGTGGACGGGCTTCCAGCCGAGCTCATGCTCCAGCTTCGTGGGATCGATCGCATAGCGCCTGTCATGGCCCGGCCTGTCGCGCACCCAGTCGAAGGCATCCTCGGGCTGGCCCATGAGGGAGAGGATCTCCCTCAGGACGTCGATGTTGGAGCGCTCCCCATTGGCGCCTATGAGGTAGGTCTCGCCGATCCTCCCCTTCGTGAGGATGTCCCAGACCGCGCGGGAGTGGTCCTCGGTGTGTATCCAGTCGCGCACGTTCTCCCCCGTGCCGTAGAGCTTGGGGCGGATGCCGCAGAGGATGTTCGTGACCTGGCGAGGGATGAACTTCTCCACATGCTGGTAGGGCCCGTAGTTGTTGGAGCAGTTCGATATCGTGGCCCTGAGGCCGTAGGTCCTCGCCCAGGCCCGGACCAGCAGGTCGGAGGATGCCTTCGTTGAGGAATATGGCGAGCTGGGCCTGTAGGGGTCGTCAGGCTCGAAGCGCCTCGGCTCGTCCAGGGCGAGGTCGCCATACACCTCGTCCGTGCTCACATGGTGGTAGCGGATGCCGTATTTCCTCGCTGCCTGCAGGAGCCTGTAGGTGCCGACGACGTTCGTCTGCACGAAGGGCTCGGGATCCCTGATCGAGTTGTCGTTGTGGGACTCCGCCGCATAGTGGACGATCGCGTCATGGCCGGGGACGATCCTCTCCAGCAGGTCCGCATCGCAGATGTCGCCCACGACGAGCTCCACCTGGGACTCCGGGAGCCCCGCTATGTTCTCGGGGTTGCCCGCATAGGTAAGCTTGTCGAGGACCGTCACATGCGTCTCCGGGTGGTTCCTGGCCACCCAGCGGACGAAGTTGGACCCTATGAAGCCGCAGCCGCCCGTGACGACGATATTTCTCGGCTCGAATGCCTCTGACATTGTCTATCCTCTCCTGCTGTCCGGCACGATGCTGCCTTCAGCTACCGTACGAAGATGCTTGCCATAGTTGCTCTTGCCATAGCGTTCTGCACAGGCAATGAGATGATTCCTGTCAATCCAGCCATTCTCATAGGCTATCTCTTCAGGAACAGATACTGGAAGATCCTGAGCTGTCTCGACAGTACGCACAAACTGCGACGCCTCAAACAGGGACTCCATGGTGCCGGTATCGAGCCACGCATAGCCGCGCCCCAGCGTCACGACGTCAAGAGATCCATCCTCCAGATACATGCGGTTAAGATCGGTAATTTCATACTCGCCACGTGCCGAGGGGACTACTTTTGATGCATACTCCGTGACCCGGCTGTCGTAGAAATAGAGTCCCGTCACTGCATAGTTGGACTTAGGGTGTGCGGGCTTCTCCTCGATGGAGATGGCATTGTACTGATTATCAAACTCCACAACGCCGAAGCGCTCTGGATCGTCAACACGGTAGCCGAATACCGTGGCCCTGCCTTTTCCTGCATTCTGCGCAGCATTCCTCAGATGACGAGAGAGGCCGTTGCCGTAGAAGATGTTGTCTCCCAGCACGAGGGCGCAGGCATCTCCATCCACGAAGTCTGCCCCATAATAGAACGCACGTGCAAGGCCATCAGGCTCCGGCTGCACCGTATACGAGAGATTGATGCCGAAATCCTCCCCATCTTTGAGCAGCCTCTCGAAGTTAGGAGTATCCTGAGGCGTCGAGATGATGAGGATATCCCTGATTCCTGCCAGCATGAGCGTGGACAGCGGATAGTAGACCATCGGCTTGTCGTAGACCGGCAAAAGCTGTTTGCTGGTCACAGTTGTCAGCGGGTACAAGCGCGTACCCGAGCCACCCGCAAGAATTATGCCCTTCATACTACAGTCAGCCCCCTCTTTTCCATATTTGCTAATCGGCCTGCATGCACGATGATGCTGCCGTGTAGAACTTTTCGAGCATTTCCAATTGACTGCTCATACTGAGCGGATAACCAGCTGGGACACAGATTTCACGAGGCCCATCCCGCTGTATGCGAGCCAGGATCTCAGAAAGATCTTGAGCATTGCCCGATGAAAAAACGTCACAGCGTTCTATTAAATCCTTGGCACCAACCGCATCAGAGCACACAACCTCTGTACCTGCACACAGCGCTTCAAGCACAATGAAACCAAAGGTTTCACGACAGACAGACGGCACGACCACAACGTCATTTGACTGAATGGCGTTAATCATGTTGGCAGGATCAATTCTTCCAACTTCATGGCATGGCAAATCATGCGGCAACTCACCGTATTCATCGCCATACAGGTTGATTTCGAAAGGCAAGCCTGAGGATTTCAGCATCGAACAGGCTTCCAACAGAATGTCGAAGCCTTTATAAGCTTTTCGCCCGCCAAAATAGCCAATGCGAAAAGGCATCCCAGACACTCTTGGCGTGCTCTTCTTCGCTTGGCTTCTTGCCAATCCAGAATGGGTTATGGGCAAAAGCTCATATTTTGCACTGGGGTTAAAACGTTTGAACAGCTTCATGGTCATGGAGCTGTTTGCCAGCACGAGATCAAATAGGGAAAATATCCCGTCGTTGTAATCAAGAAGCTTTTTGTATGCTGAAGCGCATTCTGCTGAGATGGGGGCATCTATACTCGCACCCGATTCATCATCTGCTGCCATAGTGCCCTTGACTTTCGTGCCCAACTTTCGCACGAAAGCACTGTTTTTCAGATTGGCATAAATGTGCGACTGCATGACACGGCTTTTTTGATAAGACATGCCAAAACTGCTGTTACAGGCAGCGCATCGCTCTGGAGATGGGCCTTCTTTGCAGTCTGTCCCCCAAGCATCTATGAATGTGCAGCGTGGGCACATCGGATAATAATCGTGCGTGGTATATACCATCGGTATACCAAGTTGTTTTGCTGCGTCAAAAAACTCTCTATGGATGCCCTGATAGCAGTGGATATGGAGCACATCAGGCTGAACATGTTCCAGAAGCTCCCAATAAGCCGCTGGATTCTTGCTTGATGCGCAGAACTCCTCCGGATCAGCAACACCATATGTCAGTGCCACAGGCAGAGGATTGATGACTTCATATGTATCGATTTGATGCCATCGCCCATGCGCAATACGCATCTTTCCCGGCATGAAGCTCCCAGGATACAGCAGCGAAACCCTCTCTCCTCTTGCTGCTTGGGATTCCATGACCTCTGTGCAGTATCTTGTCATTCCGCCAGTTCGGAGCGGAGGCAACCCCAGAGAAACATGCATGATATTCATGCAGGCTGACCACCAATCGTAAGGAAAAGCGTCTCATACAAATCGGTGATGTATCTCCAGGAATAATAGTCCGCGATCCTCTTTGTGGATGCTGCATCGAGCTTGGCGATCTGTTCGACTGGAAGCTTGTCGGTTTTATCTATAAGCCCTGACAAGCTTCCAATCCCTTTATCCCAATATAGAGCTGCATCTTCAGCTACTTCTTGATTGAAGCCAACCTTGAGCAAGAGATTCAACTGAGTTGAAGCAAGGGCCTCTAGAAGGCTCGGATTGGTTCCGCCAACCTCATGCCCATGGAAATATCCGTATGCCTGCTCTCTAATCTTTTTCAGCAGCTCCTGATCATATACTGTTCCGACAAATTTGACTCGCGGATCGCTCCTATAGTGGGTCTTGCTTTCAAGCTCATCAAGAAAGGCATCGTTGACATTTGTGACCAAAACAAAATCACGCTTTGTATTGCTTGCCATAAACTCGCGCAGCATGGTTTCGTAGTTGTTCTCCGGTACGAACCGGCCGACAACCAAGTAATATCCGAATGGCGTCAGCTTGTGCTTCGCGAGCCACGTTGTCCACTTCTCATCATTATCTGCAAGAGCGCTTCTCTTGATATCTGCACCATATGCAATGAAGGTGGTCTGGGGATCGAAGTCTGCATACTCCTCATGGATGTAGCGCTCTATGTTCTGGCTATCGCAGACCAGAAGGTCTGCATTCTTTACCATTCCTCTCTCGGAAGCCTTCCAATACTTGCGTACCGGAGCGCTCCATTTTGCACGCATCCATTCATGACCATCCGGGTTCACCAGCAGCATACCGCCCATCCGATGCAGGCTTTTAGCGAGACTTCCCACAAAAGGCCCGATTCGACAAGCTAGGACATAGACAATTGGATGCTCAATATTATTGTTCTCGATATATTCAAGGCACCACTTAAAGGCATCAATATCATAGAAGATTGCTCTTGCAGCACCAACGGGCTTGCGGACAATATTGAAGCAGTGTGCGCCGTTATATTCGAACTCGCCGGCTCGCGCAGGATCGTCCACAGCGCACGCAACGTGATATTTGATATCGTTGCTGCTCTGATTGGCCGTCAGCTTGTCGACAAACGTTTCGTAACCGCCATACTGGGCGGGAATACCTTTCGATCCGATGATGAAGACATGCTGCATAGTCAGTGCGCCCCATTCATAACCGAGAGGCTGCATCTGGCCTGTGCTTCCTGCGCCTCCACACTCAACTTTACCAACTCTTGAATAGCGAGCCCGTCAAATAGCTTAAGACGAATTAGGATTAGTTCCCCTGGGCCGTCAATACAACACCTACCGTCTGGACGATAAGCTTCAGATCGGTCAGCATACTGCACTTCTTGATGTACAGAAGATCGAGACCGACCCATTCGTCGAAGCTGATATCATCACGGTTCCTGCGGGTCTGCCAGAAGCAAGTGATGCCCGGTTTTACCAGAAGGCGTTCCCTCTGATAGGGGGTGTACTGGCTTACCTCACGAGGAAGTGCGGGACGCGGACCCACGATAGACATATCGCCCTTCAGAACATTGATGAACTGTGGCAGCTCATCGATGCTGGTCTTGCGGATGAAATGACCCACGCGCGTAATTCGTGGATCATCTTTTATCTTGAATACAGGTCCATCCTTCTCATTCAGATCCTGAAGATCTTTGAGGCGTTCTTCTGCATCTACATACATGGAGCGGAACTTGTACATCTTGAATGTCTTGCCGTCCTTGCCAACACGCTCCTGCTTGAAGAAGACGGGACCTTCGCTGTCTCGCTTGATGGCAATGGCAACAACAGCATAGAGCCAGGACAGAAGAACGAGCACAAGGAGACTGAACACGATATCGAACAGGCGCTTGGCAAAACGGTAGCCATAACGCGAGGCAAGGCGGCCCGCTGCCTGCACCGCCTCCAGATCCAGAACCATATGCTCCTGGCCCTGGGCTGTTCCATTCTCATAGAACGATGGTGTGCGTTGTGCCGATCTAGGCGGCATTCCTGGGCGAGCTGCTGCTGCCATCTCCTGTGCAACCATGTCGACGAAACACCCCCCCCCGGAACATTTTCCGGGCTGCGATTCATCTCTCGCGCCTACACTGCAGGACTATGCAAGAACCAGAGCGCCCGACGCCAGATACTGCCTACAAGATATCAATTGCTTAGATGCTAATCGTTAGCACTCTACGACGCATTCAACATCTTTTCAATCTACAGGTTGCTTTCAGGATTATAATTTAAACAACCATATTCACGCACGCAGCGTATCTCGTCACAAATATTTGGAATGCTCGTTCTCTCTTTTGATGCAATTGTTGCATATTGTCAGACTTCTGTATTGAATCTGTCTGAAAGTGCAGCAGCGATAAGCTGCTATTTTCCCTGCAAGGAAGCTATTCCTTTCCTGAAATAGCAGGTAGCGGAGGCTTACGTTCTCCTTACTGGTACATACAAAAGAGAACCTGTACCGAAAGCCCTTCAATATTCATCGCATATGCACCTTGGTAAATCGCAGTTCTGTCGGCAAATTGTGCAGAACATCTGAACTGCTCTTCATAAATTAGGATGCATGTCCCTTCGTGCGGGAAACATGCATCCTGGAAAAGCGTCTTGTGTTTCAAGCCTCACTCAGAGGGCGTTTTGCTCACAAACTCTTGTCCTTCATGCTTCCTCTTCCACTTTCGCCATCCCCCTGCTACCGCTCCGGTAAGGATTGCGGCATCGAGCGCTCCGACCGCGATGGAGATGATCGGGATGCCCGCATGCTTGATCGGACGCACGAAGGTCTTTTCTGCCGTCTCGTTGTACTGGAGGTTCTGTGCCCGTGCATTGAGCCAGACATAGAGCACATCTTTTGCAGCGCGCCGCAGATCCTGCTGGAAGGTGGCAGACGTTGTCTCATACACAAAGGTGCCGTCGCGCATGATGCCATCCATATAGAGGTCTCCGCCAGCCCTGAGCATCTGGTCCGCATTCATATACGTATGGTGGTCGGCATAGTCGGTGATGACAGCGCCTTTGAAGCCCCATTCGCCCCTGAGCACATCGGAAAGAAGCGCCTTGGAGCCTCCTGCCCAGACGGCACCAATCCTGTTGTACGAGCTCATCATGCCCGTCGCTCCGCCCTCCTCCACAAGGATGCGGAACGGCTCGAGGTAGAGCTCGCGTAGCGTCTGTTCCGTCATCCACTCGTAGAGGCCGTCCCTCATCGTATCCTGGTCGTTGCAGATGAGGTGCTTCACGAAGCAGTACGTGCCGGTGTTCTTGATGGCCTTGACCTCTGCTGCCGCCATCTTTCCAGTGAGCAGCGGATCTTCGGAGAGGTACTCATAGTTCCTGCCGCCGAAGGCAGAGCGATGGAGGTTTGCGGAGGGTGCGTATATGCCGTCGACGCCGATATAGGACGCCTCGGCGCCGAGCGCCTCGCCGATTCTCCCGGCAAGCTCCGTGTTCCAGGTCTGTGCCAGCACCGTGCCATTGCTGAAGCCGGTGCCATACTTGAGCTGGTTGAAGGAGCCTACCTGCGAGGGGCCATCCACTTCCTTCGTCTGCGGCTTTCCGATGCTTGTGATATCGGCCGTGTTGGAGTAGCCGTGGAGCACAAGATCTTCCTGCTCAGCCTGGCTCATCTGGTTCAGGAGCGACTCCCATTGGGGGTTGTTGTAGTCGAGGCCCAGGGCATAGCCAAGCTCTGTCAAGGACCCATCGCTTCCCAGCGCCTTCGTGCCCGAGGCACCATACTTCGCAGCTGCATCCGTACTCTTTATGGCAGCCCCTGCATCCTCAGCATGGTAGAGGTTCTTCTCTATCACCGCTGTTGTCATGCTCCTGTTTGCCGTCTTCTTGGGATAGGTGGCCGTGAAGCTTGCCCTGTCGAGCCAGGTCAGGGGGTATCCCGCATTGCTCCCGTCGATTGAGACGCCATCTTCTGCCGCATCTCCCGTGAAGCGGTTCTCTACCGTGGCGCCGGTCGTGGCATCGGTCGTGAGCTCTGCCGTCCTTGGCAGCTCGACCGAGATCGTGGAGCCTTCTGTCGCGTCCGGCGTATGGGCATCATGCCTGAGCGAGATCGTGTAGGTGCCGGCATCGAGCTCGTATCCTTTGAAGCCATCCTTGTTTGCGTCATAGCAGTCATAGGATGCCATGTCCCTCGCAGAGAACGTGAGCGTAACATCCTGGCTTTCCCCAGGAACCAGGAGCTTCGTCTTTGCGAAGGCAGCAAGCTCCACAGAGGACTTCTGTATGCCGCCTGTGTAGTAGGGAGCCGTGTAGTAGAGCTCCACGACATCCTTGCCGGCATTCTGGCCCGTGTTCGTGACGCGAACGGTCACGGATATCTGGCTGTCCTCGGAGATCGTATCGCCGTCCTCTATCGAGGAGTCCACGACCTCCCAGCTGAAGTTCGTATAGGAGAGGCCATAGCCGAACGGGTACTGCACGACGCCGTCGTATCCCTTGCCATAATCGTTGTCTACGCTGTCCCAGAAGCCTTCCTCGTCTGCCGTCTCGTACCAGCGGTAGCCGACATAGATGCCTTCCTGGTAGTCATAGTAGGAGACCCCGTCATATGCAGAGATCGTACCGACGTTGCCATTGAGCGTGCCATCTGCCGGATAGGAGCCCTTGGAGTTCGTGTAGGTGCCGATGCCCCAGGTGCCGCTGTTCGGATAGCTTGCAGCCGTCGAAAGGTCGTAGGCATAGGTATCGCTTGTCCTGCCTGAAGGGTTAACGTCACCCCAGAGGAGCTTGGGGATTGCCTTCGTGCCGACAGAGCCTGTGCAGCCCACCAAGAGGCATGCATCCACGCCCGGAATGGACTCTATGGGTCCAAGCTCCATCGCGTTCGTGGAGTTCACGAGCACGACCACCTTGTCATAGTTCTCTCCGACATAGGTCAGAAGGTCGAGCTCCTGCGTCGAGAGCTCGAGATAGCTCCTGTTCGTGTCTTTCGTGACATAGCCAGTATTGGAGACCTTCGACTGCGTGCCGGGACAGTCGATGGACTCTCCTGCCACGCGGGAGATAACGACGATGGCGGCATCGGAGTAGCTCTTCGCATTGTCGAGCATGCTCTTCGTATACCAGGCACGGTTCTGGATGGAGGGCTCCACGAGCTGGCAAAAGTCATCCGCAAACGAGTTCAGCGAGCCATTGCCAGAGCGCGGACGGGCGCTCGAATAGCGCTTGTACATGTCCGTGAGCTCTTCATTGTAGGAGATGCCGTAATCCACCAGCGCATCGAGGAGCCCTGTCGTCTTTCCGGCCACCTGGCCAGAGCCAGATCCTGAAGCCACCCACTGGGTGGAGCTCCAGCCGAAGACATTGACCTTGTCCACATCCTTGGAAAACGGCAGGACATTGTCCTTGTTCTGGAGGAGCACCGCTCCTTCTGCTTCCTCTTCCTCGGCCAGCTTCTCGTCCTGCGCCATGCGGGCATTGTAGTCGGTGGTGCTCACATCCACATAGTCGGTGCTGACCCAGGAGTTCAGAGTCTTGCCGAACTTGGCCACAGCGACATTCGCTGCAATCGTGACGCCTATGAGCAGGACACAGCCCACCCCGCGGACAATCTTCTTCGTATGGGGTGCGAGCTTCTGCACGTGGGTCTCCTTCCTGGCATGGCTTCGATCATATGCTGCCTGAATCAGAGCCTAGACTGATTCGACCCTACTTGCTTGCCTTCTTGTATTCGTCCATGAAGGAGCCAAACATGGAGCCCATCTTGCCGAGCTGCTTGCCGACGGCACGGGCTGCCTCCTGGCTGGATGCACCCTTCTTGGCGGAAGGCTTCTTCTTGGGCGTGCCCGATGCCTTCTCGAACTCTTCCTTCGACTCTTCCATGGCCTTGGCAGTGCGGCTGATGGCGCGTCCGAGCTCATGCGAGCCCTTGTCCACCGCCTCGGTCGCGGCCTTGCCAGCCTTTGCGGCACCTTCCTTGCTTGCCACCTTGGCCTTTGCAAAGTCCTCGCCTGCCTTGGCAGCAAGGCCGCCATTGAGTGCAAGCTCTGCAGCGGCTGGATCTACCAGCATGAAGCCCTTTTTGTAGCCGCGAAGCATAGAGACTGGAATCTCGACTGTGCCGACAAGCTTCTGGGAGAGTCCGCCATCACCTACATAGAAGGTCTGCGCTTCGCCTGTCGCTGGGTCATAGGCCACGTCGTCGATGTAGCCGAGCTCCTTGCCATCCGTGGTCTTGGCATCCATGCCGCACCAGATGATGCAGGAGTCCCAATCGATGCCAAGGCGCTTGCGCGCCGCATCGTCGAAGCTCTCCTTGCCCTTCGTGGCAACGAGGCCACGCTCGCCCACCTCGAAGGCATCATAGGCAATGAAGAGGTCTGGCCTCTTCACCATGCCTGCGATATCGGGCTGCGTGATCGTGAACCCCACGACGTGCCTGCCGTCCGGCGCGAACACCGTCATGTGCACACGGCCCAGGCTCTTGAGCTTCTCCTTGCCGGAGCGCCCTTCCTTCTTGTCATAGACATGGAGCCTGTAGAGCTTGCCGACACGAAGCATGCGTGGATTCCCCTCTTTCACAAAAAGGGGCGCAGCCACTGGCGCGCCCCTTGATACGTACCCCTACTATGAGCTTGCCAAGACCTACTCTTCGGCAGGCTTCGTCTCGGACTCGACATCCACGTGCACCGGATCGGAGGCAGCTGCAGGAGCAGCAGCGGAGCTCACGGTATCTGCAACAGAGCTTGCAGCAGAGGTGACCGTGTCGGAAGCCGTGGAGACAGCGTCGTTCAGCGTGTCGCGGAGCTGATCCATGCGCTCGCGGGCAAGGTCGATCTTTGCACGGAGCTCATCGGTGTGGGCATCGACCTGCGGACGGAAGTCATTGATCTTGTCGGAGACGACACGCAATCCACGCTCATAGGAATCGACTGCACCATCCCAGGCATCATTCATTGCGTCTGCCGCCATGGCACGGCTCTCGGCACCGGAACGGGGAGCGAGCAGAAGGCCCACGACCGCACCTACCGCAGCACCCAGCATGCTGCCGACAACAAAACCAAGACCTGCGCTCTTCTCGCTCATGTCAAATCCTTTCCATGCAGGTGCGCACTCCATGCGCAGACATTCCAAAGCCGCGCGGCATACTGCCGCCCTGTCTGGCAGATTATACCCATCCTTATCATAGCTAAGCGAGGCGAACCCTGCCAGAAGGATGCAGAAGAAGCCAAGCGGTGCAGGAGCGCTCTTAGAGCTGCCTATTCCCCTGCCAAGGCTCCCTGCCCTGGGCAGGCATGCTGTGAGGATGCAGACAGGACATCTCTGCTGGCGCATCAGATGGACTGCCCTGTGGGAAGGCATATCCAGAAGAATCCCCGACAGAGGGGCTGAAGCCACCTCTGCCGGGGATGGATGTCTTCTTGCGGGATGCCTGAGGCCCGCCCAGGCAAGACGCCTAATCCAGGTCTTCCCTGCCCTCGGCCCACTGGTCGACCATATCGTCCGGAACGACGGTCCAGGGCTCGCGCTCGGCGCGCTCCTTCGCAAGGCGCTTTGCCTCCGCACGCTCCTGCTGCTCCGCGACCGTACGGTCGAAGGCGGCGCGCTCCTTCTCTTCTTTGTCCACGCGTTTCACCATGCCGACAAGGCCCTGGACAATTGCATCGATATCGGGCTCAGGGAAGCCGCCGCTTGAGAAGGCCCACTGGAGGATCCAGGCAGCAGAAGAAAGAGCTCCCACGCAGAGCACGTCATCCGGACAGACGAGCTGCACATGGTAGGTACGGGCAACGCCTTCCACAGCCTTCGTGCGCCCATAGCTGATATCGTCGCCGAGGTTCGTCCTGGCCATGAGCTCGACAGCTACATGCTCGAGAAGGTGTGCGACTTCGGTTCCGCCCATAACATCGCGGAAGGTCTTGCCGCCGTCGCCCACGCAGGCATGGCTTGCAATCTGCGGCATGAGGCGCCAGACCCTCGTCGTGGCATCCAGGTCCTCGTTCGTCATTTCCGGATAGCCATCGCCTATGCGCACACGGGCCGTCAGGAACTCCGGTCCGATCGAGATCTTCTGGAACTCTATGATGTTGGACACAGCGAAACCTCCTGCACCTTAGTCCTCTTCGTGGTCCTTCGGCTGCTTCTTCTCCTCTTCGGAGGGTGCCTCTTCAGGCTCTTCCTCCTTGGCAGGCTCGGGCGCCGTGACACGCAGCAGGGCGATTCTCCTTCCGCGCATGGACTGCACGCGGAACGTATACCCATCCTTCGTGTAGACGTCACCCGGCGAGGGCAGCTGGTCGGCAAGCTCCAGGATGAATCCAGCCACGGTCTCGTATTCCTCGTTGTCAGGGATAGGCCAGCCGAGGTCTGCTGCATCGTCCACCGAGAAGCGGCCATCGACAAGCCATTCGCGATCGGAGAGCTTCGTCAGGTACTTGTTATCGGGGTCGAACTCATCCTCGATCTCTCCGACAATCTCCTCGACGATATCTTCGATCGTTATGACGCCAGCCGTTCCGCCGTACTCGTCGACGACGATGACCATCTGGTCATGGGAGGACTGCATCTCCTGGAGCAGCGGGATGATGTCCTTCGTGTCAGGCACGAAGTCGGCATCGCGCATGAACTTCGAGATGCTCTCGTCCTTGTTCTCGCCGTCCATGAGGGGACTGATGATGTCCTTGATGTGGGCGATGCCGACGATGCGGTCCACGTCCTCATGGTAGATGGGGATGCGGGAGTATCCCGTGCGGCGCATGACCTGAAGGACCTGCCCCATGGTAGAAGTGTCCTCCATAGCCGTCATATCGACGCGGGGGACCATGACCTCACGGGCAATGGCATCGCCGAGGTCGAAGATCTCATGGATCATCGACTTCTCTGAATCGGAGAGGTCATCTGCATCGGAGACCATGTACTTGATCTCGTCTTCGGAGACGTTGTTGCGGTCCTCCGCAGACTTGATGCCGAGGACATGCGCCAGGCCATTTGCGCTTGCCGACGTGAGCCACACGAGCGGCTTCATGATCGTGGAGAAGGTCCTGAGGGGTCCTGCGACCTTCTTTGCCATCTTCTCGGCGTCTGCCATAGCGATGCGCTTGGGTACGAGCTCACCCACGACAATCGAGAAGTAGGAGACGATGAGCGTGATGAGGATGGGAGCCAGGACAGAGGCGGTCGCTGCGCTCATGCCGAGCGATGCCATCCATCCCGCAAGCGGCTCAGAGAGGCTCGTGGCAGCAAATGCCGAACTCGCAAATCCCACCAGCGTGATCGCGACCTGAATGGCTGCAAGGAAGGCTGTGGGGTCTTCCGTCATCTGGGCAGCAAGTGCCGCACGCCTGTCGCCCTCCTCCGCCTCATGGTCGAGCATGACCTTCTTGGCAGTGGAGAGTGCCATCTCCGACATCGAGAAATAGCCGTTAACGATAGTCAGAAGTATCGTGACGACGATGCTAATTGCTATGTCCATGCGCGTAGGCGCTTGCCTCCCGGATACGTGCGAATCTTAAAGCCCAATTCTACCAAAACGTACTGTCCTGTTCTGGTGGGGCCCACCAGCAGCGTAAGACCATCCTGGCGGGCTGCCGAGAAATCCTGCATGCTTACTTCGTTTCTACCCAAGAGACAGCTGTTCTGCCGTATTTCCGCCTCGCCAGAGACCCGGCAGACGAGAAGATGCAGCCAGCCTCACACAGAAGCCCTCTATCCGCCCTGTGGCAGACAACGGAGAGGAAGACACCTGCCCGCCGCGGCTTGCTCTCCTGAAACTGATTGAGTCTCACGTTTGAGTATCATCTTTGGATCTCATAAGATGCAGAGATGATACTCATGCTGCCTGCCCAGCCGCCCTTCAGGCGTAGGACCGAAAGATCAGCACAGAATCGATCCATTCCTTTGCCAATAACATAGCCAGTCTCAACAGACTGCAGGTCCATGCAGCCTTCAGGACCCGCGACGATATTTGCCTGTTGTCCGCACAGTCTCATCCTGCTCAGCCCCTGCGTCTTCAGCTCTGTATTTGGGTCTCACGTTTGACTATCATTTTTGAGTATCATGAGACTCAAAAATGATAGTCAGACCTCTCGTACGCGAGCTCTGCTTCCACCTCTTGCCATGCCCTGCCCTATCGACAGGCTCCGGTCTCTTCGCCCCCTGCCGCTATCCTGCATGATGTCCAAGCCAGCTGGATGAGAGGCAGATGGGCCGGCAAAGCCCCTGGCATCCCGCAGGATTTCCTTCTGGCAGCACGGCCGGGAGCCTGCACCACACATCCATGCCACTCTTTTCGGCCCGACAGAGATGGAGCCGGGACAAAAGTCCCGGCTCCATTGGCAGCAGGCGCATCTGGCATGCAGTACTGCTTTGCCCCCCTTGAAGGGAAGCCCTATGCCTCTGCCTTCACGAGGGCGATGACCTTGTCGCGGATAGCGGCAAGGTGCTCTTCGGAAGGAATCCAGTTCTCGGAGATGGTCTCGCGCACATCGAAGCCGACAGAAGACATCTCGGAAGCAATCTGCTTCTGTGCAAGCGGTGCCCAGCCGTAGGAGCCGAAGGCAATAGCGATGCGGCCCTGGTTCTTCGGGGAGAGGCCCTTCATGTAGCACAGGAACCCTGCGATGGTCGGAAGCATCTGGGAGTTGAAGGTCGGCGATCCCACGCAGACGTACTTCGCATCGAGGAAGGCATTCATGACATCAGAGTTGTCGTTCGCCTTGATGTCCATGAGCTCGACCTTGACGCCAGCTGCGACAAAGCCATCGACGATAGCATGGGCCATCTTGTCCGTGGAGCCCCACATCGAGTCATAGACCACGACAGCAGAATCCTTGAGGGCACCGGAGGTGTACTCCTCCTCGTACGCCTTGAGGATATCCTCCACATGCGAGCGCCAGATGACACCGTGAGCGGGTGCGATCATATCGATCGCGTCCGGACCGAGGGAGCGCACGGCCTTGACGGCGGCAGCTGCCTGCGTGCGGTAGGGCTGGACGATGTTGGCATAGTACTTGCGGGCCTGATCCAGGACGACAGAGAGCTCGTTCTCGTCGTCGAAGCGGCCAGAGGATGCGTAGTGCTGGCCGAAGGCATCGTTCGAGAAGAGGATCTTGTCATAGGCATCGTAGGTGACCATGTTGTCCGGCCAGTGGACCATGGGGGTCTGCACGAACGTGAGCGTGCGCTTGCCGATCGAGAGGGTGTCTCCGGTCTTGACGCCGTGGTAGCCGAGGTCTCCATAGTGTGCCGTGAGGCCACGGACGCCCTGAGGCGCGGAGGCATAGATCTCGACGTTCGGGGAGAGCTGCTTGATGACAGGGGTGGAGCCGGAGTGGTCCATCTCCACGTGGTTGCAGATGAGGACATCGATCTTCGACGGATCGATCACGGTCGAGATGCGGGAGATGAGCTCGTCCTTGAACGTGATCTTGGCCGTATCGATGAGCGTCACCTTCTCGTCCATGATCAGATAGGCGTTGTAGGTGATGCCGTCCTCGGTCTTGTAGCCGTGGAAGCTGCGGGCATTCCAGTCGAGCGCGCCCACCCAATAGACATCGGGCTTTACCTGAATTGCAGTGAGCATGGGAACCATCCTTAGTTGAATGACATCTGGCATATCTGAGCATATCACGCGGCAGAGAGACACAGATATGCATCTTTGCTCTCAGATGCTACCGTTTTTCAGATGGTTCCGGAAGGCTACAATCGATAAAAGCTATCAAATAGGTGATATTTGCTTGGCGCAGAACGAGGTGCAGAAGAAATGCTCCGGCCTCCTGTCGAAGGAAGCCCATAGCAGGATGCGCGACCCGACGGGACAGGCTCTCGTGACACGCCTGATGCCATCCTTGTCCTATCTGGCTTCGACTCGAACTTGTTTAGTTCTGCTCCCGCTTGTTTACTTTTAGGCCCAACTTGTTTAGCCTTAGCCCCTATTTGACTACTTTTCGTGCCTATTTGAATACTATTCGAATAGTAGTCAAGCAGTTGCCGAGCATCTGCGGCCATGTTTGTCCCTTGGGGCCCTCAAAACGCTTCGGCAGCAACAAGGCCTGCAGGCTCGGATGGACCTGCAGGCCTTCTGTCTTCCTGCGTGCACGTGCCTACTTCAGGCCGGCAGCACGCCTTTCCTGGTACTCCTTCGCAAGCTTTTCCTGCACGTCGTGCGGGACCTGCTCATAGCCGGAGAGCTCGATCGTGAACTCGCCGGTGCCGCGGGAAAGGGAGCGCAGGCGTGTCGCATAGTCTACGACCTCGGCATACGGCACGGTCGCAGAGATCGTTGTCATCCCTGCCTCTGCACCCTGGCCTGCCTCCATGCCCTCGACGCGGCCACGCGATGCCGAGATGTCGCCCATGATGGAGCCGGCATAGGACTCAGGCACCGACACCTTCATCTTTGCCATCGGCTCCAGAAGCACCGGTTCTGCCTGCTCGACGGCCTTCTGGAAGCCGATCCTCGCGGCTGTCTTGAATGCCATCTCGTTCGAGTCGACCGGATGGTAGGACCCGTCATAGACGGCGACCTTCACGTCGATCATCGGGTAGCCTGCCAGCACGCCTTCTGCCATGGTCTCCTGGACGCCCTTGTCGATGGCAGGGATGAAGTTCCTCGGGATGTGGCCGCCGACGACCTCGTCGACGAACTCGTAGCCCTTGCCCGGGTTCGGCTCGAGCCTCAGCCAGCAGTCGCCGAACTGGCCGGCGCCGCCCGTCTGCTTCTTGTGCCTGCCCTCGGCAGACGCGACACGGCGGATCGTCTCGCGATACGGAATCCTGAGCTTCACGGTGTGGGCAGTGATGCCGACACGGTCCTCGAGGCGGTCAAGAAGCACGGAGACCTGTGCCTCGCCGATAGCGGAGATGACGGTCTGGCCCGTCTCCTCGTCGCGCTCGACCTTGAGGGTAGGATCTGCATCCGCTGCCTTCTCGAGGAAGGTATAGAGCTTGTCTTCGGTGCCGCGCTTGTCCGGCTCGATAGCAATGCGGTAGAGCGAGTTCGGGAAGCGGAAGGCAGCTGCCTCGACCTTGCCGGTGACAGAAAGGGTATCGCCCGTCTGTGCCTCGAGCTTCGGCACGACGACGATGTCTCCTGCTGATGCCGACTTCACTTCCTGGGTCTCCTTGCCCATCATGCGGAAGAGGTGCGTGAGACGCTCTGTCTTCCTTGTGCGGGCGCACACGAGCTCCAAGCCCGGCGTCACGGTGCCGGCCAGGACCTTCAGGAACGAGAGACGTCCGTTCGAAGGATCCTGAAGAGACTTGAACACGAAGGCGACCGGACGGTCGTCGTCCGGGGAGATATCGAGCTGCTCGCCGTTCACGAGCGGGATGCGGCCGAAGTCCGCCATGGCCGGGAAGTAGTCCACGACATTGTCCATGAAGGAGATGACGCCCTCCTCCTTCACGCAGGAGCCGGCAAAGACCGGCACGAAGATGCGCTCGACCAGTGCCTTGTGAAGCAGGCCTTCGAGCTCTTCCTGCGTGAGCGCCTCGCCGTCGAGGTACTTCATCATGAGGTCGTCGTCTGCCTCGACGACAAGCTCGCAGAGGGCATCGCGCGCTTCCTGGAGCGTGTCGGCATACTCTGCAGGCACCGGCCCCTCGACGGGCTTGCCGTTTTCGAGATGGCGGGCTACCTGGTGAACGACGTCGATGACGCCGGAGAAGGCATCTCCTGTCCCCATGGGAAGCGTGACAGCGGCAAGACGCGGGCCGAAGTGCTCCTTCAGGCTCTCGAGCGTCGTTGCGAAGTCTGCTTCTGCACGGTCGATCCTGTTCACGAAGACCGCGCGTGCGAGGGAGAGGTCTTCTGCGGCAAACCAGAGACGGGTCGTCACGGCAGCAGGGCCGCCTTGGGCATCGACGACGAAGAGGGCCGTCTCGCAGGCGCTCATGGCTGCATAGGCGTCGCCGACGAAGTCAGGGTAGCAGGGAGCGTCGAGCACGTTGATGCGGGTGCCCTTCCACTCGATCGGGGCGATGGTCGTCGAGATGGAGAATCCGCGCGATGCTTCCTCGTTATCGTAGTCAAGCGTGGGCTTGGTGCCTGCATGGCCTCCGAGACGGGTGGTCTTGCCCGTCAGGTGCAGCATGGCCTCTGCCAGCATGGTCTTGCCCACGCCGCCTTGGCCCACAAGGACAACGTTTCTGACCTTCTCATCACCCATGATGTGCCTCCTTGGTCCAACGGAGAGCAAGGCAGGTCCCCGCTCTTCCGCAGCGAGTCGCTTGCCACACACCTTACCCACAAGAGCGGGATAGAGACGCTATATATCGGGAGGCGTGAGGCTTCGCGTGCCAGACGGCACAGGAGACGGCATAAGCGCAACGAAGGAGGCTATTTCTTGATGCGGTCTTCGTCTGTGATGGGACGCACGACCCTGGCAGGGACGCCTGCCGCAAGGACATGTGCCGGGATGTCCTTCGTGACGACGGCACCAGCAGCTATGACCGAGCCCTCGCCGATATGGACGCCAGGCAAAAGCGTCACGCGGGCACCGATCCAGACGTTGTTGCCGACCTCGATAGGAAGCGCACGCTCGATGAAGGAGTTCCTTTCTTCTGCCACGAGCGGGTGCTGTGCCGTGTAGGCGCCGAAGTCAGGACCAATGAAGCAGTGCTCCCCTATCGTTATCTTTGCCCCATCCATGAAGTACGCGCCATGGTTCACGAAGGTATGGGCACCAATATGCACAAATGGCTGAGTACCTCCGGCATAGTTAGGCTCCCTGAACTGCAAACGGCTTAGGCAAGCTCGCAGGAAGCTTCGGCTGGACCGTGGCCGTGGCTGCGATGCCGGAGAGCGGGACATGCATGAGGCACATCTCGTGGAGGAGCTCCATGCAGGCATCGGAGGAGCTCCTGTGGCTGTATCTCCAGCTGTAGGAGTCCGCATATGACTGCAGGTGCTTCTTGGAGAGGCTGTGGAAGGCTCCCTCCACGTATGCCTTGAAGTTGGAGATGACCCTGTGGACCATGGGAAGCGAGGCATCGCCGTCCGAGCTGTCGTATTCCTTCTGCTCGAGGCCGCGGAACGAGGAGAGCCCGGCA
>Ga0214927_100165_pt1 | contig 29972 bp, 30 predicted proteins | sample Stichaenrichm16X_FD_168612 | JGI IMG/M metagenome (GOLD analysis project Ga0214927, IMG submission 168612) | Xylose enriched microbial communities from anaerobic bioreactor in Madison, Wisconsin, United States - 16X | ecosystem: Engineered > Bioreactor > Anaerobic > Unclassified | place: USA... | reverse complement strand
TCAGCCTGGCGGATCACACCCATGATCTGGGCGTCAGTAAAGCGATTACTCTTCATCAGAATCTCCTCAATTCTTACGCTGAGAAAATTCTCATTCAAAAGTCACTCTTTTTATGGGGGGATTACCCCGGGACTGAACAGACTCACCAAGCTGAACCAACTTGTCCAACAGGTACATCCTGGGATCCAAATAGATGTCGCGTTCGACGAACGCGAAGACTACCATATATTCGCCACTATTCGGACGAGAGAGTTTTTCGGTGAAACTCGGCCGCTGGAAACTGCTGCGACCGGTGTACTGCAAGTTATTCAGATCTTCGCGTATCTCATCTTATTCGAACCCAAGATTATGTTAATCGATGAGCCGGATGCACACCTTCACCCAGACAAGCAAGAACGCCTTATCGAGGCGCTAGAGCGAGCCGCACCTGCTTACGACACCCAGATCATCCTTACCACCCATAGCCCCCATATTGTCAGGGCCGCGAGCGCGGCGGCTAAGCTCGTCTGGATGAAAGACGGAAACATTGAAACGGAGGACGACGAGGCGATCCGCCGCCTACTAGGCTGGGGAGGCCTCGACAAAGGAGCTCTCTTTTTTGTCGAAGATGAAGACGACAAGCCACTCAGGGCAGTCCTTCGGCAGTGGCCTGATCTCGCACGACAGGTCGCTGTGTGTAGGTGTTTTGGAATAGAAAATCTGCCACGTGACAAATTTTTACAGGGTCTCCTAGTTGATGGAGAACTTAAACTCCGAGCGTTGCTACATCGCGATGGAGACTTCATGACGCCTGAGGAGGCTTTGTTGTGGTGTCAGAAATTCAAGACCCCGGGCGTCTTTCCTTGGGTCACGGCGGGGTCGGATATTGAAGCCTATTTCTGTCAGGTCGATTACCTATGTGCACTCTACGATGTAACGCCCGAGGAGGCGGAAGATTGGCGGTTACAGGCTGCCCGTAAAGTCGGAAAGGCACGTGATGCCTTTCTCGAAAAGCGTAAAAAAGTTGTACAGGCTGTGTGGCCAAACGGTGGATCGCCTAATGCAGATGCAATGTGGACGGAAGCGGGCGGTCCTTCGCCTGCAACAGTGAAAGGTAAGCGGCTTCACCGCGCGTTAAAAACAATTGTCAAAGAAGCTGGACATGATGACACGCAGTTGAACGCATACAAAATTCCCAGTGGATATACTGTCGCGCCTGAACTAAAAGGGTTGATCGAAGAAGCTATCGGAAGTGTCGTTACTACGGAAGACGAATAATATGACAGCCTTCATTCGCCGCCCCCATATCGTTGGTTGTCATAAATTATGCAGGTAGCTACCGGATCTCGCCTTCATGAGGGGTCACTTTTGGTTCCGCTATAGAAGCGCGTTGATGACCGAGATATAGGCGATTGCCGCCCGTCTGCTCCGGCATCACTGAGCAGGCGGGCAGTTCAGGGGGGGGAAGTGGAATGTCGGTTATCGACCAAACCTTGTCATAGACAATACCCCCGATGAACGTCTGATTCTGTCGGAGACTGCGAAGGACAGATAGGTCCCTGGTTGACGCTATTGCATTGAGCGCTGTGGTTGGGGATTTTGGGACTATATCCTTGAGCCCGATCCACCCAGCGATCCGAACATCGCACGGATGCTATCATCGTCGTCGTGGCTCTCCCGGGCACTCTCTTTATAGCTATCCATCTCCTGGTCGACGCGTTGTTCTTCATATTCTCGATATTCGTCGAGGGCCTTGGCGACTCGAGAGACATGCGCGCTAACATCGACGCAGAGCGCGCCATGAAAATATTCGAGATCCGACAGCAACTCCTCGTAGTCGCCCTCGGAGGTGCATTCGCTGAGCTCGTCCGACAAGCTCTGCCGCACGAAGGTGGCGTAAGCGCTCAGGAGCTCGGATCTCAGCGGATGATGCTCAGAGCTCAGCATAGGATGCTCGGCGCTGCTCGCCTCGTAGAAGAGCAGCAGGCTGCGCAACTCGCCCGAGCGGCAATGCTTGCTGGCGCTCGCCATCAGCTCGCCGGCGCTCTTGTCGAAGAACGACCTGAAGCGCGCCAATGCCGACCACTCCGATTCCTGGAACTCGCGCATCGCCGTGATCATGTCGTCGATCGGGCAGAACTCCTGCTTACGATCGACCAAAATCCGCTCGATCAGACGCTCGATCGGTACCAGTGCGTCCGGATCTCTGATCTCGTCGGCAATCTCGATCAGCTTGGCGAGGCGCTGCTCATAGGTGGGCGCCAGATAGGCCGTGCTCCCATCGCGCTGCCGCACGGTGCGTGGTGCTGTGGCAAGCTCGACGATCTTAGGCGCGAGCGTCGAAATCCGGCGCGACAGCATGTCACGGGAAGCCCCGCCCTGATCGGACAGGACGAAGCCCCAGACCTGCGAGAGCTGTGTGAAGCGACAGGCACCCAAGATGAGATCGACCGCATTTTCGGGCGCCTCGCGCACTACACTGTTGAGCCAGTCCTGCACCGAGGGATTGATGAACTCGATCACATCGCCCGGCATCGGCCTGACGAAAGCCCCGTTCAACTCCTTACGCGCGCTGGTGTAATCATCGGGCCGGCGCTGCAGGCCATATTTCTGCACGCGGTGCGTGTGCAGGGTGTCGAATCCTTCGCGCAGCAGTGCCTCCCCTGCCCGCCCCCCGAAGCTCGAAAGCGTGAGCAACAGGCTGCGCCCGGCGTCGCTGATCTGCTGCTCATAGGCATGGCGCCAGATCTCCGCGGGATTGGCAAGCAGAGTGGTCACGAATGCCCGATAGTCATCGACCGCGACGCCCTTCAGCCGACGCAGCGTCGAAAGCCACTCGATCAGGCGCGGATTGAACTTATTATGCTTGACAATCTTGAAGTAGAATTCGTCCTTAAGAAGCTCGTCACGATAGCTCAATGGCAGATCGCTGAAGAACAGGTGATTGTAGAGAATCTCGGCACGCTGGTGGAGGCTGTAGTCGCCCATGCGAATGACGAGCTTGTGGTCGATGATGCCAGAATCACGCAGCTGCTCGGACGCGCCCCAAGCCTGCTGGAACATATGATCGCGCGTCGTGAGCACCAGCCTCTTGTCCTTTGCCGTGCTGATCATCTCGATAAACTCGACGATCGCGCGATAGTCGCGTTGCTGCCTCGCTGATCCTTTGTCGCCGAGGAAGGTCACGCCCATGAAATCGTCAAAATAGAAAATCTGCGGACGGTTTTTCTGGAAGAGCTTCTTCCCCTCCGCAAAATTCTCCCGCATTACCACCGGCTCGAACCCCCGGGCCAGATGCTCGTAAAGGATCAGGTCGGCGAGCGTGGTCTTACCGACGCCGGGCAGGCCCGACAGGATCACGACGCCGCGCGTGTCGAGCGCCTCCATTGCTCGGGGATAGGCGCTACCCTGGACATAGCGCCTCATCTCGCGGTGGATCTTCTCCACCTGAAACCCACTCTGCAGCAGGATGTCGTTGTGAAGCACAGCCTCTAGGACATTAATGCTCGCCAGCCAGAGCTTGTAATGCGCGCGCTCGACCTCGGGATGGCGCCCGAGCAGGCCGTTGAGCTCGCTGCGGCCGAAAATATCACTCGTCGTCAGGAACTGCGGGCCAATCACGCCGACGATCTCGTCCTTGTTCGCCGGTGACAGGCTGGCGGCGGTCATCAGGATATAGCGTTGGGGCGCGAGGCGCTGAACCTTCGCCGCCTCATGCCGGAGATCGCGCAGCAGCCCGGAATAGCCCGTCTCCACGAACCTTTTGCACTGGACGATGGTGGTGACGCCCGCAGTGGCATGGCGGAAGTCGATGCCGCCATCCTTGCCCGACTTGAATGATTCCAGGCGCAGCCCCTCTTCTTCCTGCAAAAGGTCACGGCACATCAGCTCGAAATCATGCGGGCTCAGCTGGCTGAAATCATAATTGGTCATGGGAGCCATATTGGCCTAATCGGGCGCCTTTTGGCAAAGCCGAAACCGCGATCCGTCTTCGCACACGCCCAAACCGATCCCCTGAGCCTACACAGCGCGCACCCTCATTCGCCGCGACTCAGTCAATGACTGATTTATCCGAGACCTGCCATTCGGACTTGTGCTCGCGAACGGCGGGTTTGTCCCAAACCCGGTCTATCGCGGCTCGCCTGACAATGGCGGCTTTCGGGCAGCTACCATCACCACTTCGATGTCTGACTTGTAGGCGATAGCTGCCGCTGCATTTCTGTGCCAAACTCGAAACACATGCCTCTCCTTCGCTTCGCCGTCGAATTCGCTGCCCTCTATCTCGGTGGCCCTCTTATCGTCCTCGAACTCCGCCGCCCCGGCATCCTGTTCGGGCTCATCTGGGTGGCGGCTATCGTGGCGTTTCTCGCGATCCGGGGCGAAAAGCCGCAACCTCATGACGTGCGTCGCGAGCTGCGGGCAATCTTCCTGCGTTTCGCGATCCTCGCACCGGTTATTGTGGCGCTGACTGCATGGTTCTGGCCAGAAACATTCCTCAGCCTGCCGCTTCAAAAACCGCGGTTCTGGCTTCTGATCATGGTGCTCTATCCGGTGCTGTCGGTATGGCCGCAGGAAGTGCTCTACCGCACATTCCTGTTTGCCCGATATCGCTCGCTGTTCCGCAGCGACACAGGCATCATCATCGCAAGCGCACTCGCTTTTGGCTTCGCCCATGTGATCTTCCTGAACTGGATCGCAATCGGCATGACCACCGTCGGCGGCCTGCTCTTCGCCCGCGACTACGCACGTCACCGGTCGCTGCTCCTGACTTGCCTGGAACACAGTCTCTATGGTTGCCTGATCTTCACCGTAGGCCTCGGCCGCTTCTTCTACACAGGCGCCGCCTGGCACCACTGAGAGCGCTAGCCTACCGGGCCGGAGCCGGCGTTCGCCCGTCTCGGCACCTGCAGACCAACGCCCCTGAATCCAGCCGGGCTACCACGTCAGCATTACGGAAGATGTCCACTTCCGGTGTCTCGCGCGGGCAGTTCGGGCAAGGTCAGGGCGAAACCGGTAGGTCCGCTTAGCGCGTAGCAAGCAGACAGACAGCTCTCGCCTCATGTCGGTCATCCGGGCGGTTGGGAGAGTTTCTCGAAAGCTGTCATGAATCATCTGACGCTCTATCGGAAAGGACGAATGGTGGACGTGTGCACGTATTCTATCCAGTCAAGGTTCGAATCTCGGCGGACGGGCCATGCCGGATAGCGATAAGAACTATACCCCTCCAAAACAGGTGCAATAGCATGGCTAGCTGATGCTGGCCATGAGACTTTCTCTTTTTCGCAGTTCGCTCCTTATTGCTTCCCTTACTGTATTCAGACGAGCCTGAATCTGATTATATCTCGATTTCAGGCACGCCTGCATCAGTCAGAAGCTGATAGAGTTCAGCCACATTGTTTCGCTTTCCGCGTTGTTGGCAGAAGGCGAAGATGGCGCGTTGTTTCGCCCGCGAGAGGGCGACGAAAAACGCTGCGACACCTTCGGGGTCGCCGGGGGTGTGGGCCCACCAAGCCCGGTCATCGAGGCCAACGAAGATGATGGTGTCGTATTCAAGTCCCTTGCTCTTATGGACGGTCATCATCGGAATCTGATTAACCCCCTCGAACGCATCTAGGCAGGCTGCCCAGTTCGGGGCGCCATCGGCAGAAGCGGAGAAATGGATGCAGAAAGCTTCAAGGATGATCTGAAGCAAGTCGCCAACGCCATATTCGGCATAAGTTCGGGCGATTGCCCCGAGATCGAGGTATTCGAAAACACGTTTGACGAAATCGGCAGCGCTTTGCCGCGACGGGGCAGTGGCCGCCATGTCGGTGCGCAAGGCGGTGAGAAATGCGCTGAGTTCCGCCTCGACCTTGGCCGCGCGCGCATCATCGTCTTGCCCGGTAGCGCGCAGCGCAAAGACAGAAGACGAGACCAGCTGCCATGCGGCCGGCGCGCGGCGTGTCGCGCCTAGGCGGAAGATCGCGATCGCGAGCCGGCTTAAGTCATCGGAAAGCAAATCCTGAAGCGAGCTTTTGCCAAGGGTATGGCTCTCGTTACGGATCCGCAGACCGTGAGCGGCGAAGGCTCCAGCGAGTTCGTGCTCATAATCGTCGGACTTCTGTTTCACGAGGAGCGCGTAGTCACGCGGCGCTCGGGCGCGGGTGGCCATGTCGTTGGCGATCCATTGCGCTAGGTGGGTGGCTTCCGCCGCCTTGGTATGGCTGGACCAGACCTGAGCCACGTCGCCATCGACTTGGCGCGTTGTCTGAGCGACCGTTGGGACGGTGTTCGGATCCAGAGCGCGCGCGACGATGTGCTGGACAGCGACCAAGTCGGGCGAGGAACGAAAGTTAAAGAGAAGGGGGAAGCGGGCTCCCCCGAAATCGGCCTGCAGCCGCTGAAAGGCGTCCTGGCGCGCGCCAGCGAAGACCATGATCCGCTGCTTGTCGTCACCGACGCCGGTGATGACGGTCTGTCCGCCACAGAAGGCCGACAGCAGGAAGTCGTATTGCGCGTAGGTTGTGTCCTGGAATTCATCGACGAAAACGAAGGGATAGGTGGCGACAAGCGCCCGACGGATGTGGGGATTGGCCCGGAGCAGCAGCTCCGCGAGCCGGTTGATGCCGACGAAGGTAAGTGCAGAGGGCTGGCCTGGCCGTAGTTGCGTTGCCCACCAGCGGGCGATGGCAAACTCGGCGGCGTTCTGGGGCGCGATAGGTCCCATGGGCAGGCGATAGCTGCCGACGATCTTGGGTTCAAAGTCGCTCGCGCTGTAGCCAGCGATTTCCGCCTGCCATTCCGGTGGCGCACTGAGTCGGGCGAGCGTGAGGAAGCCTTCTATCGCCTTGCGCTTTGGGAAGGAGATTTCGTAGGGCCGGGTCGGGCGCCAGTCGGCGGGGATGGCGTTGAGAAAGCGATCGACCAGGCTCTTGGTGAAGGCGTCGAAGGTGACCGACACGAACCGGTTGGCGAACTCTGGCGGGCACCGCTGGCGGACGCGCGACGCGAGATTGTTAGCTGCATCTGTTTTGAACGAAATCGCCAGCACGCGGTGCGGCGCTCGGCAGAGGCCCGTCTCAAGCAAATAGTCGGCGCGTTGGGCCAGAAACTCGGTCTTGCCGGCGCCGGGGCCTGCGACCACACACGCCGAGCCGACGTGGCGCAGGGCATTCCACGCCGCCGGTTCGAGATCGTTAATGCCACTCGGGCGCCAGTCCTCTGGCCGAATAAGGCGCATGGTCAGACACCCGCGGGAGGCGGCGGGGTGAGACGAGCGACAATTGAGGTCAGGAGTGCGCGCAGTTCTTCGGGAGCGGCGGCTGCGAGGGCAGCTGGGTCTTGTGCACTCAACACCCGAACATGGGTGCTGGGCTTGCCGCGCCCCAGGAATAGATACCGATACCAGCGCATCAAACCGTCCTGGTCGGCAGCGTACAGATGAGGCAGACCGTCGTCGCCGAGAACCGCCGTGCGCGGCTCCCCTGCAGGCGAGGGACCCTGGCGGCCTGGTTCGACGATCTGATAGGCGAGCGGGAGAGCCTTGAGCATCGAGTAGTCGAGGTCGAGGGGCGTGCAGAAGAAGACATTGAACTGGCGCAGCCAATTCATCCAGTTTGCGATATTCGCAGTGTCCTCGATCGGCAGAGCATCGAAAGCTGCCAGATTGGCGGCTGGCCCTTGGAGGTTAAGGTGCTGTCCGAAGATGGCCTGTGGCGTGACGTTGTTTGCGAGCAGTTGCGTGCAGGCCGTTTTGATACGTCCCCACCCGCCCCCGGAACGGCCCCAGTCGAGATCCAGCAAGGTGGCGTAGGGGATATCGAGATCGGTCAGCAATTGCCAGAGGTGGTTCACATGCCGGCCGCCCAGCGGAACTACCGCGACAAAGGATCGATCGATGTCGAGCCCCATCGCCTCGGCGAGACGGGGAAGAACGACCTCCTCGGACGCACCTTCTCCCAGCACTACGAAGCGCGCGAAATAGAGTTCGGGATAGGTCCGCACGGCCTCGCGAATGAATTTCGATGCCTCTTCCTCGCCCACGGGGAGGTTGATCGGGCGAATGCGGGCCGTTCGATCGTGCGGATCAAGCCGGAAATACCGGACCTGCGTCGGATCCACGCGGGCGAGGATGCTTGGGGAATGGCTGGAAACAACGGCCTGCGCCTGCGGCGACTTTGTCAAGTCCTGTATTTGTCGGACGATCCGGGAGAGATAGAAGGGCGCGAGATTGTTCTCGGGCTCTTCGATCGCGATGAGCGTAAGCGCCGGTAACGGTACGCCGCCAGCCTGAAAGCCGGCCCCAGCAGGATCGGCGACGATCCCGGCTTCAACGTCTAGTGTTGCCGCGGTCATCGCCAAGTGGAAGAGCGACCTCTGGCCGTCACTCAGGTCATCGAGGGCTCGCTCCCGGCCGACCTCGTCGGGGCGGAAGACCACCTCTACCTTCCGGATGAAATGCTCAAAACGCAGATCGAGCGGGCGGAAGACCGGTGTCGTGTCTGTTCCGGCTGTGTAAACTTCCTGCCACCGCCGCGTCACCGCTCCGGCAATCACATCGACGGCCGGCTCCCCAGCGAAAGCGCCATTCAAGGCGGTGCCGGTGTTCGCGAACGTGTCGCGGACTCCCTGCGACCAGTTGATGGCGCGCCACAGCCTTCCGCGCAGAAAAGCCGTCACTTGGGAGGCGCCGTCCCGCGTCGCCGGCACGTAGATCATTTGGATCCGCGCCCGGTCGGCCGCTTTCAACTCGGTGCAATCAGCGTCGGTGAACGCCCCGAAAGTCCGGACCGCCCAGTATTTCTGCTCAATCGCACCATCGAGCGAACCGTCATCGGTCCAAGTCGCTTCGAGACGCATGCGGCATTTCAGCTTGCCCGCCTCGTCAGCGGCCATCTGGTGGAAGAATTCTGGAATTGCCCCGCCGTCGGCGCCGTCGGCGTTGAGTTCCGGAAAGGCAATGATTGCCTCTAAGACGAAATTTCGCTGGAGTGGCGCAACAAGCTCGGTGGAAGGGACGTGAAAATCCTGACGCCGCAGTCGGCGCTGATCGCCCGTCACGCCGAAGAGGCGCTGCAAGGCCTGCAGCAGGGCCGTCTTTCCCGCACCATTGACTCCGACAAACGTAGTGAGGCCGGAGGTGAGGTCGACGCTTGGCCCTTCAGGTCCGAAGCAGCGGAAATTCGTCAGACTAAGCCGCTCAATAAACATGTTTCCACCTTCCTTTATCGGCAGCTCATCGCGTCAAGTTTCCCTTGATCACTGCCCCCCTTTATGATCTCGTCACCTATACTTCATGAATCAATATGAATCGCCCTTGGGACAAAACTTCTGATCAAATCGCGATAGTCAAAACTACAACTTAGGTCACGTTGACAAAAGACCTGATCCAGAACCTTGCTGCGGCGATAGGGAGAAAGCTCATGAAGGACAAGGCGGTCTTGTCGTATCGGGTCGCGATACGGCGCATCTGCTTGAGTTTGTTGAACATCCGCTCGATGCGGTTGCGCTCCCTGTAACGCCGCCAGTCTGTTTTCTGAGCAACGCTGCGGCCTTTGCGTGAAGGAATAACCAGCAGGATCCCATGAATCAGCAGGTCCTGACGGCTTTGTTGCAGAAATACTGGCAAGGGATTCCCTGTTTGAATCCAGTTTGTTAGCTGTGAGTGATGAGCAAGCCGAAGCGCACGCGCTACCGAACGACGAACTGGTCCTCCTACAACGCAGCACTGAAGAAGCGTGGGTGTCTGACGGTGTGGTTTGACCCGTCCATGAATTGGGAAGGTCTTCCGACGAGGCGCCGCGGTCGTCAGCGGAGTTACAGCGATGCTGCGATCCAGGCCTGTCTGACGCTGAAGGTTCTGTTTGCTTTTGCCCTGCGACAGACGACGGGCTTTGTCGAAAGCCTCCTGCGCCTGGCGGGGCTGGCATGGTCTGTGCCGGATTTCAGCACGCTGAGTCGTCGGCAGAAAGCCCTGACGGTCGATATCCCCTATCGCAGTTCGGACGGTCCGCTTCATCTTCTGATCGACAGCACCGGGATCAAGGTCGAGGGAGAAGGCGAATGGCACAGGCGCAAACTTCATATTGCTGTTGACGAAGGCTCTCTGGAAATCCGCGCCGTTGAAATGACGGGAAACGAGATCGGTGATGCCCCGGTTCTGCCAATGCTTCTGGAGCAGATCCCTCAAGATGAAGACATCGCCAGTGTCACGGCTGATGGCGCGTATAATACAAGGCGATCCCATGACACCATTGCCGAACGTGGCGCTCAGGCCATCATTCCCCCGCGGAAAAACGCAAAGACATGGTGCCCCACATCACGCCCGAAATGAAACTCTACGGGCTTGCAGACATCTCGGGCGGGCTATCTGGAGACGATGGAGTGGTTATCATCGACGAAGCCGCATTGAGACGAAAATGCACTGCATCAAGCTGCTGGGCCAGCGTCTGACAGCACGCGATTTCGACCGTCAGATCACCGAAGTTCATGTCCGGATCGCCGTCCTCAATCGCTTCACAGCCCTCGGAATCCCCCTCACGCACCCTGTCGCGTAAGAAAACCCCTCAAAGATTGCAGCACGCCCAATCGCTGGAATTGTGCAACAGAGTCACGAAGAGGCAAACCTTCGAGCACCGCAACCAGTCGGAATGGATCGACAAGCTGCCCATCGACGGCGGCTTGACACTGTATCGCATCAAGGCGGGCTCTGAATAAAAAAGCTGGAGAGAGATGGTGAGCGTGCAATCGTTGATTCAGTCGCGCGACTGCGGTCGCACTTTCAACCAAGAGCCGACCAACATTGAGACAAAGAAGCGGAGCCACGAAAACTACCGCCTCCTGCCGATTGACATCAATCTGGCAATACTTTTTCAAGAATATGTTTTCTACTGGACTCCAACTTACTTTCGTATTCTGCAAACATCTCTTTATATATATATTTTTTTTGTTTGAAAACTACCGACTGACCGTTATTTCTTTCCACAGACACGTAGCTATATTCTCGTTCGAGTGCATGCTTCCATTCAATAATACTATTTTCATTCCATCCGATTTCTTTCGTTACTTCCTCTGTTTTATGTTTACGTATATCAACAGCTGTCCGATACCATTTTTTGAATCTGGAAAGCACAATCTCTGCATTAAAGTATAAGCGTACAACCCGCATTTTCAAAAACGTAATAACTTCGCTATCGCATTGCGTGTCTATACGTTCGTTTTCGCTCTCTATCGTATGAAATACATCGTCGATAGAGTTTGAATAGAAATCAAGCATTGTGAGAATATAATTTTGAAATGCGTGATTACCATGAAATTCTGGGAGCGGAACCGGCGATTTTTTTTGGCGCTCTAATCGCTGGATATATTTTTCTTCATAACGCCGAAATTCTTCTACAAAGAGTTTGCGGTCTTCAGCTGTAATAGTTGTTGCGTCTGTCAAATCGCACCTCATGCCAACGTTTAGCCGGACAATCCTGTCCTGTCAGGAGCCCTCCAGAAAAATATCCTGAAAGAGGACGTAATTTACCCTAAAACCCCCTTTGGTTCAATCTGCGCGGAAATCCGGAGAAAGGCCCTCTTCCCCCACCCTACTTGCGATAATCCCCTTTATCGCAAGTAGGGGGAGGGCAATAAAAAAGGCCCCGTTAAGGGCCTTTAGTGCATGCTCTCGGGCGCATATCCAAAGACAGAGGCGTATTCGAGAGATACGCAATGAGGTATACCCGTCAGCGTTATGACGGTCAACAATTTCCCACTTTCGGAACCGGTTCTGCAAGCCCTGCAGACAAGCCTCTCGCCAGAGCGGTTTTCATCCAGGGACAACTGATCGACATCTGGGCTACTTGTGCGGCAGCCGGGCTAGGTGAGCAGGTCGAAGAGAAGATCCTGAGTGAACTGCGAAATGGGTAGCCAATCGTCCCCGAAGGCCTCATGCCCATTATAGAAGCCGTATTGCCGCTGAAACCAGTGACCTCTGGTAGGCCGATAGATGTGTTGATCAGGACAGTGGGGCTTTCCGGAAAATCTTCACACGACTTATGGGACAGCCAGGGGCCGCCCCTGCCATTCCGTCACGGCGTCCATGACGGCATCGGTCACCGTCGAAATCAGGTCCGGCGAGACCTCGATGCCATAGAGATCCTCCAGATGGCCCCGGATCTCGCGCACGCTCATGCCTCGCGCATACATCGAGATGATCTTGTCATCGAAGTCGGGAAAACGGCGCTGATATTTCGCGATCAGCTTCGGGTCGAATGTCCCCGCCCGGTCGCGGGGAATGTCCAGCGTCACCTGCGACGAGCCGGTCAGGACAGTCTTCTTCGAGGTACCGTTCCGCCGCTCCGGCAGTTCCTCCTGGACCAGATGGTCGTCCAGTTCCGCCGAGAGAATACGCTCCGACAGCTCCTTCTTCAATTCGTCCAGCAGGCCACCGCTGGCAAATAATTCGCGCGGATCACGCCCCGCAAGCAACTGGTTCAGAACGTCTTTGTCAATCGCCATGTCATAGGGCCTCCCAGCCCCAGTCTATGGCCCCGCACAAAATCCCGGATAGGCCCTAGCCAGGAGAAAGTACGCCAGCAACATGGCTTCGTCATTGGGGGCTTTGCCAAGACCTTCATGATGATGACGACAACCGACGGACACATCTTCAACTGCGACGTGCCCGATGTTGAACTGGCCGATGTCATTTTCAACCGGCGCAATCTTGTTGTGCTGCTCCCTTCGCTGGAAAACGACCCCGATACCAATGCGGCGCTCGGGAAGACCTGCATCACCGCTCAGCACTACGCCCTCGCGGCAGCCCTTGGCGCTTCAATCGAAGGTGATTACGTTGATCTCGTTGAAAACCGGCCGTCGTCAGCACGCACTCCGTATCTTATGCTCTATGACGAAAGCAATTACTTCGCGACACGCGGCATCGACGTGATGATGGCTCAGGGGCGCGAACTGAACGTGTCGATCTGGATGCCCGCCGGCAATTATGTGCCGTTCCGCGCATTGTTCAGGGATATGCCGGCCCCTTACACAGGGCCGACCAAAGGGGGTAATGGGTTGGTTAACCCGAAGATCGACCGTAGGCTATTCGAAACTATGGTCGCTTTCGAGATACGGGCGGGTGCAACAGAAGCACACGCCAGAAAAAGTGTTGCTTCAGCACTCAATCAGGCCGCCGTTTAGGCAGCCTGATTGAGTGCCACTCGGCATCTCTCACAATTTTACTTACTAGAAAACAGCACGTCAAATTGCTTTCGGGTTAAACATGGAAAAAGTCCTAATGATGGTCGATATGTCGTCACAGTTTGCATTCCGCCAAACCATGGCATTGCTGTAGCATCAGTTATTTTTACCTTATCTAGAAAAGCCTTAAGGTGTTTATCCAATGTTAGAAAAACAAAATTTGCTCCGTTGCCTTCTTTCTTGCTAATTGCTTTAAAGATACCAATACGGGACAGAACCATTATATCATTGATAGCGTTATATGTATTAAGATTATCAACATCTTGCTTCGGTTTTATAATTTTCTTTGCATCTTCAAACCCACAAACAGACGCCAAACTTACAAGAACCACAGGATGGCACCTGTCTATACCGGCCTCCTCTGCAATTTCGCATATTTCTTTACATGTTTTGAACCGAATATTGGCCTTCAAGGAATCAACCAAAAAATGATTTATTTTCTCTAAAAATAGTTGATATTTTTGTACATTATCTTCTTCAAGCAAAATTGAAGCACGCAGAACCTGTTCGGCAATAACTAACATCGGTTGTGTATCTGTTTGTGCTCTTTCCAAGTATCTTTTGACTATTTTTGCATCATCGCGATAATGTTGCGGTCTATTAATACAATTTTCATAAAAACCTCCATGAATATTTTTAAGTTGCATCAAAGGGTGTCGCACCGAGCCTTAGTTAAGGCAAATAAGTCTATCTATAGAAAATTTTATATCAATACATCTAATCGCCTACCATTTACTCGCTCATCCAGAGCGTTTTAATAAAAACATCCTCGGCGAATAAACGCGCCGCTTCATATTTCTGACGGTTGATTTGACCATAGTCATATCAACCGTCCCACCCATGCACACCTTTCCATGCCTCATTCAGTAATGCACCAGCAACAGCCCTGTCGGAGGAGGAGTGACGTGCCCCTTTTTTTGTATCCACTCAAAAGGAGAGTTCCCGTTTTTTATGGCTTTGGGTTGATGGGATGACAAGTGTCTCGGGGGCATGCCCCCCGAGACACTTGTCTGGCGACCTGATCCGGTGTTCTGCCACCCAGCTGGGAATGGGGGCGCACCGTATTGTAGTCTTCCCGCCAGTCAGCCAGAACCTGTCGGGCATGGCTGAGAGACGTGAACAGCGTCTCGTTGAGGCATTCATCCCTCAACCGGCCATTGAAACTTTCGACAAAGCCGTTCTGTTGCGGTTTCCCGGGGGCGATATAGTGCCATTCAACCTTCATCTCATCGGCCCATTTCAGGATGGCATGGGATGTGAACTCCGTACTGTTGTCGCTGACAATCATGAGGGGTTTGCCATATCGTTCCACCAGGGCCGTCAGTTCCCGCGCCACACGTCCACCTGATAATGACGTGTCGGCAACCAATGCCAGGTTCTTGCGACTGAAATCGTCGATAACAGCCAGAATGCGGAACCGGCGGCCACAGATCAGGGCATCCGAGACAAAATCCAGGCTCCAGCGCTGCCCGTGTTCCTGAGGGATGGTCATGGGAGAACGCGTCCCCAGTGCCCTCTTGCGGCCACCCCGATGGCGGACTTTCAGCCCTTCCTCCCGGTAAAGGCGGAACAGCTTCTTGTGATTGGGGCTGAATCCTTCCCGCGCCAGAAGATAACCCAGGCGGCGATAGCCAAAGCGGCGTCGTTGGTCCGCCAGTTCCCATAGGCGCTGGCGCAGGGCAGCATCGTCCGCTCCGGTAGAAACATACCGCGCGACACGTCTGGCAACACCAGCGAGCGCACAGGCTCGGCGTTCACTCAGGGCCAGAGCTTCCTGAATGTGTCGGACCGCCTGCCGTTTCGCGACAGGCGTTACCACTTTTTTCCAACAATTTCCTTCAGTGCCGCATTATCCAGCATGGCATCCGCCAGAAGACGTTTCAGGCGGCTTTTTTCATCTTCCAGCGCCGTCAGCCGTTTGGCCTCTGATACCTCAAGGCCACCATAACGGGTCTTCCATTTGTAGAAGGTCGCGTCACTGATCCCGTGCTTACGGCAAAGATCAGAGACCTTCAGCCCGGATTCCTGTTCCTTCAGGATCCCTATGATCTGCTCTTCCGTAAAACGACTGCGCTTCATCCGTCCGTATCCTTCTCGATCGGACTCTACTTTTAAATGGTTACATTTCCGGGGGGGCGTCAGCCTGCATAGCATAAATGTCCAGTTTAAAGGTTCTCTCATAAGTGTGTAAATCTGGAGCCGATGATTATCAGCCATTGGCTCATCCCTTCCAGAAGATCACTCCCCTCTGCGAGGTCAATCTACACCGTTTGCAGTGCTACAGAGAACCAACCAGATTACGAGTGCAATCAAGCCAATCTGGCTGACGATCGAGAGATCCAGGAGCAGACTTAATACGCAGCGTATTTCTCAAAACTGAAGCTGACCATTTGCCTGGTCGCTACCGTCATGTTCAGGTTATGAGTCATCAACCTTAAGGGATGGGAGTATACTTTCTCTCAAATCGCTTCCACATTTTTCCAAAAGCCACTGAGTGCTCTGGTTTTCAGTAAGTATCGGCATGGCTACGACCCCATGATCTCGTAGCCATGCCGTTCTATGACGACCGTCTGTGAACACAATATGCCCCTCTGATGAACGATTGAGTGAAACGTACTCGATTTCATTCCCCTTCATTATCCATTCACCAAACTTCTTATAGCGTCCTGCTATCGCGGCACCTGTGCCTCCTCGGCCCACATAGCTTCGGTCAGATTTCCAGTAAAAATCTATTTTTGTAAGATCTACCCAAATAAGATCATCATTTGATTGATCCAATGGATGACGGCACCAACGTAATGTAGCATTCCGTAGGATCGTGTTGCTGTCAGCCATCGCTTTCCCCGGGTGTTGTGCTCAGTTCAGTTTCTGACGCCATTCCCGTCCTTTGCCGTTCAGTGGCACGAACCGACATTTCCGCCATTTTCTTCTTTGCAAAGAAGATAATTGGCAGCCAATACCTGAAAATTATGATTATTGCATATATTGTGAAAATAATAAGTGCAATTTTTAGGCTAATACCGGAAATGACACCTAACATAGATATGAAAACACCAAATGCTAAGAAATATGATATTCTCCTATTCACCATCTTTGCATTCGAATTAATGTAAGAAATAATATTGTTGCTATCACGTTCAATCGCTTCAGATTTCCAATCAGACACTTTTGTTTTCCTTCTTCATATCTCTTGTTCTCTCAAAGATCATTTTGCTGGGTAGTTGATAGCGCTCGACCATTGCTACCATCTTGTGCCAAGCCTGTATCTACGTCAGAGAAGCAGTTACCTGCTCGCCAATTGTTTTGTTACCCGTCTCTCACATCCTCAGATGGTCCGTCTTTCGACGAACGCATCAGGTCAGCGCTATCCGCGCTCATTCACGACACAAAATGCAACTGTAGTGCTAGGCATCATCATAGTTGATTAGAGCGCTTACATATCTACGTCATCTTCCGGCAACGCGTTTTCTGTGACGATTTTTCTTTCATGGATCGAGACACGGAGATCTCTTATGATACATTCCGCTGCGGAGAGCGCCGTCAGAGCGGTAGCACGGTCGCAAGTCTCATTCTGTCGATAGGCACGACCGGGATGAATTAGCTGTCGAAATTTCTTGGCTTGGTCAAAAATCTTGCCAGTCCCATTAGTGATCAAACCAAGCGAAAGCGCAGTTTCGGCATACTGCTCAGTCTTCCAATTAACGGGTTTGAGGGAGGGTTTGCCAGGTAAATCAACCAGACCGGGCGCACGTAAGATAGCCCAAAGAAGCAATGCCTCGCACACCGATCCTGCGAGCACTGTCGATGCTTTCCATTCGGCGTTATGAAGGGCTGATGCAGCACTCGACAGATCCAATCTGATGCTAGATGCGAGTAATTCGTCGTCAATGAAGGTCAATTCCGTGGTTGACGGAACAGGTGTCGCATCCGGGCATTTTTTAAGAACGTCTAAAATAACAACGGCACAATTTATGCCATCAATGGCTGGATACTCCAGTCCTGGTAGTACTCCATTATTCAATCGTACAAGATAATTTTTAATTGCAGTGTCAGATGACACAAGCCTGCAATAATCAGTTTGACCAATCCTAATAAGTTCTGGGGGAATCTGCGATAGCAACGAAGAGATAGTACCTAGTTCAACAGCTTCCTTCTGCTCCTTATGATACCTCTTATTTTTAATATCGATATGTTTAGCAGACGAATTATTGATAAATGCAACAACTTGCGATGGCAAGCACCGATGCCCACATTCACTTCAAACAGCAATATAATTGTACAATATCAAATTCCTAATGAGGCAAGCCATGAAAGGCTCATGGTTAATTTTCACCCAACTATAGCCTCCCATTGAGAAAACGACAGTTGATGGGAAAACGCCCCATCTGCAACCGTTGAGCCCGATCGGTCGCCTGCTGATCATAACTAGCGAGCGCCGTGAAGAGAGAGGGGCGGACTGAATTGGACCACGCTGAGGCAGGCCAATCGGGAGGTGCGACTGATTGATCGCGACCCTAGTGAGACAAGCATCTGACGGATAGAGCCATTCAGTTCGTGCTGATTGGATCTTTCCGGACGGGCTTCAACCTCGGTCAGTCTTTTTGCCACGTCCCCCTCAAACTGATCCGAAAGCTGTCCCCGTCTCACCTGTTACCGTCCTCTGATTTCAAGTTCGGATGCATCCGATTTCAGCCATGCTGAACAGGCTTCAAGGATATTTTCCATGGAAAGACGTCCTTTGCCCCGCATCGCGCATTCCCATACGGTTCCCACGCGCCAGCCAGCATCATGCAAAGCCAGCTCCGTCCGCACATCAACAGCCCTGTTCCGGTCAATTTTCGCCCGCCAGAATTCGGTCCGGCTGCCGGGAAGACGGAAAAGATGACAGTCATGCCCATGCCAGAAGCAGCCATGTACCAGAATGACAGCATGATATTTCGGGAAAACCAGATCAGGGGTTCCCGGCAATTTCCTGTCATGCAGCCTGAACCGGAAACCAAGAGCATGCAGCCCCCGCCGCAGCACCATCTCGGGTTTTGTGTCTTTCCCCCGGATGCCGGACATCATCCGGCTGCGCTGTTCCGGTGAAACGATATCAGGCAACAGCCATGCTCTGATCATGAGCAGACCTCATGCCTGAGGTCCTGGCCTTGTCGTCCCGGTGTTCCCGTGCCAGGGCCGAGCGTATGTGAGGCTTCATGGCATTGGCCAGAAACTCGATAACCGGCACCACAACCGCATTTCCGAACTGACGATAGGCCTGCGTGTCCGAAACACCGATACGGAACCGCCTGTCACCACGATCGAAACCCATAAGACGCGCGCACTCCAGCGGTGTGAGACGGCGCGGCCGTTTGCCCTCCTGCCGGATCAGGATTTCGGACCCGTCCTTGAAATAACGGGCGGAGAGTGTCCGTGCCACATCATCCGGTCCGCACAGTCCGAAGCCGAAACCGTTACCCGCAGCAGCATGTTTGGCCTTGTAATTCTGAAGATAGTTCCACAGATGTTCCGTAAGTGTATATTTTGGTTCCACCTCTGCATGCGGCAGAAGGATTGAGCCCAGTCTCGGGCCTTTTTCTACCGGTGGTACAACCAGAGATTTCAGATCAAAATCTGTTTTTTCCCTGAATCCGACAATAAAAATACGCTCGCGTTTCTGCGGCACCCATGATGCGGCACTGATCACGCGGGTCTGCACATGATAACCGAGTTCTTCCTCGAGAACATGCATGATGGTGGCAAAAGTACGCCCCTTATCGTGCCGCTCCAGGTTTTTGACATTTTCCAGAAGAAAGGCTGCCGGCCGGTGATGGGCGATGATTCTGGCTGTATCGAAAAACAGGGTTCCCTGCGTGTCACACAGGAAGCCATGAGGCCGACCTAAAGAATTCTTCTTGGAAACCCCGGCAATCGAAAACGGCTGACATGGAAAACCTGCCAGCAGGACATCATGTTCCGGAATCAGGGAGGGATCTTCTGCGAACGGACGGATATCCCCGCTGATCTCATGGTTGTCCGGATAGTTCAGGGCATAGGTCTGCCGTGAAAATCTGTCCCATTCGGACGTAAAGACACACCGACCGCCGATTTCCTCAAAACCGATCCGCAGACCGCCTATACCGGCAAACAGATCGATAAAACGGAAATCGACCCTGTCTTTCTCTTTTGCCCGGAGACGTTCATCGGCAATGCGGCGCAGAAAATTGAGAGACGTCCGGCTCGCCGTGCCGGGGGTATTCTCATAACGGTACACTGTCCGTTCCCCCAGTCCCAGTTCTTCAGCTGCCTGGTGCAGCGTCAGGCCTGCCCGATCGCGCAGCAGGCTGAAATCGGTCCGCGATGACATAGGCATTCTTTCAGATCAGGGTCGCACGAGGTTTATCTCTGCCCTGATGGCAGAATCTGTCCCCGAAAGCAACCCCTGTTCCTTATATGTTCCAAGCGTAGCAACACGGTACCAGGCATCCATCAGATATGTTGGCAGGATGTCGGCATGCCCGCCGCGTTCTGCATACTGGACGTGTCACGGTTTAGTTCCGGACCATTGGTTATCTGTTAAGCGGCGTTGGCCGTTCACGCGGAAGGATTTCTGGCGGACGAAGATCGAGCGGAATATGGAAAATGATAGCGGCGCAATCCGGGCACTGCTGGCCTCTGGGTGGCGGGTCGCAACGGTTTGGGAATGTGCCCTAAAGGGCCGGACCCAGCCCGACTTTTCCGAGGCTATGCAGCACTTGGTCGCCTGGATAAGATCGGCGGAGAAGACTATGACTGTTAGGGGCAGATAATTGGTCGCATCACTGGAGCAATTTTTAGATCTGATGCGCTACTATGGCGCTCATCGTATTTATGCAAAACATTTGTCGCCCAATGATAACTCGAAGAACCAAGTATATCTGGGTGGTGGCTTTGCAGCACTGAATGTCATTCCGCATGGCGAAATCTACACTGACGCTTCTGAAAAGGCCGGCAGCGTGCGGGACCGCGCTAAGGCCGATGTCGAATTTTACTGGATCAATGAAGAAGGCAGGCACCGCGCACCTGACGCAAACCTGATCCTCTATCCCAAATATCCCGAAGTAAGGATGTCCGGCTTTCTAAAGGGCTGCAAGGAGGCACCTTCAAAGCTCCTCACCGTTCGCGATGAGGGACGAGTTATGTTCTTCGGCGTGACTCGAGACGGCGTCGTCCTGGGCTATGTCACGGATGCCGATGACCCGATCACAAAGGAACTGACGGCAGGCAACTGGCCGATGCTAGGCGTCTTCACCGAATTGCCGCTCAGCCTGGATCTACCTGCCGATCCGAAAACTATCCTCCTTGATGAACTGCGCCGCATTTATCAGCTGAACTGGATCATGTCCCAAAAGCTGGCGAAAGACGGTACGAAGGCACCCTATGCAGCCCGCAATGGGGGCGGCTATACTCTTGAAGCCGAGCTTGGCATTACTCCCAATGGCTACGCAGAGCCGGATTTTATGGGCTGGGAAGTGAAGCAATATGGCGTGAATAATTTCACAGCGTTCAGGCCAAAATCGCCGGTAACCCTTATGACGCCGGAACCGACAGGCGGTATCTACAAAAGCGAGGGCGTGGCAGAATTTCTGAAGCGTTTCGGCTACGCGGATCAGAGCGGCAAAGAAGATCGCTTCAATTTTGGCGGCCGCTATGATTGTACTCGCGGTCACCACCATCTAACCGGGTTGCGCATGACCCTGACGGGATATGATGCTGCGACTGGCAAGATATCCGATATTGAGGGCGGCGTGGCTCTCGTCAGTGCGACCGACGCTGTTGCTGCGTCGTGGACTTTCAAGAGCCTGATGGCACACTGGAACCGGAAGCATGCGCAGGCGGCCTACGTGCCCTCCTTATCCCGAACACCACCACCGGAATATAGCTACGGGGCACAGGTTCTCCTTTGCGAGCAGACCGATTTTCTGCTGTTCCTCAAGGCTTTTTCGACGGGGACGGTGTATTATGATCCGGCCGTTAAAATCGAAAAGGCTTCGTCGGCAAAGCCGGACATCAAGCGGCGCAGTCAATTCCGGGTCGCTCATGCCGGTCTGACCCAGCTTTATCAGAAGAATGAAACCGTCCTCCTTTACTGAATAATAATTCCGGAAAAATTCGCGACTGTTGGTTTGGCGGGTTCAAGCTTGATGCGGCAAGATTGGACCATTGCTGAGGCGCAAGAAACTTCTTCTCTTGCACGTCATTGCCAGTATGATGGGGCGCTACGGGTAGACAATGGGCCAGCACTGCCATACGGCTGGCATCGTCCAGGCCGTCGATCCATCGCCACAGCGCATCCTCATCATCCGGCATGTCGGGCGAATGGACCGGCAGCGGGATTTCCCGGACATAGGCTTCCAGGCAATCCGCACCCGGTGTCTGCCAGTAAACATCGCGCACCAAGGTATGCAGCAGTTCGGTCAGGGCAATATGCGGGTTCCCGGTTATGGCTCTGGGATACGATGTCCCAGACCTGTTCCTAGCGGGCATGGTCATCGCTGATGGAAAAGGCCATCAGCTGTTCCAGCTTCATGCCGTCCTGCTCATAGATATCCAGCAGCCTGTCGGACACGGTCATGAGACGCAGGCGCTGTTTGACTGCCCTCGCCAAACGGATCGTTTAATTATTCAGAGCCATGTCCGCTTACGCCTCATCCCCGTCATCCTCTCGATCATAGCCCGTTCCGCAAAGCAGACGTGGCCATGACGAGCAGCGAAAGAGTGGAAAGCGGAAATGATCTGATCAGGCGGGAAGAACTACGCTTTTCCCACCATCGGCCATTGTGATTGACCCGACCATGAAGCTGGCCTCGTCAGATGCGAGAAAGGCTATCACCCTTGCGATCTCCTCTGGCTGAGCCGCACGTCCGATGGGGGCGTGTTTGCCATAGTCTGCAAGGGCTGCTCGGCCGTCTGCATGAATATGGTTGAGAATATTGGTCACGGTATCTCCAGCGCCCACGGCATTCACCCGGATCCCATGACCGATTGCTTCCACTGCAAGGGTCCGGGTGAACTGTGCGAGAGCCCCTTTTGATGCGGCATAAGCTGCGATCGATGGAAATGTCTGAAAGCAGGCATAGGAGCCGACATTGACGATAGCTCCGCTACCGTTCGGGATCATCGCACGCATCGCCTCACGTGAGTGCAGGAATACGCCCCTGATATTGACGGCGAAGATGCGGTCCCAGTCCTCAAGAGTCATGTGCACCACCAGTTTGTTGATGATGATGCCCGCATTATTTACGAGAATATCCAGCTGACCGAACTTCTCGACTGCCGTTGCCACGGCCAGTCGGGCAGCGCCTTCTTCTGTCACGTCCCCGACGAGCGGGACGATGCCAGGCCGGGCCAGAGTGCTGACACTGGGATCGCGGTCTTCCGCAATAACCGATGCCCCACGCGCATGAAGTAGTTCCACAGTTGCGCGACCGATCCCGCTTGCAGCGCCGGTAACAATCGCGACTTTGCCTGCAAAATTTCCTGATGTGTTTTCCGGATCCATACAAACCTCCTGTGATGTCGAGGACATTATCTGGAGTGACCGGGCCATAAGTTTAATACCGGATATTCGGGATGGGTTATACGGCTGGGCAGGTACAATCTGTCACGGCTTCTTTGCACCGCGCACGGCGGCAATAAAGGTCTTCACCGCAGTCGACCGATGACGGTGTGGGGGATAGTAAAGCGCAAAGCCAGGAAAAGCGGCGGAATACTCCGTCAGCAGGGGAACAAGATGGCCGGCCTCAATGAGCGGCTGGACCTCGCTCTCAACCCATAATGCAATGCCCGCACCAGCAACGGCGGCATCAAGTGCGGCCCGCTGATCATTGAAGGTCAGCGGGCCGGATACGGCTACGGAGAACCAGACGCCATTTTCGCAGAATTCCCAGTTGTATAAGGCAGCGTGCCCCGGCCAGCGAAAGCCGATGCAGAGATGATCGCGGAGCTCACGCGGATGGAGTGGTGCCTCGTGCTGATCAAGGTAAGACGGGGCAGCAACGGCAATCTGTCGCAAACTGGGCTGAAGCGGGAAAGCAATAGCATCCTGATCCAGCATCTCCCCAAGCCGTATGCCTACGTCGAACCGTTCGTGTACGATGTCCACGCCAGAATCATCGATCTGCACCTCGACGCTGATCCTTGGGAAACGTCGGACAAAGTCAGGCAAGAGCGATTTTAGAAAGAGCTCATAACCAAGACGTTGGGCGTGAACCCTCACCGGACCAGCGATTTCGCCGCCCATTGCACCGGCCTCGCTTAAAGCGGCTCCGATTTCTTCGAACGCCACGCCGAACCGCGCAGCCAGACGTTCGCCTGCGGGTGTGGGACTGACACTGCGTGTCGTTCGGTTCAGGAGCTGGACGCCAACAAAGTTTTCCAGTCGGCGGATCGTTTCACTGAGCGTTGAACGCGATACACAAAGTTCTCTCGCAGCGGCGACAAAACTGCCGCGATCGATAATACAGCACAGTGCGCGAAGATCAGAATAGTAGCGGTCAGACATACCTTTCTTTAGCACAAATCGACCAATTTATGGGGCCAAGGGCGATTGATCGTCCCAACCCAGAGGATCCGTCAGTTGGGAGTGTGGCGGATTGACGGGATACGCCCTCATGGCAGACATTGGGGAATCAGAAAGGGATTGCTATGACGGGACATAAAACTGCATAGCCTTCAGATTGTAACGCGCGTGATGAAATCCTTTAAGAAGGGAAGAACACTCTCAGGCATGTCTTCAAGTAGCGTGTGTTTAGCGAAGGGCAGGTTAAGTAACCTGGCACCGTTGACCTGCTCAGTAAGGTCGAAGGCCTGTTGCCGCGACACCAGCATATCGTCGTCACCATGCACTACGAGCAGAGGGCAGCGGATGTTTTTTACAGACGCGCCGGGATAGGCATCTTCATCGCAGCCGAGCCACATCTGCGTCGCCGCCGTGAATAGCTTGCCGAAATCCGGGTCGGGATTTTCCATGTTGTAGACCGATATTTGACTCCCGAACATCGCACGCCATTTTTCAAGAGTGATCGTCTGATAAATCTGCCGAGCCGGATCATTTTCCGGCAACACCCAATGCGCGCCGACCGCTATGACGAACTCCGGTTGTACGGCACGCGATGCAGCCAGCCGCAAAGCGACAATGCCACCGTCACTATGTCCAATTATACCAGATTTTTGCAACCCCATCGTGGTAAGAACCACGGTAAAGTCATCCTGAAGCTGTCGATATGTCAGAGGGGCGGTCCCGATACCGGATCGACCATGCCCACGCGTATCAATAGCAATCAGCCTGTAATCTTCTGAGAGATGCTTTGCGAGTGGGATGAAATCGAGACGGCTCTGCAAGCCACCATGAAGCAGGACTATAACTCTTCCTTTTGGGTTTCCGGCTTCAGAGACGAACAAATTTGTATCGCCAACGGATACAAACTTCCCTGTGTCAAACATTCAATGGCTTTCATACGGTTGAATTGCTCTGGATCGTGCAGTGAGATTATCAACGACAACGTTACCTTCTCAAGGTTTCACGCCGCCCATACCAGAGGAAGGTTTTCACATCGTTCGACATACAGTTTAGGTGAATAAGAACGTCTGCTATTTTACGTTCAAGCGCAGATAGCGGACTTCCCCTTCCCCCCCTTAACCGCTGGTCTGCTCAGTGATGCCGGAGCAGACCAGCGGCAGACGCCGTCATATTGGACGTAGAATTCTCCGGCCAGCACTCCGCATAGCGGACATTTGATGATGCGGTTTGTAACGCGTCGTCATTGTGGATCTGACCGCATAACAACAACCAGCTATAGCTTATCAGGCCCGTAAAGCTGTCCGAACGAACGGGATCACCTCTGGCGTCTGCAGCCGCGTCATGTGAAGAGATCCGAGATGGTGCCCGCATTTTTGATGCCCGTGCCGGTAAGGATCATGACGGTTTCTTCGCTCGGTTTAATGAAGCCTTCTTGTGCAAGGCGGTCGAACCCCGCAACCGCCGTAGCGGACGTTAACTCCGGCAGCAGGCCGACGAGTGCGGTGCGACGCAGAGCTGCGACGATCGCCCCCTCCTCCACAGCCACTGTGCGCCCGCCACTGTCCTTTATTGCAGTGATCACTTCCTTCAGCCGCAGCGGCTTGGCAATAGCCGTGCCTTCGGACACCGTCTTGCGGACCTCGCGATCCACTGGTGTCGTCACCCCTGCCTGAAAGCTCGCGTCGATCGGCGAGCAATTGAACGGTTGGCATATGAATAGACGCGGTATCTTGGTGATCTGCCCGGCGCGTAGGAGTTCGGAAAAAGCCATGTAGCAGCCAAGCACGTTGCTGCCTGCGCCGGCTGGCATAATGATATTGTCTGGTACGTGGAAATTCAAGTCTTCCCATATCTCGTAGCCGATCGTTTTCGTCCCTTCCAGGAAGAATGGCTGCCAGTTGTGACTGGAGAAGAAGATGCTGTCGGACTGACGAATCGCCTCGGTCTCACATTCCTGCCGCGGACCCTCGACCAACTGCACATCGGCACCGTATGCACGCATTTGCGCAATCTTAGGCGGAGAGGCGAATGCGGGTGCCAATATCTTCACTTTCATTCCGCCAGCAGCGCCATAGGCAGAGACCGAGGCTCCAGCGTTGCCTGAACTGTCCTCGAGCACAGCGTGCACGCCCTGCTGCCGCAGAGCCGAAAGCATCATCGTGGTCCCGCGGTCCTTGAAGCTACAAGTCGGATTGAACCATTCGAGCTTGAAGTAGGGTCGATACTCACCCCATTCTTTTTGTACCAAGGGTGTGCAGCCTTCACCCAAAGAAATGGGATTGGGTACATCCAGCGGCAGGGAGGCCCGGTAGCGCCACTGCGAGCGCAAAGCAGTGTCGATGTCCGTTTTAGATATCCCGCGTTGAGGCGTGATCAGTAGTGGCTTGCGGTTATCGGAGCACCAGCGCGGCGCATCCAGCGGATAAGTTAATCCGCTTTCCGGATCAATATACATAGAATTTTTCATGTTGGGTTTCTTTAGAATATTTGGAAACTGGAGGATATTGTCGTTCAAATGAACGAATTTATGCAGAGGTGGACATGAATGACATGCTGGTCTCCGGCTAGTTCGAAATAACCGAGCCAACCAACGCCTTGGAGGGGATGAGCTGCGACATGGTCGGTTGCGGACGCTGTAGCGCCATAGCTTCGACTTCCACCGCCACACCGTGGTGCAGCGAAGAGGACTGCGCTCCCGCGCGCGCGGGTCTATGCTCGCCGATCCAGTCCCCATAAACTTTGTTAAATGCCGGCCAGTTCGAGATACAGGCGACATAGACGCGGACCTGCACCAGATCCGTGCGAGCACACCTGGCGACCTTCAGGCAAGCATCAATATTGTGCAGCACACGTTGTGCCTGGGCTTCGAACGGCTCGTCGCGTAGAGGCAAGCCGCTGCTATCCAGCGGCAACTGACCCGAGATAAACACGAACCCACCGGCCGTGCACACATGTGAGTAGTGCCCGGATGGTGGAGCGATTTCCGGAGTGTTGAGGCAGACAATGTCGGAAGAGTATGTATGATTTTGCATTTGAATTTCCTTTATGAAATATCCAGAATGTAAACGAATCGTCTAAAATAAGAATCTCCTCATAGCGAACGTCGAGCGGTTTGACCAAGACAAAATGATTAACTCTTGATAAATTGTCTAAATGAAGAAAAAGACCCTCATCGCTGAGCAGCAGGCAATCCTTGAACAGGTGAAACTTATCGCATCTGCCTTGGGTGAGACCTTGGCCCCCTTTACCGAAGTCGTCGTGCACGACCTGCGCACACCGCAGCATGCGATCCTGGCCATACACAATAATCTGTCCGGCCGCAGGCTTGGCGATCCCGCCACGGAGATCGGTCTGGCTCGGATCGCTGACGACAATTATCCGCAGGTCTTGAGTAACTATGCGAACCAGTTCACTGATGGCAGACGTGCGAAGAGCACGTCTGTGGGCATCAAGGATTCCGAGGGTCACTATTTTGCGGCGTTATGTCTGAACGTGGACGTGACGGTGTTCCGCAGCATCGCCACAATGCTCGAACAGTTCGCTGATGTTAGTTGCTGCGACGGTAAGGAATCTCTGGCCCCCAGCAAATCAGACGCAATTGGCGAGCGTGTGGACCGATTTGCACTAGGCTTGGCCACAACCCCACGCGCTTTAAGAACCAAACAACACCGTGAACTCGTTCAAATTCTGAAGGACGAAGGCTTCCTTGAACTGAAGCGGTCTATGGATACGCTTGCTCATCATCTGAACGTATCCAGAGCAACCGTTTATAACGACATTAAAAAATTGTCGGTAAATAACATTCCCCACTAAATGCATTCCCGTAACGTTCTCTGCACATCAGCAGCCTGTCAAGTTGGCAATTTTGAGATCCATAGTCCCGATGTTAACCCAACTTATGTTTTCTGAAGCCGTGCCATTTTTTGCAAGGGTGTCGAAAAGCAAAAGATAATGATAGCCCGCCGCTCAACGGGATTTTTTCCTACTAAGAGTCGACTTAATTGCGATAAAAGTGCAGAAGTAATGATACTTTTTCTGGCCGCGGAGAAACTCCAGCAATCATGCAACCAGCCCCAAACATTCCGCTTTCGCCTCATCTCAGACTAATAGACTATTGACAAGCGTTTCGCAAAGCAGACAGTAGACGCCTCACTTTTTGATAAAAGAATTGAAGATAAAGAAAGGTTGAAGGTTCATATGAGTGCCTTCATGAAGAAATTCACATGAGAAATATAAAAATACAAAGGCTATATTGAATTTTTTACGCTAATTTGGAGTTAAAGCATTGTCAAATAAGTCATTTTTCGTAGATGTGTTTCGAGTTCCATATGAAGAATGGTCGTATCGCGATAAAACAATTGAGGAAATGCAAGGATCACGGCAATTTTCTGGAATAATAAAAGATTATTTAATAGATACAGTCACCAATCATGAAGAGGCTGCTTATTATGCACTAAAAAATAGTCATAATAATCAATTTCAGCGACACATTGACGCGATGTTAAGTGAAAGCTCGGAGTATGCCTCACTACGCCATCTTATGCCGAAGAACGATCCTTCTGCTCTCGTATCATATCAAAATAGATGTAATGAAGAAGATAAGGTTCTCGCAGATAGAGCTATCAAAAGACATGGCACTCCTCTAGCAAGCGGCCAGATATTGTACCATGGTGGTTATTAGAAAGATAGTACTTGCCTAGAAATTACTACAACAAGACCATTTTCAACGTCATTTTGTCCACAAATTGCTGTAAGAAATGCAGAATGGAAAGGCAAAGCTTACAATAATGGATCTATTCATTTATTTGTTCTTAAAGTACTTAAGCCAAAATCCTTAGCTTATATTTTTAGCCGGAGCGGTGAAAAAGGATGCGAAAAGGAAGTGGTTTTTGAAAGCGGAACAAAAATTGTTTTAATTCGAGCAGCGTGCTTTCACAAAATAAAAGTTTCTGCGTATGAACATCTACTTAGAAAGGTAGTAAGCAAATATGTTCCAGCTACTGTTTTTTATGCCTTGATTATTTAAAAACCTACAAAAATGTGCTATAAAAACCTGTTTTTTTCCAAAGGGGCAATGTCAAAATCCCTACTAATTCCGTAAAAATCAGACATTCCGCTCTCCCCCCTTTTTTGAGACTCTATGCCTGTTGGCTGTTCCGTTTTTCCGGGTAGTTACCTGTCAATGTCTCACGTAAAATCGTCTCCAGCCGCGTTACCGCTGGCGAAACGCGGTCGGTTGCCAACCGTAAGGATACGCCGATGGCTGGCAACGGTGGTAGTCCCGCTTGCTCCGCGTCAAGAATGCTGAGCGAGGCAGGCAGACCGACAGGCGTGCGGAGCGTTACGCCAAGCCCGGCGGATACGGCAGCCCATAACCCCGACAATCCGGGACTACTAAACGCTACACGCCATGATATTCTCGCCCCATCCAGGGCCCCTGCCGCAGCTTGTCTGAATATGCAGGGAGCTGGATAGGAAACCACAGGAAGAGGTTTATCAGGATCACGGATAAAGCCTTCTTCCGGTCCGACCCACACCATCGGAAGATCGACGAGAGGCGCGTGCTCAGTCTGTTTCCCGGACTCCTCCCAGATCAGTGCCAGGTCAAGTTGCCCTGTCGCAAGCTTCTCCAGTAACGTCACAGTGCGATCGACTTGTGCTTCCACACGAACGTCAGGGTAAGCGCGGCTAAAACGTGCCAGCAAACCCGGCAACCAGGTTTCAGCAAGATCCTGTGGAAGCCCTAGTCTGACCCATCCCGAGACAGCCGAGCCGCGCAAAGCCATGACAGTTTCATCGTTGAGATCGAGCAGCCTGCGTGCGTAACGGAGCAAGGTTTCTCCAGCTTCAGTGGGGATCAGCCCTCGTCCTCTTTTAATCAGCAGGACTTGTCCTGTCTGTTCTTCCAGCTTGCGGAGCTGCAAGCTGATCGCAGAGGGAGAACGACCAAGCCTGTCCGCCGCCCTGGTATAGCTCCCGAGGTCGATCCCGCAGACAAAAGTCCTGAGTACATCCATGTCAAGATTTGTGTAAGTTGGTCCAACCATTGAGTTTCTCCCAACCAACCGTCCTGATATTCGAGATTATCATTAAGATCGCGGCAGCTTAGGCGGATTCAACCGGTCGTCGCAACACCATCGATTATATGTTGTTTGAGAAGTTGGTCGAGTGCCTCTGCCGGTGTTTTCCAACCGAGTGTTTTGCGTGGCCGTGTATTCAGGGCATGGGCAAC
>Ga0214927_100162_pt1 | contig 30497 bp, 23 predicted proteins | sample Stichaenrichm16X_FD_168612 | JGI IMG/M metagenome (GOLD analysis project Ga0214927, IMG submission 168612) | Xylose enriched microbial communities from anaerobic bioreactor in Madison, Wisconsin, United States - 16X | ecosystem: Engineered > Bioreactor > Anaerobic > Unclassified | place: USA... | reverse complement strand
AGGCCCCGGCGACATACCCCCGTCACGGGCGGCCGCCGGCCGCCTGGCCCCTCGTGCCGGAAAACAACGTTCCATATCCGGTTGTCAAGGTGCTGGAAAGGCCGAAGTTGGCCTGGCTAACCTGTTGGCAAATCCATAGCTGGCTCCCGGATGTCTTGCGGCCGCGTGGCCGATGGTGGCGGTTGCACTTGCACTGGTACCCGCGCTAGGACAGGAAGCCCAGGTACTCGTCGAGCACGTTGAACAGCATATCACCCGAGGCCACGGGCACCTCCGCCGTGCTGCGGGAGATGCGCGCGTGCGTGTAGAGGTCGCGGGCGGAGGTGAGCACGAGCGCACCCACCACGTTGAACGTTGGCCCCAGCACGACCTCCAGGTAGGGCACGTACTTGGCGGCCTGGTCCACCTCGGACTGCTCGATCGCGTCCTTCATCTTGAACTCCAGGCTGAACGCGTAGCCGGGGCGCGCGGGTGCGGGCTGGCCCGGCGTACCCGGCTGGCCCGCCGCGGGCTCGGGCGGCACCAGCAGCAGGACGTCCGCGTATATGCGCACGTAGCGGGCGCGGCGGATGCGCAGCTCAAAGCAGAGCTCCCAGTTGTCCGGCGCGGGGCAGCCCAGCTGCCGCAGGTCCGCAAACAGCGCGGCCATGGTGTCGTGCGTGTCCAGAAACGAGTGGAAGAGTCCGCGTGCGTTGTTGAGGTTGCGGCCGATGCGCGTACAGCCGCGCTTGAGCTGCGCCAGCCAGGCGTCGCGGTCCTGGGCCAGGAACTCACCCACCGTGCCGTACCAGCCACAGAAGTCCCCAAGCCCATGGTGCGGGACCGTCTGCTGGATGAGGCCGTACCAGAGGTAGGCATCGTCGCGGTAGCAGAGGTCCCGCACGAAGGGTGACGCGTACAGGTAGCGGTTGACCGTGGTGTGGTCGATCCCCGTCTGCCGCGCGATGTCGCGGGCCTTCACGCCGTCCGCGCTGCAGATGAGCGAATAGATCGCACGCTCGTTGGCGTCCGCGGCTGAGGATGGCACGTTCTTCTCCCCGCCCTATGGCCTGCTAGACCAGCTTGCCCTGGCAGTGGTCGCACATGTGCTGGATCATCTGGGCCTCGAAGCCCGTGAAGTCGCGGCGGCGGGTCTTGAGCTCGCCATCGACCAGCTCGTCGTAGCTGACCTTTACCTTCTGGTAGCGCGTGACCTTGGAGGGCTCGTCGCGCGTGAGGCAGGCCTCGACCGTCTTGCCGGCGCGCAGGCCCATCATGATGCGGGGGTTGTACATGACGTGGGGGGTGCCGTCGTCGTCCTGGTACGCGATGACGGCCTTGGTCACGCCGATCTGGTTGGCCGCAAGGCAGCCGCAATCCTCGAGCGACTTCATGGTGTCCACGAGGTCCTGGGCGATGGGCGCGTCCTCCGCGGTCGCGCGCTGGCACTTGGTGGAAAGGACTGCCTCGTCCTTGCAGAGTTCCTTGATCATGTTGGTTCCCTCCCGGAGCCGGTGGCGCAAGGCGCCGTGTACGTCCACGTCAGTATATATGTTGGAGAAGGTCGCGCGGTGCGGGGCCGACGCGTGGGCCGTCGCGCGGGGGCCGCTGCCGGCAGCTAGGCCAAAGAGCCCTGCGTGCGGAGCGTGCGCACCACGTGGTGCGGCACCGCGTGCGTTATGCAGCTGCCTATGACGTTGCCCGCGGCGCGCTTGGCGTCGTCCGAGGCGCCGTGCGTGGCATACGCGTGCGAGAAGCGCCTGAGCATCGCGATGTCGTTTCCGCCGTCACCGTAGACGGCCACCTCGTCGTCACGAATGCCCAGGTGGTTGGCCAGCCAGGACACCGCCTCGCCCTTGTCCACGCCCGCGGCCGTAATCTCGAACATGCAGGGGTCAAACGGCGCGTTGGTCGCCACGTCCGTGTGGGCGTTCAGGAAGTCGTGGATCTGGTCCGCGCGTCCCATGCCGGCTATGTGCGCGTTTATCTTTACCACGCGCAGCGCCGCGATCTGGGCGGGCGTGCAGTTGTACACGTGCTCCGGCCCGCCGGTCATGCTCATGCCGCGCGTGACCACACGCCGCCACAGCGCCATGTGCGAGTATGCGGCGCGGTGCGCCTCCTCGCTCTGCAGGTGGTACGTGTGCTCCGTGGTGATGAACTCGAGCGGCTCCGTGGAGAACCTGGTGACCAGCTCCTCAACAAACGCCTGGTCAAGCGGGTGGCTGCGGAGCAGCGTTCCGTCCTCCCCCAGGACCATGGAGCCGTTGCCGCAGACCACGCACACGTTTTTTTGGAACCCCAGCTGACGGGGGTCGCGCACGGTGCGTCCCGTGGCGAGCGAGAAGTGCATGCCCGCCTTGCGCACGCGGGCTATGGAGCGCAGGATGGTGCGGTCCGTGAGGTGCAACCCGTTGAGCAGGGTTCCGTCGAGGTCTGCGGCAAAGAGCTTGATCATGTGGCTGAGGCTCCCTCCCCGGGATGGCGTGGGCACGGTCGGGCACGTACGACCGTGGACGCGTGCGACTATCATGTTTGACGGGCGGCAGTGTACCACCTGCGGCGCAGGTAGCGGGCAGGCTTGTGCAAGCCCGAGGTAAAGCCACACGCAAGATTCGCGGGAGCGGGCGGCGGAGCGGCGGCAGCGGCGCGCCGGTCGAAAGCCACGCGCAAGTTTGGAGGCCCATGTTCAACATCGTGCTCTACGCGCCGGAGATCCCGGCAAACACCGGCAACATCGGCCGCACGTGCGTGCTCACGGGTTCGCGCCTGCACCTGGTGGAACCCATCGGCTTCAGCCTGGACAGCCGCATGCTGCTGCGCGCGGGGCTGGGCTACTGGCCCAACCTGGACGTGCAGACATACGCAAGCTGGGAGGACTTCCTGGCGCGCAACGGCCTCGCCCTCCCCGCAAACGCGGACCGGCTGCACCTGCTGACCAAGAAGGCGCGCCGCACCTACGTGGAGGCCACGTACCGCGACGGCGACTACCTGGTGTTTGGGAGCGAGAGCACGGGCATACCGGAGGCTCTGCTGGCGAGCCTCCCCGCGCGCTGCGAGCGCATCCCCATGCTGCCGGACGCGGCCTCGCTCAGGAACCGGGACGCCTGGGCAGCGCACGAGCGTGCGTTGGGCGACGCGGCCGCAAGCTCCGCGGGCCGGGGCCACAACGGGGCCGGGACCAAGGCCGACGCCGCGGGCGAGGGGGCACGCACTTCTCCCCCGGCGAGCGCGCCGGAAGGCGCCGCGTCACCGCTGGCGGCGCAAGACATCTGCGGGAACTTTGTGGACCCGGACGGCTGGCGCATCAGCGCACTCAACCTTTCAAACTCCGTGGCCATCGTGCTGTACGAGGCGCTGCGTCAGACGGGCTTTTGCGGAATGGGAGCGGACGCGGGCGGTCGCGGGCGCGCGTGATGGGTAGACTAGTGGTGTCCGTGCGAAGCGCCGGAGACTAGGAGAACCTCATGTCATACGACATTAACGATTTTGATGATACCAACGCGATGGGCGCGGGGGCGGACGCCTCGGGTGCCGCGCCCCAGGCAAGGCGGGGCTATCAGCCCACGGACGAGAAGGACTTTGGTCCGGAGGCGATGCACGTCCTGCATCGCGCGGGAAGCGAGCTTTCCTACCTGCTTGACCACGACTACCCGCGCGAGACCGCGGTGGAGTTTGTGGGCAACCGCTACCAGTTCACGTCCAGGCAGCGCATGTTCTTGAGCCGCGGCATCTGCGGCAACCGCCGCCGCACCACGCGCGCCAACACGCACCTGCAGGCCTCCGAGCTGCGCGGGCGCGAGGTGTGCATCGACGGCTTCAACGTGATCGTGCCGCTTGAGGTGGCGCTGGTGCACGGGCCGCTCATCCACGCGCAGGACGGCGCCATCCGCGACCTGGCGGGAATATCCGGCACGTACCGCGCCGTGCACCAGACCATGCAGGCCATCGACCTGGTACTGGACGTGCTTTCAGACGCGGGCGCGCGCTCGGCCACGTTCTTTTTTGACCGCCCGGTGCGCAACTCCGGCCGCCTTGCCAAGACCATAAGCGACTACGTGCGCGCGCTGAGCTCCATCCAGCCGGGCATGCCCAAGATCCAGACGGCCCTGGTGGACAACGTGGACGCGGAGCTGGCGGGCCGCGAGTTTGTGGCCACCAACGACAGCGGCGTGATCGACCGCGTGCAGAGCTGGGTGAGCCTGGACGCGGAGGCCCTGGGCCGCGTGGACGACGTGTGGATGCTGGAGGCCCTGGACCCGGAAGACGTGGACGACGCGCCCGACCCCGGCGTGGACCTTCTGGCGGCGGACGAGTCCTCCTTCGTCAACGCGGCGGGCAACACCAAGCCGGCCACGCGCGTGCCCACCATCCCCGTGAGCGTTCGCGACCCCGGCGACACGCTCTTCTCGTAAAAACGGACGCGCCACGCGGCGCGACGGCATAATCCCAGGCAGACCGAGCAAAGGAAGCAGCATGGACATCCAGAACTTCTATCGCGGCACCGAGTTCTATGCACAGGACTACCTGGGGGCGCGCCCAGCGGAGAAGGGCGTGGTCTTCCGCACGTTTGCCCCCGCGGCTGACGGCATCACCCTGCTGCTCGACGGGCGCGAGGTGCCGATGCAGCGCGTGCAGGACGGCAACTTCTGGGAGGCCCAGGTGCCAGACGCCCAGGTGGGCGACCACTACGAGTACCGCATCTGGCACGCGGGGAGCTACGTGGACCACGCGGACCCGTACGCGTTTGCATCGGAGCTGCGGCCCAACCACCGTTCCATCGTGTGCGACCTCACGTACCAGTGGGGCGACGCCGCGTGGATGGGCGCGCGCAAGGCAGACGCCAACCAGGCGGACCGCCCGATGAACATCTACGAGATGCACCTGGGATCCTGGCGCAACCGCGCCGGCGAGGCGCAGACGGACGACCCGTCGGACTGGTACAGCTACGAGGAGCTGGCCCAGCCGCTGGCAGAGTACCTAAAGGAGACGGGCTACAACTACGTGGAGTTCATGCCCCTGTGCGAGTACCCGTTTGACGGGTCATGGGGCTACCAGCCCACGGGGTTCTTCAGTCCCACCAGCCGCTACGGCACGCCGCAGCAGCTCATGCACCTGGTTGACACGCTGCACCAGGCCGGCATCGGCGTGATACTGGACGTGGTGCCCGTGCACTTTGCCACGGACCCGTGGGGCCTTGCCAACTACGACGGCACGCCGCTCTTTGAGTACCCCAACGAGGCCGTGGGCGTGAGCGAGTGGGGCAGCCACAACTTCATGTACAGCCGCGGCGAGTCCTGCAGCTTCATGCAAAGTTCCGTCAACTTCTGGCTGGGCTGCTACCACTTTGACGCCGTGCGCATGGACGCCATCAGCCGCATCATCTACTGGCAGGGCGACGAGTCGCGCGGCATCAACAACGAGAACGTGCAGTTCATACGCCGCCTCAACTTCGGCGTCAAGTCGCTCAACCCCGGCACCTTCACGGTGGCGGAGGACTCCACGGACTTTGACGGCACCACGCGCGCCGTGGAGCAGGGCGGCCTGGGCTTTGACTACAAGTGGGACATGGGCTGGATGCACGACACGCTCTCGTACTTCCAGACCGACCCGTACTTCCGCAGCGGCAACTACCACAAGCTCAGCTTTAGCATGATGTACTTCCACAACGAGCGCTACCTGCTGCCGCTGAGCCACGACGAGGTGGTCCACGGCAAGGCGACCATTGCCCAGAAGATGTGGGGCGACCACGACAAGAAGTTCCCCCAGGCGCGCTCGCTCTATATGTACATGATGGTCCACCCCGGCAAGAAGCTGAACTTCATGGGCAGCGAGGTGGCGCAGCTCCGCGAGTGGGACGAGAAACGCGAGCAGGACTGGTTCATGCGCAAGTTCCCGCAGCACGACGCGTTCTACCACTACTGCCGCGACCTGAACCACCTGTACCTTGAGCACCCCGCCCTGTGGCAGGAGGACTACGAGGAGCACGGCTTTGAGTGGCTGGACGTTGCCTCCACGGAGCGCTGCAGCTACGCGATAGAGCGCAGGTCCGCGGCGGACGGCACGGGTTCTGGTGCGGCGGCCGGCAGTGGCGCGGGTTCTGGTGACACCGCCGCGGGCGAGCGCATCGTCTGCGTGCTGAACCTTTCCGGTGCCACGCAGGAGGACTACGAGGTCACGGTGCCCGCCGCGACCAAGGCGGAGGTCCTTCTCGACAGTGACTGGGAAGAGTACTCCGGCACGACGCCCAAGGGGGACGAGAAGATCGAGCTCGACCCCGCGACGCACGTCCTCACCTGCACGCTTCCGCCGTTCGCGAGCGTGCTGCTGCGGGTGGAGTAGCGCCGCCGGCGCGCGGGCGCATCGCAGTGCGAGATGACGAGGGTCCCGAACCAGGCGAACTGGTCCGGGACCTTTTGGTTTGGGGGATGGCGCACCCGACGCTAGTCGTTTTTTGCCAGCCAGTCGCGCATCATGCGCAGGTAGCGAGGGGTGTCGTCCGCGTAGCACATGTGGCGGCAGCCCTCGAACAGCTCCCAGCGCGCGCCGGGGATGCCGTCGTACATAGTCTTCGCAATCAGCGGCGTGCAGAGGTCGTCCGTGCCGTCCACCACGAGCGTGGGCACGTGAATCTGGTCCAGGCGGTCGGTGTAGTCCCAATCCTTTAGCGTGCCTTGCGGCATGAGCTCGTTGGGGCCCCACGCCACGAGGTAGGACTCCGTGCCGGAACGCTTGGGCCGGCGCAGGCACTCGGGTGCGTCCGGTCCGTAGTGCAGGTCCGCGCAATGCAACTCCATGTAGTGGTCGATGGCGTGCTGGTACGCCTCGCCCGTGAAGTCGCCCGAGGCCTCCGCGTCCATAAGGGCCAGGTACTCGTCCTCGGGAAGCATGCGCGCCATACGGTGCTGCTCCCGGCCCCAAAGCTGTGAGGACGGCAGCGTGCTACTGAGCGTAGCGGAAAGCACGCCCTTGGGCTGGCGGTCCACCAGGTAGGTGATCTCGAGCATGCCGCCCCACGACTGGCCCAGCAGATGGTAGCGCGAAAGTCCCAGGTAGTCCACCAGCGCCGCAAGCTCCCTCACCCACGTGTCCGCGCGCCAGAGCTCCGGATGCCCCTCCACGTAGGAGTTGCCACAGCCCAGCTGGTCGTAGCTGATCACGGCGCGGCCGTCGGTCGTCAGCGGGTCAAGAAGCTCCATGTAGTTGTGCGTGGAGCCGGGGCCGCCGTGCAGGCAGAGGAGCGGCGCCTTGCCGTTGGCCAGGCCCTTCTGTATGTTGCCGGCTATGCGGTAGTACGTGCAATACTCGCCAAAGGGCATGTAGCCCTCGGTCACGGGGACGCCGGACGCGCCCTGCTGCTCGGTGTTGCTCATGCGACTCCCATCCGCGGCCCCGGCGGGCCGCGCTCGCTTTTCTCGACGTTTATTGTATGCACACGGGATGGGGACGTGCCGTGCGGGCGCGGCGCGGCGAGCAATCTTGCCCTATCCTGTACCAAAGACCTAAGGAGGGACACGTTGGAAGATCAGATACTGCTCATCAACGACATGTGCGGCTACGGCAAGGTGGCGCTCGCCGCCATGCTGCCCGTGCTCACCCACATGGGGTACCGCATCCACAACCTGCCGACCGCGCTTGTATCGGACACGCTCAACTATCCAAAGTTCTACATCCACGACTGCACAGAGTACGTGCGCAACACGCTCCCGATCTGGGACGAGCTTGGCTTTAGCTTTGACGCGATATCGACCGGCTTCATCCAGAGCGAGGAGGAGTCGCGCATCATCGCGGACTTCTGCGAGCGCCACGCCGCCAAGGGCACGCGCATCTTCGTGGACCCCATCATGGCCGACCACGGCCGCCTGTACGCGGGCATCCCGCAGACCACGGTCAAGCTCATGAGGAGGCTCGTCTCGCTCGCGGACTGCACCGTGCCCAACTACACGGAGGCCTGCCTGCTCACGGACACGCCCATCGACCTCGAGCGCGGCATGTCGCAGAGCGACGCCGTGGGGCTGGTCGACGGCGTACGCGACCTGGGCGCCAAGTCCGTGGTGATCACGAGCGCGCTCGTGGAGGGCCGCCCCATGGTGATTGGCTACGACCACCGCAACAAGAAGTACTTCTCGCTCCCCATCAAGATGGTGCCGGTGTACTTCCCGGGCACGGGCGACATATTCTCGTCCGTGCTGATCGGCCACGTGATGCGCGACATGCCGTTGGACGAGGCCACGTCGCGCGCCATGGAGGCCGTGCGCAAGCTGATCGTGCGCAACCAGTACCAGGACGACAAGTCGCGCGGCATCCCCATCGAGACCTGCCTGGACGCGCTGGACTAGCGCAACCTTGCACTTGTCTGCCGCCGACGGACGCGCCGCCGCAACGCGATGCGACGCCGCACCATGCAATACATCGCCCAAATCATGCGGGCGAGAAGAGCGATAGGAAACGACCCCGAAGCCTCTCGTGAGGTTCCGGGGTCGTTCGTTCGCTTGGCAGGGGACTCAAGCTAGGAAGTCACGTACTTCTCCCCTACTCGCGGTTGCGCTTGCGCATCGCGACGGCGATCACGACGATGGCGACGCCCGCGACGGCGATGGCGATGGGCACCATCATGTTGTTGGTGTCGCCCGTGGAGACGACCTTGCCGGGCTTGCCGGTGGTGGTGGCAGGCGCGGACTTCTTGGTCGGGGCGTTGGTGGTCGTGGTGGGCTTGGCGGCCGCAGCCTTCACGGTGATGGTCGCAGGGTCGGAGGTGACGCTCTGGCCGTTGACGGTGTTGGTCACGGTGCAGGTGTAGGTGTAGGTGCCGACCTTGGAGGTGTCGACGGAGTGGGTCGAGCCCTCATTGGTGTCAGTGGTGGCACGTGCGGCCTTGAGGGTCGCGCCGGCGGTGGCAACGGCCTTGTTGGAGGTGTCGCCGGTGAACTTGACGTCCCACTTGTAGGAGAGCTTGGAGTCGGAACCCTTGACCTGGTCGGGGATGGAGGCGGTCACCTGGAGGTCAGCGGCCTTGTCACCCTGCGTGTACGTGGCACTCTGGGGCTGGCCGGTAATTTCTGGCTTGAAAAGCAGAGTGGCATAAGCAACCGGAGTCTTGAGGTCGCCGGTCGTGGCGTCGTAGTCGCTCGGGACGAACTCGCCGGACTGGTCGCCCTTGAGGTAGGCGCGCATCTCGTCGAGGAGGGCCTTGCACTTGTTGTAGGTCTCCTTGCTTGCCTGCTCGAAGAGCGTGTTCGCGAGGTCGGTGCGGGCCTGGCCGACAGCCGTCTTCTGCATGACGGAGTCGACGGTGGTCTGCTGGGCGATGAGCTGCTTCTGCAGGGCGTCCAGGTAGGCACGGGTGTTCTTGGCGAGCTTGGCGCGGTTGTTGTAGGCGAGGGTGTTGATGTCCATCAGCACGTAGTCGAGCGAGCCGTTGTCCGTGGAGGAATCCATAGCAGCGTCAACGGAGTCCTTGGACTCAGACGCACCGGTGTGGGTCTCGTCCCACTTGTCGATCTCGGGGTAGATGGTGGTGTCGACCTTGGTCAGCAGCGCGGAGTAGCTCGGGACGGCGACGCTGAACTCGTCACGGGAGAGCGCCTCCCACTGGATGGTCGCGATGTCGGAGGTCATTGCGTTCCTGATCTGGAACATGTGCGTCTCGACAGTGCGGTTGTTGCCGATGGCGTACAGCTGGGAGTTCGTATTTGCGTTGAGGCTGCTCGTCTGCTCGCCACGCGCCGCGTAGGAACGAAGCGCCTGGAAGAGGCTCACCTTGCCGGCAGGCTGGAAGAGGAGCTCGGGGTCGGTGAGGGAGGTCACGCCCTGCCATCCCTTGGCGGCGGTGAAGTCCGTGGTGTATGTGCCGTCCGCGAGCGGGCTGCCGAAGTAGGCGTGACCTTGCGCGTAACGGGTCATCTGTGCGATGCCGTCATCGGCGCCATAGGAGGATGCGACGTCGAAGTTGCCATCGTCGAAGTACTTGTCGGTGCCAGCCTCCTTAGCGACGTCCACCATCTTTTCGGAGTGCAGGCACACGAGAGGATCTTCGAGGTTCACGTCGAACTTCAGGCTGCTCATGTTGGGGTTGACGGAGACCATGTCGGTCGTGTAGACGTCGCCGATCTTGGCGGCGCTCAGGTTGACTGCGCACCACTGGTGACCGGACAGTTGCATGAAGACCCAGGTCTCCGCGGAGTCCGCGATGATGATCTGGTTCATGTCGTAGTTGCCCTTCTCGTCAACTATCTGACCGAGAAGCTTGACGCCGTCACGGGCGGTGGTGGCGCAGCCCAGCACGATGTCGGGGATGGTGTACTCGCCGAGGCCGGAGGGGTTGTCCTGATCCTCGCTGCCGGCGGGGTCGACGGCGGCGATCTTGTCGTTGTAGTTGGTGGTCAGGGTGGCGGAGACGCTCACGCCCGCGGAGTTTGTGCCCGCCTCGGAGTACGCATCAGTGTAGCCGTCCCAGCCGGAGGGAAGGTCGCGCACATAGGTGTGACGGAGCGTCGTGCCGTTGTACGTCCACGTAAAGTTGGACTCGTCCGAATGGAACGTGGGATTGGTCTGCGGCTCCTGGATGCCGAACGCCTTGGGATGGCGACTGGCGTAGTCCTCGGAACGTCCGACGTAGGTGTCGCCCGTGTCGGTCACGCCCTTGCCCATGTAGATCTGCGTGCACGCGAGCGCGCCCGTCGGCAGCGCCATCACGATGGCGGCGGTCACGGTGAGCGCCTGGCCGAAGCGCTTGAAGCGGCCGAGCGCACCCCTGGTTTGGGTCCTTCTCATATGCCCCCCTTGTCCTGTGGCGCCAGTAGACAGAAACCTGGCACCAAACCACATGTCTGCACGCATCATCACATGGAAGTGCAGAATTTGTAAAGGTGCCTAACGTTGGCCGAAAAGATTCTGACGGCAAACGGAAACGTAAACCGTAACATGAAAAGTTGTAATGGCAGGCATGAGAGAAGGACCCGCCGCACGAGCTGCGACGGGTCCTTTCAGGTGCCTGTATGCAGGTGTTCTTCTCGTCCGCGTCTTACTGGGGACGGTCGACCCCACGTTGACGGAGCCGGCGGATGGTGCAAACGGCGCGGAGGACGAGAAGTGCGGCGTCGCCGCTAGTCGCGCGTGAGCTTGCGGTGCAGGCGGTGCGGCTTGGAGAGGTCAGGGCCGAGGCGCTTGACGCGGTCCTTCTGGTAGTCCTCGAAGTTGCCCTCGAACCAGTGCCACGCGCCGGGGTCGTCGTCCGTGCCCTCCCACGCGAGGATGTGCGTGCAGATGCGGTCCATGAACCAGCGGTCGTGGCTCGTGATCACGCAGCAGCCCGGAAACTCCAGAAGCGCCTCCTCCAGGCTCTCCAGGGTCTCGGTGTCCAGGTCGTTCGTCGGCTCGTCCAGAAGCACCAGGTTCCCGCCCTGGCGCAGGGTCAGGGCCAGGTTCAGCCTGTTCCTCTCGCCGCCAGAGAGCACGCCGGCGCGCTTCTGCTGGTCGGTGCCCTTGAAGCCAAACGCGCTCACGTACGCGCGGCTCGGGATCTCCTGCTTGCCGACGGTGATGTAGTCGTTGCCGCCGCTCACGACCTCCCACACCGTCTTCTGTGGGTCGAGTCCCTCGCGGTTCTGGTCCACGTAGGAAAGCTTCACCGTCTCGCCCAGCTCGAGCGTACCGGAGGTGACGGGCTCCTGTCCCACGATCATCTTGAACAGGGTCGACTTGCCCACGCCGTTCGGGCCGATGACGCCCACGATGCCGTTGCGCGGCAGGCTGAAGCTCAGGTCGTCCATCAGCACGCGGTCGCCAAACGCCTTGTGCAGGTGGTTCGCCTCGAGCACCTTGTTGCCCAGGCGCGGGCCCACGGGAAGGTGGATGTCGGTGTAGTCGACCTTCTCGGCCCGTGCCGCCGCAGCCTCCATCTCCTCGTACGCCGCGAGGCGGGCCTTGCTCTTGGCCTGGCGGGCCTTCTGCGAGCTGCGGACCCACGCCAGCTCGTCGCGCATCTTGCGGGCGCGCTTGGCGTTCTGCTTGGACTCCATCTCCATGCGCGCGGACTTGGTCTCCAGATAGGTGGAATAGTTGCCCTTGTAGGGGTAGAGCGTGCCGCGGTCGACCTCGCAGATCCACTCGGCCACGTTGTCCAGGAAGTAGCGGTCGTGCGTGACGGCGAGCACCGCACCCTGATAGTTCTTGAGGAACTGCTCCAGCCACAGCACGGACTCCGCGTCCAGGTGGTTGGTGGGCTCGTCCAGGAGCAGGAGGTCGGGCGCCTCAAGCAGGAGCTTGCACAGCGCGACGCGACGCCTTTCTCCCCCGGAGAGGTGCGTGACGGGCTCGTCGCCATCGGGGCACTGCAGCGCGTCCATCGCCTGCGAGAGCTGGCTGTCGATGTCCCAGCCGTTGGCGGCGTCGATCTCGTTCTGGAGCTCGCCCATCTCGGCCATCAGCGCGTCGAAGTCCGCGTTGGGGTCGCCCATCTCCTCGCCGATCTGGTTGAAGCGGTTGACCTTGGCGATGATGTCGCCAAACGCCATCTCGATGTTCTGCTTGACGGTCTTGGTCTCGTCCAGCGGCGGCTCCTGCAGGAGGATCCCCACGGAGTAGCCGGGCGAGAGGCGCGCCTCGCCGTTGCTGATGTCCTCGATCCCGGCCATGATCTTGAGCAGGGTCGACTTGCCCATGCCGTTGGGGCCCACGACGCCGATCTTGGCGCCGGGGAAGAAGCCCATGGTCACGTCGTCCAGGATGACCTTGCCGTCGTACGCCTTGCGGACCTTCTCCATCTGGTAGATGAACTCTGCCATCTGTCTTGCTCCTTTGCTCGGGCGGACGGGGTGCGGGTGCCACGGCCGCCACGGACCTTTAGGTTGTCTGCCTGTTGGCTGCCTGTTGGGTTGTTGCCTGCCGGACAGTATCCCATACGGCGCGCGCAAGACCAGCCGCCGCAGCGCGAACACGCCCAGCGACCATTGATTCTCCCGGGTTTGGGCGCGGTGCGGCGCGCGGGGGCGGGTCGTGACGAGGGTCGGGGCGCCGGGCCAGACGGGGCGCGCGTCACGGCACGGTTCCCATGCGTGACGCGTGGATACCGTGAAAACACGACGCAAGGATTCCGTTTCCCATGCGTTCGGGCCGACGGTTCCCTTGCGTGGCGCATGGCAACCGGCCCCAGACCAGCCCTTTTCGGCCCGAACGCAAGGATTCCGCCCTTGCAAACGCATGGCTAACGGAATCCTTGCATGCCAAAATGTCGGTTCCCATGCGTGGCGCATGGGAACCGACAGACGGTCAAACACACAAACCTGTTCCCGTGCGTCGCCTGCCGGTCGGGACCCTGGCGTCAGACGGTTCCCGCATTTGACGCAGGCCCGCGCACCGCGGTTTGCGAGGAAACCGTCAAACAGACAAGCGAGGATTCCGTTATCCTCGCGTCGCCCGCCCGGCCGGGCGGCCCAACGGGACGATCCGGCCCCAGATGTCCCGCGGTATCCTCGCGCCACGCGAGGATACCGCCAGCATCGCCAACAATCGTCAAACCATTAAGCGAGGATAACGGTTTCCTCGCTTACCAAAGCGACGGTTTCCTCGCATCCAGACGCCGGGGCGCTGCTCCCACTACATCGCGGAGACGATCGCGTACAGCACCGCAATCACAACAAGCACCACGATCAGCACCACAGCCACGCGCATGAGGTAGCCCTTGGTGCCGTAGCGGCGCATGTTGTCCTCCACGCCGTTGGTGTTGGCCATGTTGTTAGCCACCTTGCCAAGGCCCTCGGCCACGGACTCCGGCTCCTCGTCGTCCACCATGGGCGCGTAGCCCTCGCGCGGGTTGCCCGTGAAGATGCGACCGCCGGCCGTGACCACGTACTCCGTGCCGTCGTCGTCCTGCCGGGTGACCTCGCCCATCAGACGCTTCCCCTGCCACACAAAGCTCCTGCCACCAGGCATGCCAGCCGCCTTTCCCCAGCGGCGCGCCCCCGGCCCGCCGCGTCGTTGCTCGTTTCATGGGAATGCTAGCAGCAATCTGCGGCCTCCGCGCGCGGGACGCGCGGCCGAGCGGACGCGCGTGCGCGCGGGCGTGTACCATCGTGTGGTGCGCAGACGGAAGCGAAAGGCAGGACCGCATGAAGAACATCCTGGTAATGGCGACGGGCGGGACCATAGCGTCCCTGCCCCAGGCGGACGGGCTCGCGCCGGCGCTCACGGGCGAGGAGCTGGTGGCGCGCGTGCCGCTCATCGACCAGCTGTGCCACATCGACGTGGTGCAGCCCATGAACATCGACAGCACCAACATGCGCCCGCGCGACTGGCTGCGCATCGCGGACGGCATCGCCAGCCGCTACGACGACTACGACGGCTTCGTGGTGCTGCACGGGACGGACACGATGGCGTACACGGCCGCGGCCCTCAGCTACCTGCTGCAGGGCGGCAGCAAGCCCATCGTGCTCACGGGCTCGCAGCAGCCCATGGCGGCGCCGTTCACGGACGCCAAGCTCAACCTGTACCAGAGCCTGCTCTTTGCGACGGACGACTCCGCCCGCGGCGTGAGCGTGGTGTTCAACGGCAAGGCGATCGCCGGCACGCGCGCCCACAAGCAGCGCACGCTGAGCTTCAACGCCTTCGTGAGCATGAACTTTCCCACGCTCGCCTACATCCGCGGCGGCCGCGTGCTGTGGAGCGGCGGCCGCGGTCCCGCTCCGGACGCCTCCGCGGGCGAGAAGGACGAGCCCCTGCGCCGCTACACCGCCCTGGACGACCGCGTCATCGTGCTGAGGCTGACCCCCGAGCTGAGGCCGTCGATCTTCTCGCTCATAAAGGACGAGTACGACGCCGTCATCCTGGAGACGTTTGGCATCGGCGGCATCCCGGACTACGATGGCGGCGCGTTCCAGCGCGCGATTTTTGGCTGGGTTGACTCCGGGCGCACGCTGGTGCTGACCACGCAGGTGCCCGAGGAGGGGCTTGACCTGGGCGTGTACGAGGTGGGGCGCGCGTACTCCGAGCACCCCGGCATCCTGAAGGGTGACGACATGTCGACGGAGGCCCTGGTGGCCAAGACCATGTGGGTGCTGGGCCAGACGCGCGACGCCCCCGAGGTCAGGCACCTGTTCTACCGGCCCGTCAACATGGACCGCACGCCGCAGTAGCCACCGCGGCCGGCACCGCCCCCGCATGTATATAGTTCATGACCAGCCGCCGATTCGTGCTTCCACGCTGGGAATTTGTGACATCATGTGAGAACGCAACACACAAATGAGCAGCAATCCGTGCTCATTTAACCCGAAGGAGCTGAACATGCCCGATGCCATCCGCAAGGTCAACATCATCGGCCACCTGCATCCCGACACAGACAGCATCTGCTCTGCCATCGCGTATGCGTACCTCAAGAACCAGATAAGCGACATCGAGTACGAGCCCCGCCGCGCCGGCGCCATCAACCGCGAGACGGCCTTCGCGCTCAAGTCGTTTGGCTTCGAGGAGCCCGAGCTCATCACGAGCGTCGCCCCGCAGATCAAGGACACGCAGATCTCGCGCCAGAAGAGCATCGACGCGGACACCTCGCTCTTCTCCGCATGGAACCTCATGCGCGACCTCAAGACCAGCACGCTGTGCGTCACGGACGAGAAGGACGACCTCCTGGGCCTGATCGCCGTCAAGGACGTCGCGAGCGCCAACATGGACATCTTCGACACCGCGATGCTCTCCAACGCCAAGACGCTGTACTCAAACGTGCTCGACACGCTCAAGGGCACCATGGTGCTGGGCGACCCCGCGGACCGCATCACGCAGGGCAACATCCGCATCGGCACCACGCCCGAGATGATGGAGGGCAACATCGAGAAGGGCGACATCGTCCTGGTGACCAACCGCTACGAGACGCAGCGCTACGCCGTGGAGGCGGGTGCGAGCTGCCTGGTGGTCTGCAACGGCGCCGGCGTGAGCGAGGTCGTGCTGGGCGCGGCCAAGGCCAACGGCTGCACCGTCCTCACCACCCCGTACGACACGTACTCCGCCGCACGCCTCATCCCCATGGCCACGCCGGTCTCCGCCGAGATGCTCCCGGAGGAGAAGGTCCTGCGCTTCTCCGTCAACACCGCCGTGGACGACGCCCTCAAGGTGATGGCCAACTCGCAGCACCGCTTCTTCCCCGTGATGGACGAGGACGGCCACTACATTGGCGTCGTGAGCTCGCCCAACATGATCAACGTCAACAAGAAGCACGTCATCCTGGTTGACCACAACGAGCGCAGCCAGGCCGTGAGCGGCCTCGAGCGCGCCGAGATCATGGAGATCATCGACCACCACCGCATCGGCACGATCGAGACGAGCTCCCCCGCGTACTTCCGCAACGAGCCCGTGGGCTGCACCAACACGATCCTCTTCAGCATGTTCCAGGAGAAGGGCGTCGAGATCCCCAAGAACATCGCGGGCATCATGCTTTCCGCCATCCTGTCCGACACGCTGGCGTTCCGCTCCCCCACCTGCACGGAGCGCGACAAGTTTGCCGGCCAGCAGCTGGCGCAGATCGCGGGCGTGGACATCGACACGTACGCCGACGCCATGTTCGACGCCGGCGCCGACCTCACGGGCCGCACCGCCGAGGAGGTCTTCAACTCCGACTTCAAGGTCTTCTCGCGCGGGCACGCACGCTTTGGCGTGGGCCAGGGCAGCTTCATGACCGAGGCCAGCCGCAAGGCCGCCGAGGCGCTGGTGGGCCCGTACCTCAAGGAGGGCGCCGCCGCCAACGACATCCCGATGGTCTTCTACATGTTCACGGACGTGAAGTCCCAGACCACCGAGCTGCTGTACTGGGGCGCCAACACCGACCAGATCGTGTCGCGCACGTTTGACGTGACGCCGGTCGACGGCATCGCCACGCTGCCGGGCGTCGTCAGCCGCAAGAAGCAGGTCATCCCGCCCCTCATGACCACGCTCCAGGACATGGACGAGGACGAGGAGTAGCGCCAGCCCCCGTTCCGAGCGATCGTCAGGGCGAGAAGAACGACCTTCTCATCCGCACCATCAGGCCGGCCGGTCCGCGTGACCGACCGGCCTTTTGCGTGCGCGGCGTCCGGCGTTGCGGGCGCCCGCCTCCAGCCGCCCGGCGCCGCGGCATTCGTGTCCGCCCCGCGCGATAGACTTGTGCAAGGCAACGCACAAGGAGGTCCCATGGCAGAGCAGAGCGATTGCGAGAACGCAAGCCAGCAGGAGGCATCGGCGGCAGCGCAGCCGCCGCGCGGGCAGTCGAGCTTCTTCGCGCTCATATCGCGCATGAAGTACATCGAGCGCTGGGCGCTCATGCGCAGCACCCACCCGGAGAACCTCTCGGAGCACTCGCTCGAGGTCGCCGTGATCGCGCACGCGCTCGCGACCATCGCCAACGTGCGCTACGGGCGCTCGCTCGACGCGGGCAAGGCCGCGCTCGTGGGGCTCTTCCACGACACGTCGGAGATCATCACCGGCGACATGCCCACACCCGTCAAGTACGCCAACGGCCAGATCCTGGGCGCGTACAAGAACGTGGAGGCCCACGCGGAGCGCACGCTCCTGAGCGAGCTGCCTGCGGACCTCGCCCCCACCTACCGGCGCATCTTCTTCCCACAGGACGAGCACGGCGCCGTGAGCGAGGACGAGGCGTACCTGCGCGCGCTCGTGAAGGCCGCTGACAAGATCTCCGCGCTCATCAAGTGCGTGGACGAGGCGCACGCCGGCAACGCGGAGTTCACGCGCGCCCGCGACGCCACGCAGCAGCGAATCGACGCCATGGCCGAGGAGTACCCGGAGGTGCGGGACTTTGTGGAGGAGTTCCTCCCGCCCTATGGCCAGACGCTCGACCAGCTGCTCTAGCAGGCCTCGGCCGGTACGGGCGGCTCCGTGGGCGGCACGGGCGACGGCAGCCCATCTGCCATTCCCGGAATGTCAGTTCCATGTAGCGGTTTTAGCACAGTTCCGTATACATTTGTATGTTTTTGGACAAAACGGCGCCCGTAGGTTTCAATTTGAATCGGTTTCAAAAACAAGGTGTCCCCCACCACGCCATAAGGTTAAAATTCTTCAGACGTGATGCAGGGAGGGGCGCATCTGTACGTCTCGCTCAGATGAACGCGCGACCTGGCCCGCCTGGCAACAGGCATGCGAGGCCGCGGATTCGAGAGGTTGGTGTAATCGCATGCAGAACAAGTTGGCACACGCGGCGGAGCGCAAGGCATTCTCCGTCGTCCTCGACAAGGGAATCGACGCCGTGCGCGGCGACCATCCCGAGGAGGCTATCGAGAAGTTCCTCGACATGGGCCAGAAGATGCTCTCCGGCACCGCGCCCGATATGGCCGCGATGCTGCGCGCCGCGTTCTACCCTGGCTCCAAGTGGGAGAACATGGTCATCGACATGGCCCGCCGCATCGATCCGCACATCCTGAAGACCGCCCTTCTCGACGGCGCCTACGAGGCTGCCTTCCGCGGCCTGCGCGAGACCACGATCTCTGCCGAGAAGAACCAGTGCAACGTGCCCTGGATCATCATCTTCGACCCCACGAGCGCCTGCAACATGCACTGCGTGGGCTGCTGGGCGGCCGACTACTCCAAGTCGCTCAACCTCACGTTCGACGAGATGGACTCCCTCGTGCAGCAGGCCAACGACCTCGGCTGCCACTGGTTCTTCATGACCGGCGGCGAGCCCATGGTGCGCTGGAAGGACATCGTCAAGCTGGCCGAGAAGCATAACGACTCCCTGTTCAGCCTCTTCACCAACGGCACCCTCATCAACCAGAAGGTCGTCGACGACTGCAAGCGCCTCGGCAACGTGCTCTTCTCCGTCTCGCTCGAGGGCTCCAAGGAGGCCAACGACGGCCGCCGCGGCGAGGGTGACTACGACAAGGTCATGGCAGCCTTCGACCTCATGAAGGCCAACGGCATCCCGTTTGGCGTCTCCACGGCCTACACCCGTGCCAACGTCGAGGCCGTCACCTCCGACGAGTACTACGACATGCTAATCGATAAGGGCGCCCTCTGGGCCTGGTACTTCCACTACATGCCCGTGGGCGAGGGTGCAAACGCCGACCTCATGCCCACGCTCGAGCAGCGCCAGTACATGATCAAGCGCATCCGCGAGGTCCGCGACTACAAGGGTGGCAAGCCCATCATGGTCATGGACTTCCAGAACGATGGCGAGTTCGTCGGTGGCTGCATCGCTGGTGGCCGCGTGTTCTGCCACATCACCGCCCGCGGCGACGTTGAGCCCTGCGTCTTCATCCACTACTCCAACGCCAACATCAAGGAGCAGAGCCTGCTCGAGTGCCTCAAGCAGCCGCTCTTCCAGCAGTACCGCGCCAACTGGCCGTGGAACGACAACATGCTGCGCCCCTGCCCCATGCTCGAGAACCCCGAGGTCCTTCCCAAGATGGTCCACGCCGCGGACGCCAAGTCCACGGAGTACGTCACGCCGGAGAGCGTCGACCACCTGTGCGCACGCACCGCTCCGTATGCCAAGAGCTGGGCGCCCGTGGCCGAGAAGGTCTGGCGTGAGGAGCACCCGACCGGAAAGAAGGTCTACGACGACGACATCTCGATGATGCCCGTCGACGAGAAGGGCAAGATGCTCGAGAAGCAGGACGAGGAGGGCTTCACCGTCACGCTGGACGACTAAGCCTCGCCTGCAACAAGTTTGACCTGGGACCCGGGACGCCGCGCGGCGCCTCGGGTCCTCCTTTTATGGACCCGAGACCAGCCCAAGCCCACTCCATACCACCCAGGCAGAGTTGCTTCAGTTGAGGGCGCGCCAGAGGGCGCATGTCCAGCACTTGATCGGACGCCCATTTAATAAAGTCGAGCTTCTGGGTGTTTCTGACTTGAGTCGGTAGCCCCGACCAGTCACAAAACACCCAGAAGCCTGGTCTCTTTCGAGCCTCGGCCGTGATGTGGGTGTTTTAACGGTACCCCAAAGGCAACAAGACTCCATTTCAATAAATATCTGAACCACAAACCACCCAGTTCGGCGGATTTTTTCAATGGAGGCTCGCGCAACTCCGTCCGCGCGGCCGCGAGCGCATACAATGTGCATCCGTCACCAGGGCGGGTGCCACGCGCGCCGCCCACGCACTTCTCCCCCCGTAAGGAAAGGTCCCCATGCACGCGCTTCACGCCAGACTGCCCAAGAACTTCGTCCTCGAGGAGCGCCTCGAGCGCTACGCCGACGCGATCGAGGCGAGCCCCGCGGACTACGCGGGCACGTGGGCGGAGGCCTGCCATCCGATTGACCCCGCACACCCGCACGCCCGCTACCAGCGCATAGTGCTGGACATGGGCTGCGGCAAGGGAGCCTCCACGGCGGAGGCGGCGTCACGCGACCGCGACACGCTGTACGTGGGCATCGACTGCGAGCCCATCTGCATCGCGTACGCCGCTCAGCACGCCGTGGAGTCCGGGCTCGACAACGTGGTCTTTGCGCCCGGCGTCGCAAGCAAGCTCGGGCGGTACTTTGCGCCCGGGGAGCTTGACCAGATCATCCTCAACTTCCCCACGCCGTTCCCGCGCAAGAAGGAGGCGTGGGAGCGCCTCACGCACGCGGACGTGCTCGTGAGCTACCGCCGCCTGCTGAAGCCGGGCGGGGTCGTCACGTTCAAGACGGACAGCCTGCCGCTGTGGAACTTCTCGCGCGGGCAGTTTGAGATTGCGGGCTACCGCGCGCTGTGGGAGTCGACCGACGCCCGCGCCGAGCGCCCGCAGGACCCCGTCAGCTGGTACGAGAAGCGCCTGAGCGCGCAGGGCGCAACGGTCTACGCGATCGAGGCCACGCCGGACCCGGCGCGCGAGCCCAAGCTCGACGCGGACGGGCGCGTGGTGCAGACCAAGCCGCTCAGCCTGATCGACTACCTGCCAGACGACCTTGAGTCCATGGACTACATCCCCCACGGCATGCAGGGAACCGTCATCAACCTGCGCAACCTGGCGCGCAAGGGCCACTTTGACCGGCACCTGTAAAGCCAGCCACTAGTTGCCGTTTATCTCGTCCAAAAACGCCTGGCCATAGCGCTCGAGCCGCTTTTGGCCCACGCCCGGCACCTGTAGCAGCGCCTCCTCGTCGCGCGGGCGGCGGCGGACCATCGCGCGCAGCGTCGCGTCCGTAAACACCACGTAGGGTGGCACGCCCATCTGGTGCGCCAGGCGCTTGCGCAGCGCCCGCAGCCGCTGGAAGAGCTCCTCGTCGCCGTCGGTTGCCTCCAGCGCGGCGTCGCGGGCGTCCAGCGCGGCCGAGGCGTACGCGCCGCGGCCAAACGTGGCCCCCGTGCGAGCGGGCCGCAGGTAGCGGTCGGCCGAGGCCCCCGTGCACACGGAGCACGAGCCGCAGTCCTCCGGCACGCCCGACAGGTCCTGCCCAAAGTAGCGCAGGATGCGTCGGCGCAGGCAGGTGGTGCTTTCCGCGTAGTCGATCATCTGGTTGAGCAGCGCGCGGCGCGAGCGGTACAGGCGCTCGCGGTCCGCCTCGGGCACGTCCGGCGCGGCGTCGTCGCGGTCGAGCAGAAAGCGGCACGTGCGGATGTCGCCGCGGCTCCACAGCAGGTAGCACTCCGCGGGCTCGCCGTCGCGACCGGCGCGGCCGGCCTCCTGGTAGTACTCCTCCAGCGACAGCGGCAGGCCCGAGTTGATCACAAAGCGCACGTTGGACTTGTCGATCCCCATGCCAAACGCGTTGGTGGCAACCATCACGCGCACGTCGTCCATCTCGAAGCGGCGCTGCGCCTCCGCGCGGTCCTCGTTCTGGTACCCCGCATGGTACGACGCGGCGGAGACGCCCGCGTCCAGCAGCTCCTGCGCGATCTGGTCCACCTGCTTGCGCGTGCTCGCGTACACGATGCCCGGGTCGTCCGGGTGCGCGAGCATGTAGCCCACCATCCAGCGGCGACGCTCCTTGGGCGTGAGCATGAAGGAGAAGAGCGAGAGGTTTGGCCGGTCAAACCCCGTCACCTGCACCGCAGGGTCATGCAGCCCGATGAGCCGCACGATGTCGTCCCGCACGCGGCGCGTGGCCGTAGCCGTTGCCGCCACCACGGGCGGACGCTCCGGCAGGCTGGCCACGAAGTCCGCGATGCCCTGGTACGCGGGGCGAAAGTCCTGCCCCCACTGGCTCACGCAGTGCGCCTCGTCCACGGCGACCAGCGGCACGCGCACGCCCGACGCAAACGAGCGGAAGCGCGGGTCCGCCAGGCGCTCCGGCGCCACGTACATGAGGTCGTACCAGCCCTGGGCGGCGCGGGCCATCACCACCTCCTGCTGGCGCGGCGTGAGCGTGGAGTTGAGGTAGCTGCCGCGGATGCCAGCCTCCTTGAGGCCGCGCACCTGGTCGCCCATGAGGGATATGAGCGGGGACACCACGATCGTGAGCCCCTCGAGCATGGCGGCGGGAACCTGGTAGCACACGGACTTGCCGGCGCCCGTGGGCATGACGGCAAGGGCGTCGCGTCCCTGGAGCAGCGCCTCGATCACCTCTGCCTGGCCGGGGCGAAAGCTTGCGTAGCCAAAGTGGCGTCCCAGCGTGGCGAGCGCGTCTGCCATGGTGGGGTGCTCGTACTTGCGTGGGGACTCCTGCCTGTCCGCCATGCTGCCACCTCGCCCTCGCGCTCGCGTCTGCGTCCGACCGTTGCCCACGGCGCGCCGGCGCCGCACGCACCACGTTATCACGACCGCCCGCGGGCCGCCCGCCGCCGTTGGCCGAAGCCCGCCCCAACCGCGCCACCAGCGCGGGGCCGCACCCCCGGCGCGCGCCGCGGCCCGTACGCCACGGGTTTCTCGCCCGTGACCGCGGGCCCGATGCGCGGAATGCCCCACGCGCGGCTGGGGTAGACTGGATTGTGTGTAACTAGGATTGGAGCCCGCATGAAGAAGACCACCAAGAACGTCCTTTCCGCCATGGGAGCCATTGCGGGCGTCGCGGCCGCTGCGGGCGGCTTCGAGCTGTGGTCCCGCACCAAGTACGGGCGCTCCGGCGCGGCCACCGCGGCGGAGGGGGCCATCCGCGCCACGGGCTTCCGCAACGTGGTGCTGGGACGCGACCTTGGCCGCTACGACGACTTTGTGGAGAAGAGCCGCGTCCAGAACGAGCAGGAGTACCACATCCCGTCGTGGCTGCACCTGCGCTCGCTCGTGTTCGAGGAGACCTCGGACGGCATGAAGATCTATCACGTGGGCACCACGGGCAAGAACGAGCACGCGGTGCTCTACCTGCACGGCGGCGGCTACGTGTGCCAGATCACGCCGGCACACTGGCACTTTATAGACAGGCTGTGCCAGGACACCGGGGCCGAGGTTGTGGTGCCCATCTACCCGCTGGCGCCCGAGCACGACTACGACGAGGCATACACCCTGCTCACGAGCCTGTACGGCGAGCTCTGCCGCCGCTACGGGGCGGACGCCATCACGCTCATGGGCGACTCCGCCGGCGGCGCGCTGGCGCTGGGCCTTGCGGAGGCCCTGCCCCAGAACAACATGGAGCAGCCCGCCAACCTGGTGCTCATCAGCCCGGAGCTGGACCTGTCCATGCGCAACCCCAAGATCGCGGACTACTTTGACAAGGACCCGATGCTCGCGCCGTGGGGCGTCGCGCAGATGGGCGACCTCTGGGCCGACGGGGACGAGGTGAGCAACTTCCGCCTGAGCCCCAAGAACGGCGACGTGAGCCAGCTGCGGAACGTCCTTTTGCTGGCCGGCACGCGCGAGATCTACTACCCGGACTGCGCGGAGTTTGCCCAGAAGCTCGTAACCGCGGGCGTATCCTCCGACCTGGTGATCGGCAAGGGGATGAACCACAACTGGCCGCTGCTGCCCATCCCGGAGGCACGCAAGGCCCGCAGGCGCATAGCGGAGTGCGTGCTGCGCAAGGTCAACTGAGCCAGCGGCGGGGCTTGCGTCCCGCCCGCGCGCCGCGTCCACACGGTCGCACCCAGCCCCCGCCCGCGCGGCGGGGTCCCTTGGCTGCGGCGTCCGCGCATCACCCGCGCAAACCGAATAGCGCCACCGCACCACACTGCACCACCGCACCACACTGCACCACCGCGTCACAAACGAACCACCGGCCGCCCGCACGGCCAACACTAGGAAGGCCCATCACATCATGCCCAGAATCACCCCAGGCAACAAGCTGTACCTGTATCGCCTGTTCAAGACCCAGATCGGCATCGGCAAGCAGGAGCGCGCGCAGCGCTTTGGGGAGGTGCTGGACGAGGACGACATCGACCCGGAGGACCTGGGCTGCGACGACCTGAACGCGCTGCTCGAGGCGCTGGGCGACATGATCAAGCTCACGGTGTTCAAGCGCGGCCGCGTGTACGCGACGCTGCAGGTCAACGAGGAGTTCGAGAAGGCCCTGGAGGCTGCGAGCCACCCCGCACACAAGGACAAGTCCGCGGGCGGCAAGTCCTGGAAGCACAACAAGAAGGCGTCCAAGCTGCCCAAGCCGGCAAAGCCGCGCCACAGGAAGCCCAAGGCGCAGCCCCAGCCCGCGGCGGAGGCCAAGGCCGCAGCCGCGACCGAGGCGCAGGCCGAAGTTGAGGCCACGGCGCAGGCCGAGCAGCAGGCTACGCCGGAAGAGAAGGCAAAGCCCGAGGCCGCAGCCGCGACCGAGCAGCAGCCGCAGGCGACGGAGTCCGCGGGCGAGAAGAACGAGGCCCCTCAGCAGGAGGCGGCTGCCAACGCGGAGGCCACGCCGGAGGCTGCGCCCGAGGCCGAGGCAGCACCCGCAAGCGAGCCGGAGCCGCAGGCGGCACCCGCTCCTGAGGCTGAGCCCGAACCCGTACCTGCACCCGAGCCCACCCCGGAGCTCGAGCCGGAACCGACCATCAACCTCACCATCACGTACGACCCGGAGGACGACTCGCAGCCCGAGCCGGAGGACCTCCCAGCCGAGGGCAGCTTCTCGTTCGAGGACGTGCGCCCGACCGTGGCGGCCACCCCAGCCGCACCCGCGGAGGAGCCCGCGGCCCCCGAGGACGGCCTTTCTCGCCAGTCGGACCTGCCGCAGACGATATCGCTCGACGTGCACTGCAAGGACGAGTTCCTGCGCGCGCTGTACCAGATGCTGCCGCTCGACGTGGACGTCATGAGCGTGCTGGACGAGGACTGGCAGGTGGCGCGCTCGACCGCGCTGCTCACCGGCACGCACAGCCGCGTCACCTTCCCTTTGCGCTACCTGCACGAGGACGACGGTCAGCCCGTGACCATCACGCTCAAGCGCTCCGCGCGCACGGCCGCCGGCAAGCGCTGGAGCGTCGCCTGCATCGACGGTGACGACGGTACCGGCGCCATGCACGAGCCCGTGGGAATCGAGGGTCTGCCCACGCAGGACGAGGGCGCGTGGAGCGAGCTCTGCGGCCCCGTGCACGAGCTGCCCGTCAAGAGCCCCATCCGCGAGTTTGCGCAGTTCGCGATGGTCGGCTCGTGGGAGTCGTACCTCGGCACGCTCGCCACGATGGCCATGCCCGAGCACTGGGACTACCCCGGCGAGGGCGTCGGCCGCGCCAGCCGCTACGGCATCCTGCGCGAGTACCTGTGCGTCACCTTCCACCGCGCGCGCCAGACGGGCCACGTGGCGCTTGCGGAGGACGGCTCGCTCGCCGCGTTCGACACGGGGCTCTACACCCCCTTCAGCCAGGACATTTACGCTGTCTTTACCCCCAACGCGGGCGACATCGCCTGGAAGGCGGCCGGCTTCTGCGTGGCTGGCTCCGGCCAGATGGGCGCGGAGCTCGTGGCAAAGCTCGACCCGCTGCCCCAGCCTGTCACCTACCTGCGCGAGCTTTCGGACGTGGTGCTCGACACCAACCGCCTGGTCGTATTGGATACGGACGCCATCCTCATGCACCGGCTGGGCGTGCTGCCGCGCACCTTCCTGCAAGACGAGCTCGCGGCCAGCCCCACGGCAACCGAGCTGCTCAACAAGGCGACCCCGGGCGCCCCGGGCAACCCGCTCATGGACCTCGCGCGCGCCATCAAGGCGGATCCGGGCCTGTATCGCAGGCTCTGCCGCGCCCTGGACGAGGCGCTCACCCTCACGCTCAAGCGCGCCCGCGCCAGCTACCGCATCGCCGTGCCGGCCTACGACCCCACGGCGGACGCGCTCAGGCTGCTGGTGCCGCTCTGCCTGGTGAGCGACGCGCAGGCGGACTGCGCGCTCGTGCTCGCACCGCAGCCATCCGGCAACTACCGCGGCATCACGATCATGTCGCTCGACCGAGCCCGCGTGTGCGCCCGCACCGTGAGCGCGGAGCAGCCGGCGTGGCTCGCGCGTCCCGCGGCGTCCGCGGGCGAGAAGGACTAGTTCGCTACTCGGAGCAGATCGCGATCGAGGCGCTCGCGCCGATGCGGTCCGCGCCCGCCTCGATCATGGCCAGCGCCTCCGCCTTGGTGTGGATGCCGCCCGCGGCCTTGATCTTCATGCGGTCGCCCACGGTCTTGCGCATGAGCTCCACGTCGTGCACCGTCGCGCCACCGGTGCTGAATCCGGTCGAAGTCTTCACGAAGGTGGCGCCGCCCGCCTCGGCGCACTTGCACGCGCGCACGATCTGCTCGTCCGTCAGCAGGCAGCACTCCAGAATCACCTTGACCGGGTGGCCCTGCGCGGCCTCCACCACGGCCGCGATGTCGCTCGTGCAGTAGTCGTCGTCCCCGCTCAGGAGCTTGCCCACGTTGAGCACCATGTCGATCTCAGTGGTGCCGTCGGCAACGGCCTGGCGCGCCTCGGCCACCTTGCCGGCCGTGGAGCACGCGCCCAGCGGGAAGCTGATGCACGTGGTCACGCCCACGCCGGAGCCCGCGAGCCGCTCCGCCGCGAACTTGGTCCACGTCCCGTTGATGGACACGGTCTTGAAGTGCCACTCGCGCGCCTCGTCGCACAGCTTGGCAAGCTGGTCCTCCGTCGCGTTCTGCTTGAGCAGCGTGTGGTCCATGTACTGGTTGAGCTCCATCGTGCGCATCCTTTCGTCTGGCTGCCCCGCTGCGGGGCGCTTCCTTCCCTCTCGTCACGATTAGGGTAAACGTTTACTCACCCGCGCGTCAAGAAGGATTTCCGCCCAGCGGCGCCGGCCGCTTCGGGCGCATCGGGCGAGAAACCCGCGCCGTCCCGGTCGCGGCCCTCAGCTATCCGCAACAACTCCCCCGCGCATGGTGGACTCGCGCCGCACCAGCTCCACGGGCACCAGCTCGCGCCGGCCCTCCGCCAGCTCGCCGCGCACCATCTGGAGCAGCGTGTACGCCGCCAGCTCGCCGATGCGCTCCGGCGACTGCCGCACGGTCGTGAGCGGCGGGCGCCCAAAGCGCGCGAGCAGCACGTCGTCAAAGCCCACCACGGTCACGTCGGCCGGCACGCGCACGCCCTTCTCGCCCAGCTCGTTCATGAAGCCAATCGCAAGACGGTCCGTCTCGCAGAAGACGCCGTCAAAGTCCAGGCCGCGCGCCAGGGCCTCCTCCGCAGCGGCGTGCCCGCCCGCAAAGTCCGTGGCCGGCGGGGTCAGCACGTGGTCGTCGGGAAGGAAAACGCCCAGCTCAGCAAGGGTGTCCGCAAAGCTCTTGGTACGTACCTCCGTGATGGGAAAGTGCGCCGTCGCGCTCACCAGCAGGGGCCGCGTGCAGCCGCTGCGCACCAGCTCCCGGGCCGCAAGCCTTCCGCCAGCCACGTTGTCGGACATCACCACGCTCACGTGCGGGGCAAGCTCCGCCGGCCGGTCGACGTAGACCACGGGCACGTCGTGGCGCATGGCCGCGCGCACGTCCTCCAGTGCGTTTGCGCTGATCACGCCGCACACGCGCTGCGCCGCGAGCGAGGCGTAGCACTGGCGCTCCATGTCGAGCGAGTGGTTGGTGTTGAAGATCATGATGGAAAGGCCCGCGTCAAACAGGCGCTGCTGCACGCACATGATCAGGCGCGAGAAGAACTCGTTGCTGATGTTGGGCACCACCACGCCCACCAGGTCCGCCCGCTGCTGGCGCAGTCCCCGCGCGAGCTGGTTGGGCTGGTAGCCCAGGCGCTCAATCGCCTGGCGCACGCGGCGCTCCGTATCCGCGGAGAAGCGCCCGTTCTGGTTGATCACGCGCGACACGGTCGCGACGGAGACCCCGGCCTCCCGGGCAACGTCCTTAACCGTCACGCGCGCCATGCGTCCTCCAGCCATCTGCAAGCAACGGCTCCCATGGTACCCCAACGCACGCGCGCGTCCGCCGGCCGGCCCGGGCGCCGCGGCCAAAGCCATCCCAAAGCTTAAATCTGCGCTACAAAGCCACGGCGGGACGCACTTCTCGCCCAAGCGAGCGGCGCAAAGCCGCTAGACTTGGGACTCAGTTGGTCAGTTGTCGAGAAAAACGGGCATCCGGAGGACGCGATGGCAAAGATTCAGATGAAGACCCCGCTCGTCGAGATGGACGGCGACGAGATGACGCGCATCATGTGGAAGATGATCAAGGACGACCTGATCGTCCCGTTCGTCGACCTCAAGACCGAGTACTTTGACCTGGGGCTGCAGAACCGCAACGCCACGGACGACCAGGTCACCGTGGACTCCGCCAACGCCACCAAGCGCCTGGGCGTGGCCGTCAAGTGCGCCACCATCACGCCCAACGCCGCGCGCATGCAGGAATACGACCTCAAGAAGATGTGGAAGAGCCCCAACGGCACCATCCGCGCCATGCTGGACGGCACCGTGTTCCGCGCGCCCATCCTGGTAAAGGGAATCGAGCCCTATGTAAAGAACTGGAAGGCGCCCATCACCATCGCGCGTCACGCGTACGGCGACGTGTACCGCGACGTCGAGATGCGCATCCCCGGTCCCGGCAAGGTCGAGCTCACCTACACCCCCGCGGACGGCGGCGAGCCCCAGTCCGTCACGGTGCACGAGTTCGCGGGCCCCGGCGTCGTGGAGGGCATGCACAACCTGGACGACAGCATCACCGGCTTTGCGCACGCCTGCTTCAGCTACGCGCTAGAGACCAAGCAGGACCTGTGGTTTGCCACCAAGGACACCATCAGCAAGACGTACGATCACCGCTTCAAGGACATCTTTGCCGACATGTACGAGGCAGAGTACAGGGAGAAGTTCGAGGCCGCCGGCATCGAGTACTTCTACACCCTGATCGACGACGCCGTGGCCCGCGTCATGCGCTCCGAGGGCGGTTTCATCTGGGCGTGCAAGAACTACGACGGCGACGTCATGAGCGACATGATCTCCACCGCGTTCGGCAGCCTTGCCATGATGACCTCCGTGCTGGTGAGCCCCCACGGCTACTGGGAGTACGAGGCCGCGCACGGCACCGTCCAGCGCCACTATTACAAGTACCTTAAGGGCGAGAAGACCTCGACCAACTCGGTCGCGACCATCTTTGCGTGGACGGGCGCCCTCCGCAAGCGCGGCGAGCTGGACGGCACGCCGGAGCTGCAGCGCTTTGCCGACGCGCTTGAGCACGCGACCATCGCCACGATCGAGAGCGGCAAGATGACCGGCGACCTCGCGCGCATCACCACGCTCCCCAACCCGCAGAAGCTGGACACGGAGGAGTTCATCCTCGCGATCGCGGACGAGCTCAAGCGCGAGCTGGCGTAACGGGGGCGACGGATGCACGACTACAGGCTGCTTGCGCTCGACATGGACGGGACCCTGCTCAACTCCAAGAAGCAGGTGAGCCCGGCCACGGCCCAGGCGCTGCGCGGGCTGACCGACGCGGGTGGGTTCGCGACCGTCGCGACCGGCCGCGGCTACCGCGAGATCGTGCCCCTGCTGCACGACCTGGCGCCCGTGCGCTACGCCGTGCTGGGCAACGGCTCCGTGGTGATGGACCTGTGGGAGAAGCGCGTGGTGAGCGAGACCACCATCCCCAACCACGGCGCGATTGACGCCGTGCGCGCCGGACTTGCAAGTGGCTGCCTGGTGAACATCCTCACATCGACGGGCGCCTACTTCAACATGGCCGACGTGGCGCGCGCCGCAGAGGTGGGGCTGGGCCAGTACCAGTCCCTCTGGGCGCAGGTAAACGAGCAGATGGACGACCCCATCGCCTTCTTGCGGGAGCACCCCAACAAGGCCGTCAAGATCAACCTGTACCACTTTACGCAGGAGGGCCGCGTGCGCACGCGCGAGGCGCTGCGCGGCGCCAACGTGCAGGTTGCCTTTGCGGAGGGTGCCTCCGTTGAGATCACGGCGCCCGGCGTGCGCAAGGACTCCGGCATCGCGCGGCTGTGCGACGAGCTGGGGCTGGACCTGAGCCAGGTGGTGGCCGTGGGCGACGGCGACAACGACCTGGACATGCTCCGCAACTGCGGCCTGGGCGTGGCCATGGCAAACGCCACGCCGGCGGCGCTCGAGGCGTCGGACGTGGTGACGCAGGCCGACTGCGACCACGACGGCGTGGCTGAGGTCATCGGTCGCTACTTTTAAATCATGACCACCCGCATAGCGGGTGGTTTGCTCTTAGGGTATAACCCTAGAGTTCCGGCCAGGGACTCAAGTCCCTGGCCTTCACTTCGTTCAGGCCCTATGGCCGCTTGACTCGTGGCGTGCCCG
>Ga0214927_100160_pt1 | contig 30969 bp, 26 predicted proteins | sample Stichaenrichm16X_FD_168612 | JGI IMG/M metagenome (GOLD analysis project Ga0214927, IMG submission 168612) | Xylose enriched microbial communities from anaerobic bioreactor in Madison, Wisconsin, United States - 16X | ecosystem: Engineered > Bioreactor > Anaerobic > Unclassified | place: USA... | reverse complement strand
ACCTCTCTGTTCTATATGTTTTACCAACTATGCTGAGTCAGTAAACTTATTTTACATTGAGGTATTACTTTTTATCAACCTTCCTTTCCGGAATTCCTTATATATGTATTATACAGGAAGCTCCTTTATAGATCAAATTATTAATTCTAACTCAGCTTGTTCCTGTTCGTCTCTCTCTTGGAACAATTATGTTATATCACGATTTGTTAGCACTGTCAATAGGTGAGTGCTAATTTTTTAAAAATTCTTTAAGAAGGTTCTCCAATGCCGCATTTAAGGCTTATTTACCCAATAACGATCTCCGCACGCCTGCTTGAATCGAGACTTCAGAATGCCTCTTTCCTTCTGTTGAGTCTCAGTTTCTGTCTCTTCTCGGCTCCCTGCCACTCAGCTTCCTCGCCTGGGCCATTTACTTCGAGGCCGTACGGCACCCTGATGGGCTTGCCCTCTGGAGTGACGGCGACGTAGGTCAGGTATGCGCGGTTGATCGGAGTTCTCATTCCGATCTCGTTTTCACGGTAGGAGTCGACGCGGACTTCCATCGAAGAATTGCCGACATGAGTCACTTTCCCTATCATTACTACCATGTCGTTCAGACGGGCTTCCGCCTTGAATGTGAGGTTGTCGACCGAAGCCGTAATGACCTCGTGCGTCGAATGGCGCATGGCTGTCATACCGCCGACTTCATCGATCCACTCCATAAGCCTTCCGCCAAAGAGGCGGCCCTGGCCGTTTATATCTATCTGCATCACCACATGGGTGACTTCTGATCTTGAAAGCTCGACAGTCTTCGTCGGGCGATCATCGTGATTTCCAAACTGACTCATTTTCCGTAAACCTCGTGTGCGAATTTCTTTAATGCAGGGATTGAACGCCTGACCTTTTCAGTATCGATGCAGTAGGCAAGCCTTACATAGCCGGGAGCCCCGAAGCTGTCGGCCGGAACCATGATAAGGTCATACTTCAAGGCCTTTTTGCAAAAAGCCACTGCATCGTCCTCGAGTGCCTTCGGGAATATATAAAAAGTACCCTGCGGCCTTTTTACTTCGAACCCGATCTCTGTCAGCGCATCGTAGAGCAGGTTCATATTTGTCTCATAAACCGACAGATCTGAAGTCTCGTCGATAACTGCTGTGACACCGAGCTGTGCTGTCGATGAAGGGCAGTTATGGCCTATTCCCCTGCTGATCTGTGCAAAAATATCCACGAGGATATCTGCATCCGTGGCCCTCGGATTCACCGCAATGTAGCCTATACGCTCGCCCGGGAGAGACAGGCTCTTTGAAAATGAGTAGCACGATAGTGTGTTGTCATAATAGTGAGAAGGATACGGACATTTCTTCCCATCGAAAACTATCTCGCGGTACGGCTCGTCACTGATAATAAAAATATCGTGGCCATATTTCTTCTGGCAGGTATTTAAAAATGCGGCAAGACGCTCGAGAGTAGCCTGTGAATAGACGGCTCCGGACGGGTTGTTCGGCGAATTGATAAGGACTGCCGTGACATTCCCGTTCATCATTTTTTCAAGTTCTTTGAAATTTATCTGGAAGTCCGGAAGATCAGGAGGGACGACCTCGAGCTTTGCTCCCGAGTCATTTATATAAGGCCTGTACTCCGGGAAAAATGGTGCAAATCCAAGCACCGTGTCCCCCGGCTTCGTAACCGCGCGAACGGCGTGCGCAATTGCGCCTGCTGCTCCTGTCGTCGGGAAGATGTGCTTCGTCTCGTAATCAATCCCGAATCTCTTCTTAAGAGAAGCGGCGATCACCTCTCTGGCGTGTGTATTTCCGAGAGATGGTGAATAGCCGTGCAGCGACATCGAATCCATCGTCTTATACATGTCGATGACTGCACTGTTGTAATCGGTCGGAGTGTCGACCGACGGATTGCCGAGAGAATAGTCAAAAACGTTCTCATAGCCGATATCCTTGCCACGCTTTCTGGCATAGCCGGCCAGTTCCCTGATCACAGACTTATTCGAAAGCCTGTCCTTGTATTTCTGGTTTATCATGTTAAGCAAACTCCTTTTTCAACTTTTCTGAAGCTGTGGGGCGGGTCATTAAGTCACGCTTTTTGACCCGTATATCATATTATAACAGAGCAGGTGCATCTTTTAAAGATGCAGGATCAGTCCCACGACAGATGGTGCAGATTGCCCTTTTCATTCAGTCCCATGAAATCGTTCTGTCTCAGTGCCTCGTAGATTACGATTGCGGCCGAGTTTGACAGATTCAGCGATCTTGTATCCCCGAGCATTGGAATCCTGACGCAGGCCTTCGGGTGCTTTACAAGGATCTCCTCCGGAATTCCCGCCGACTCTTTTCCAAACATAAGAAAATCGTCCGGGCCAAAACGCACATCAGAATAGCACTGCCTGGCCTTTGTCGTTGCGAACCAGAGTTTCGGGCCGTCGTCACCCTCCCCGTTGTACGTTATCTCTGGATGCTGCTTCAAAAAATCCTCATAGTCGTTATACTCATGAAGATCGAGCTTATCCCAGTAATCCATCCCGGCCCTCTTTACATTTTTATCATTTAAAATAAACCCTAGCGGGTAGATCAGGTGAAGCGACGAACCTGTAGCGACGCAGGTCCGCCCGATCGCGCCCGTATTGAATGGAATTTCGGGTTCATGAAGAACTACGTTAAGCATTTTCCCTCCAAATCTTGAGTGTTTCACACTCGCAAAACCCCAAAGCGCCAGAAAAGCTGATTACATATTATTTCCGGCTCCGCGCTCGGGGCGATTTTCATTATAGACTTTTTCTGAGCCAATTGCTAACAAATGTTTTCCGAGGTTTGAATTAAAGTAATGGCATTTTATCAGAATATGATTCTGTATGGCGTCAAGCGTATTCTGATAATCGTCAAAAATGCCGAGCTGGAAATAAAAAAAGAGCGGCCCAAAAGCCGCTCCCTTATATCTCTTTAGTTCACAAAAATCACTGATTTACAGCATCCTTTAAAGCCTTGCCAGCCTTAAACTTAGGAGCCTTAGAAGCCGGGATCTGCATCTCCTCGCCTGTCTGAGGGTTTCTGCCTGTGCGGGCGCTTCTCTCGGTAACTTCGAATGTACCAAAGCCAACGAGCTGGATCTTCTCGCCCTTCTTAAGCTGCTCTGTAACAACGTCTGTGAATGCGCTGAGAACGAGCTCTGCTTCCTTCTTAGATGTATCAGCCTTCTCTGCGATCTCTGCTACAAGTTCTGTCTTATTCATTTAAATTTTCCTCCTCGTATTTTCAATACGACCTTTTAGTTTCATACAGGAAAAATCTTCCTGTATCTATTAATTTATACAGTTTTCTCAATGAAATGTCAATATCTTTTATCACTTTGTAAGCTCATCTGCAAGTTTTTCGAGGGCTTTCGACATCTTGTCTGCCTTCCTGTCTGCATCGTCAAAGCTTGAGCCCTTGATTCCATAGTAGAACTTGATCTTCGGCTCTGTACCTGAAGGGCGGACACAGATCCATGCGTCGTCGTTCAGCTCATAGTAGAGAACGTTTGACTTCGGAAGTCCAGTCGGAGTCGTCTCGCCGGTAGCGATATCAGTGATCGTGTCATTCTGGTAATCTCTTCTGCGGATGACTTTGTAATCGCCGATCTCGGTGATAGGGTTCTCTCTTAAGTAAGTCATGATAGAGCCGATCTTCTCGATGCCCTCTTTGCCCTTTAAGGTGATGGAACTTACGGCATCCTTGTAGTAGCCGAGTCTCTCATAGAGATCGACCATCGCATCCCAGAGTGTCCAGCCGATAGTCTTGTAGTAAGCTGCAGCTTCGCAAAGTGTCATAGAAGCATCGACTGCATCCTTATCTCTGGCGTAGGTTCCGGTAAGACATCCATAGCTTTCCTCCATACCGAAGAGGTATGTGCCCCTGCCTGACTTCTCGAACTCTAAGATCTTTCCGCCGATGTACTTGAATCCTGTCAGAACTTCGATCAGCTGAATGCCGTAGTCCTTGGCAATGGCGTCTGCGAGGTTCGTGGTAACGATCGACTTGATAAAAGCTCCGTCTTCAGGAAGCTTTCCGTCTCTGGCCTTTCTCTGGCCGATGACGTAATTTCCGATAAGGCATCCGGACATATTGCCAGTGAGCGGGTGATACTCGCCCTGCTTGTCCCTTACATATACACCGAGTCTGTCGGCATCAGGATCTGTGGCGAGGATCAGGTCAGCGTTCTTTTTCTTTCCAAGTTCAAGTGCAAGGGCAAATGCCTCCTTGAACTCAGGGTTCGGGAACTTGACTGTAGGGAAGTCGCCGTCCGGCTTCTCCTGCTCAGGAACTACGAAAACATTCTTAAATCCGAGTTCCTTTAAGACACGTCTTACAGGGATATTGCCTGTGCCGTGAAGTGGTGAGTAGACGATCGTGATGTCCTTGCCGACCTTGTCGATAGCGTCCTGATGGATCACAAGCTTCTTGAGCTCTGCAATGTAAGGATCGTCGATATCTTTGCCGATAACCTGATAGAGTCCTTTTTTTACAGCATCCTGCTTCGGCATCGTCTTCGCCTTGTCGATGGCTGTGGCCTTGACGCAGTCCATGATTCCGGTGTCGTGAGGAGGAGTGATCTGGGCTCCGTCCTCCCAATATACCTTGTAACCGTTGTACTCTGCCGGGTTGTGGCTGGCCGTGATGTTGATTCCGGCTATGCAGTGAAGATATCTGACAGCGTATGACAGGACAGGTGTCGGACGCAGCGACTCAAAAACATAGGCCTTGATGCCGTTTGCTGCGAGGCAGCAGGCAGCTACATCCGCGAACTCCGGTGACATATGGCGGCAGTCATAAGAAATAGCTACGCCTCTCTTCTCTCCGCCGACCTTGATGATATAATCGGCGAGTCCCTGGGTAGCACGGCGGACAGTGTAGATGTTCATTCTGTTCGTACCGGCACCTATAACGCCCCTGAGTCCGGCCGTTCCAAACTCCAGGTCCATGTAGAAACGATCCTCGATCTCCTTGTCATTTCCTGCGATGCTTCTCAGTTCTGCCTTCGTATCATCGTCGAAATACGGATCAGAAAGCCAGTTCTCGTATGTCTCCTTGTAACCCATTTTTCCTCCTTTAAAATTTGCCTTTATCTAAAAAATAAGCTGAACCTATTATATCCGATAATTGCGCTGTTTTCCACTATTTTAAAGCAAAACAGGGCAATCGTTGGAATTTTTTCAAAACTCAGTTTGAAAGAGATGAGCCCAGTGAACTGAGAGCAGAATTGGCAAGTGTTGACAGGATCTGGTCCCGCTGCTCCTGTGTAAGACTCGAGTTCGAGCTTCCACTTGAAGAGCTGCCGGTCGAACTGCTGCCGCTTGTCGTAGTGCTGCCGTTTCCAGTCGTAACTGTGCTTCCATTCGTATCAGTGCTTCCTGACGTCGTGCCAGTGGTGCCGCTTGTAGTGCTGTTTGTAGTGCCGCTTGTCGAAGAATCCGTCGTGCCGGAAGTGCCTGAATTAGTTGTGCTGTTTGTACCAGACGAAGACGACGAGCTCTTCTTGCTGTCAGAAATATCGAGTGAGATCGTGGCGCTTGGTGAATTTACATAGAGTGTCCTGTCCCAGTCGTCGTAGCCGTCAGCCTTTACAGAAAGAGAGTGTGCGCCGTAGAGCACGGTCATTTTCTTCTCCTTCTCTACCTTTTTTCCATCGAGATAGATCTTCGCTCCGTCGACATCGATCTCAAATTTGAGCTTGCAGGTCTTAGGGCCGCTTCCTTTCATAGACTCCAGGTTAAGGTATGTGGTCACATCCTTTGTGATCTTAACCTTCTTCGTTCCGCCCCAGCCGTTGTTTGCAATAGTGACAGCGTAAGTTCCAGTCGGAAGTGTAAATGTCTTGTCGTTTGATACAAGCGACGCGTCATATGAACCGATCTGGATAAGGCTGTTGTTAAATCTGCCTGTGTCCGTAAGATGCAGATAGCCGTGGCTTTTTGTCCTCGTGACAGAGTAAATATCCTTGCCGTAACCGATGACTCTGATCTCATCGACTCCAGGTGCGAGGTCCTTTAATTCTATGATATTACTCCCATCCATGAAAAGAGTCGCATCGCTGTACTTGTACTTTTGTCCGCGGAGCTTCATCATATTGAGAGAAGTGTCAAAGGAGAAATTCTTAAGCTTGTCCCATTCCCAGACAAGGCTCGATTTCCGGACTCTTTTAAGCACCCCGTATCTTCCCGAGGAGTCGAGTTCTACAGCCATCCCGGGTTTAAAATCATCGACTGATTCGGTATCACCGTATTTATTTAAAAATTCAGTGGAAATATTGTACGGATATCGAAATTCCCTCAGGCTCACGACATTCATCACGGTAAGCTTTCCGTCGTCCTTGTCCTTCTCCTCGATGATATATACCTTGTCAAGCGACTTTGTGGCGTCGGCCGACGCGTCAGATGAGGCCGAAAGCAGATCTCCGGGCTTTCTCTGCGAGTAAACTATCTTCTGGCTTCCGCAGGCAGTGAGAAACATTCCCGCACAGAAAAATGCCACGCAGATACTTAAAAATAATTTACCCATTTTCGCGAGTTCAGAGTATTTCTTTGCTCTCTCGAGAAGTTTATCTTTCGTATTTTCTGACGGGTATTCGATAACGTCATCTAAGAGCCTGTCGATGATCTTCCCCATCACAGGCCCCTTCTCCACGCCGTTTCTTATCAGATCTCCGCCGTTTACCGCCAGCTGCTTTTTGTCGGTGCAGTTCCCTGCAGTCCTGTTCTCTTCGACAAGCTGTTCAAATTTGTCGACTGCCGCTTCCTTTTCCTCACGCTTGTAGTCGCTCTTGCCTGCATTGTCAGCGCGCTTCAGCTCGAAGAGTTCGTCGAAGTCGACATCCATATCCCGCATACATCTCCGGATGGAGGCCGGATTCAGCGCCGGCCTCTCGTCGTGGTATCTGACGAGAAGGCAGACTTTTCTTATCGTGTCGTTGTCGTACTTCAGCCTTTTTAAAATATCTTCAGCCATGACTTCAGACAGCTGTGGGTGTCCCTGGAAATGATCTATCCCCTTCTTGTCGACCCTCTTCACCTGCGGCTTTCCGATGTCGTGAAGCATCGCAGCAAGACGCATGACCTTCGTCGGTCTTACATGCTGCATTACGACGATGGTGTGCTTTCCGACCGTATAGCAGTGGTGCCTCGAGTGCTGTTCGCAGGTCATGGCAGTGTCCCATTCCGGGAAAAATACCGACGTGAGCCCTGTCTCATAGAGCGTCTCTAAAAGCTCAGGATGGTCCGAAGTGATAAGCTTCGTCAGCTCGACCTGAATCCTCTCAGCCGAAACTTTTCTTAAATTGTCCTTAAGTTTTGTAATGGATTTTCTGGTAGATTCTTCGATAGAAAAACCGAGCTTCGCAGCAAATCTGACTGCGCGCATCATTCGGAGGGCATCCTCAGAGAAGCGCTCCATAGGGTCGCCAACGCAGCGGATTATTTTGTTCTCAAGGTCGGACTCTCCGCCGAAAAGGTCGACGATGCCTGTTCTGTCGTTGTACGCCATCGCATTAATTGTAAAATCGCGGCGCTTCAAGTCCTCCTCGAGGCTCTTTGTGAAAGTGACGTTTTCGGGATGCCTGCCATCCTCGTACCTGCCGTCAATCCGGTAAGTCGTGACCTCGAAACTCTTCCCGTCGAGCCGGACAGTCACCGTGCCGTGTTTGATGCCGGTGTCTATAGTCCTGTTAAAAAGGCCCTTGACTTCTTCCGGTTCTGCGGAAGTCGTGATATCCCAGTCGTCCGGCTCCTTTCCAAGAAGCGTATCACGAACACAGCCGCCCACTGCATACGCTTCGTGGCCGGCCTGTTCTAATGTGTGTATAATTTTTTTAACTGATTCAGGCAACTGCATCAATAAGCTTTTCCCCAGATGACGAGCTTCTTAGCTGGCTTTCCGCAGCAGACGCAGGTATCTGAAATGTGCTCCTGCTCGAACGGAATGCAGCGGCTCGTAGCTGTTGTATCTTCCTTGATCTTTGCCTCGCAGGCAGGATCGCCGCACCACATGCCGCGAACCATGCCAGGCTTGTTGGCAACGATATCCTTGAATTCGTCGTAATTGTGAGCATCGTAGATATGAGAATCGCGGAACGCTTTGGCGCGCTCGAACATATCCTGCTGCTCGGTCTCTAAGACTTCCTTTGCCTTTTCGGCAACATCCTCAAGTGAGACTACAGTCTTCTCACGGTTGTCTCTGCGGACGAGGACACACTGGCCCTTTTCCATATCCTTAGGTCCGATCTCGACACGAAGAGGGATTCCCCTCATCTCTTCCTCTGAGAACTTCCATCCCGGTCTCTTGTCTGAATCGTCAAGCTGTACAGAGAGACCTGCTTCAGCGAGCTCGTCCTTGATCCTCTCTGCGGCATCGAGAACGCCTTCCTTCTGCTGCTGGATAGGGATTATCATAACCTGTACCGGTGCGATGTGCGGAGGAAGAGCAAGACCCGAATCGTCGCCGTGAACCATGATAATGGCGCCGATAAGTCTTGTCGAAGCGCCCCATGAAGTCTGATATACCGGGTGGAGCTTGTTGTCCTTTCCAGTGTACTGAACGCCATAGGCCTTTGCGAAGCCGTCACCGAAGTTATGTGAAGTACCGGACTGAAGTGACTTTCCGTCATGCATCATAGTCTCAATAGTGTATGTGGCCTCGGCTCCTGCGAACTTCTCACTCTCGGTCTTCTGTCCCTTAATGACAGGGATTGCAAGTTCCTTCTCACAGAAATCTGCGTAGATATTCAGCATCTGGATGGTTCTGGCCTCTGCTTCCTCGGCTGTGGCGTGGATCGTGTGTCCCTCCTGCCACAGGAACTCTGAAGAACGGAGGAACGGACGTGTCGTCTTCTCCCATCTGACAACTGAGCACCACTGGTTGTAGACCATCGGAAGATCTCTGTAGGTGTGACAGTTATTTCTGAAGAGTTCACAGAAAAGAGTCTCGGATGTAGGACGAACGCAGAGTCTCTCCTGAAGCTCGTTTCCGCCGCCCTGAGTGACCCAGGCAACCTCAGGCGCAAAACCCTCTACATGGTCCTTCTCCTTCTGAAGAAGGCTCTCCGGGATAAGCACCGGAAGGTATACGTTCTGAACGCCGGTCTTTTTGAACTCGGCATCCAGTTTTTTCTGGATGTTCTCCCAGATGGCATAGCCGTTCGGCTTGTAGATCATAAAGCCCTTGATGGAAGAATACTCCATCAGCTCTGCCTTCTTTACTACATCAGTGTACCACTGTGTAAAATCCTCATCACGGGAGGTGATAGCCTCCACCAGTTTCTTATCAGCCATTAAAAATTTCCTCGCTTTATTTATTTCAAACTATATAATTTTAGAAAAAATACAGGTACATGTCAAGGTAATCTGTTATTTTTTGAATCCGAAGTACCTGTCAATACCGTCAGCGATTCCCTTAGCCATCTTCGTCTGATTCTTTGAGCTGGCCATATATGAATCGTCGGACTTATTCGTCATAAATCCCATCTCGATAAGCGTCACAGGAATCTTCGAATAATTCGTGCCTGTCAGGTCATCCCTGTATGAGATGCCGCGATTCTTCCTGCCTGTCTTCTTACAATATGAATTCAGAACGCAGCTAGAGAGCTTCTGGCACTTCGAGGCGAGCCTTCCGATATATCTGTTTCTCTTCGTAGAACACTGCGCAGAGGCGCCCCTCGCACTCGGGCCAGCTCCGTCCGCGTGAAGTCTTACAGCAACCCTGCATTTCTTATTCAGTAATTTCGCGCGCTGGGCATTTGAAATATTTACATTATTTTTGGTCCTTGTCATAACGACCTTGTAACCACGGCGCTTCAGCTCGCTCTGTAGCTTCTTTGCGACAGAAAGTGTCAGCTTGTACTCAGGAATTCCCGAGTACCTGCCGCTCGTTCCGCCAGCGACCCTGGCTTTTCTGATTCTGCTGCCCGGCCCTATCGGTTCCTTTGAATAATTGCCGCGCTGCTGGTGTCCCGGATCGATGCCAATAGTTATACCTGCTCTTTTATTCTTCTTTTTCTTCTTTGCAGCCGAAGCCGGAGCTGCGACAGCTCCAGCCAGAAGGCAGACAGTAAGCAGGAAACAGAGTGATTTTAGAAATTTTTTCATAACAGGTGATTCCTTTAATAATTATATCTTCATCCTGTACCCGACGCCCCATACGGTCTCGATGTACTGCGGATGGTCTTTGTCAAGTTCTATCTTCTCCCGGATCTTTTTGACATGGACTGTTACTGTGGCGATGTCGCCGACAGAATCCTGATCCCAGATGCGCTGGAACAGCTCCTCCTTTGAAAAGACCTGCCCCGGATGCTTTGCAAAAAATCTCAGGAGATCATACTCCTTTGTGGTAAGCTGCTTCTCGGCGCCGTCTACCCAGACTTTGTGGGAAGTGTTGTCGATCTTTAAGCCTCTGATCCTTATGACATCGTCATTCGAATAAGCTGCTGAAGCGTTCACTACTCTGTCGAAAGATGCGAGATGTGCCTTGACTCTCGCCACGAGCTCACTCGGTGAAAACGGCTTCGTGATGTAGTCATCTGCTCCAAAACCGAGTCCCTTGACCTTGTCGATATCGTCTTTTCTGGCCGATACGAAGATGATCGGCGTCGATTTCCTGGTGCGGATCTGCTTGCAGATCTCAAACCCGTCTGCCCCCGGAAGCATGATATCCAGGATAAAAAGATCCCATTCCTCGTTAAGTCCCCTGTTAAGTCCGGTGGTTCCATTGTTCTCAATCTCGACAGTATATCCCGACAGCTCGAGGTAGTCCTTCTCGAGCTCCGCAATTGCTTCTTCGTCTTCTACAATGAGAATCCTGCTCATTTTCCCTCCTGTCTGCAGCTCAAAGTGCTGCGCTATGCTGCTGAATCTTTTTCAGCATGAAATAGAAAGTACTCCCCTCGTTTTTTCGGCTTGTGACCCAAACCTGGCCTCCGTGGTCCTCCACTATCTGCTTTACTATCGAAAGGCCGATGCCATTGCCGCGGATGCCCGTATTTCTGGCCTTGTCAGCTCGAAAGAGCCTGTCAAAGACATGCGGCACATCCTCCGGGCTTATGCCCCTTCCGTTGTCACAAAGCTCTGCCTGAATAAAATCTCCGGCGTCGTGAACCCTGAATTCCACTGAAAGCTTCGTATCCTCTCTGCGATATTTTATCGCATTCGAGACCAGATTATGAAGCACCCTATTAATCTGTGCAGGGTCTGCAAAAATAACCGTATCCGTCGGCAGTGTATTTTTATATGAAAAATCTGCGCCGGCATCTGCCAGTTCGTCCCAGGTCTCCTCGGCGAAATCGTCAAAATACCCGTTCGCATTTATCGTATCGAAGTGGTACGGTATCTCGTGCATATCGAGCTTTAAAAATTCAGAGAGCTCATTTAAAAGCGCGTTCATATCGACCGCCTTCGTGTGGATCGTGCCGACATATTTTTTCAGTTTCTCAGGGTCCTTCGCAATACCATCTAAAATCCCCTCTGAATAGCCGATAATAGAAGTCAGCGGCGTCTTCAGATCATGGGAAATATTGCTCATGAACTGCCTGTTTGACTCCTCGTCCGCCACCTTCTGCTCGGCATTCGAGAGAAGCTTCACCCTCATTCTCTCCATACTCTGGGCAAGTTCAGTAAGCTCGTCGTTTCCCCTGACTTCAATCTTCGTATCGAGGTCACCCTCGTGGATGTTTTCAGCGGCCTGCTGCATCTGCCGGACTTTTTTAATCATGTTTCGGTAGAGAAGCATCGAAGCGACAATCCCGGTGATAAACAGGATAGCTACAAGCCAGAACAGATAATAGCAGACGATCTTCCTGCTTCCCGGGACGATGCTTCCCGCCGGAGTTATGACAAATACCTGGCCGGTCTGGCCCCTGGTCTTGAAGTCGACCTCTTTTAAAAGTCCTCTCTCCTTCTGAAGCCTTATCAGAAGCACATCGCCTTTTTTAAGTCTTCCGTACTGCGGAAGTTCGCTGTAGATCGGGCGCATCCCATTCGCTGCTCCGTCATAGGTAAGCTTTGAGTCTGCTACAACGACCAGATAGGAGTTCTTCTTTGCAAGCTTACTGTTTTCCCGCTTTACGGCATCCTTGTCCAGAAATTTCTCCGGATGATTTTTGGCGAGTTCAGTAAGCTCCATTACATCGCTGTCGGTGTAAGCTGCCAGATCATCCACACTGTTTGAAAAATACAGATTTCCCGGATGGGACCCGCTGCTCCTGGCCTTGGTTCGGGTGGCGAATGAAGCGAATATGAAGATCAGCACTATCGGAAGCAGCACAATTAGTAAAATATTGAGTATGAACTTTGTCTTTAATTTCATTATTTATCAGAGAGCGAGACTCGGCTCGGCGTTCAGATTCAGGCCCGAGCGTACTCCATTCTCAAATTCAAAATAGCCTGCTGCCGCAATCATCGCACCGTTGTCTGTGCAGAGTATCGGTGCCGGACGGTAGAACTTTACGCCCTTCCTCTGGCAGAGAGCTTCGATCGAAGCGCGGAGAGCTCCGTTTGAAGCGACACCTCCGGCTATCGCAAATTTATCCATGCCAAACTGGTCAATGGCCATCTCAGCGTGGTCTGTAAGCGCACCGACGACAGCCTTCTGAAAAGAAGCTGCGACGTTATTGGTATTTACCGTGACTCCGGCCATTCTCTGGTGGTTCAGGTAGTTGAGCACTGCGCTCTTAAGTCCAGAGAATGAAAAATCGTAAGGGTGGTCTGCGACTTTAGCCCGTGGAAATTCAATCGAGTCCGGATCTCCGTCCTTTGCCGCCTTCTCTATCTTCGGCCCGCCCGGATATCCAAGTCCTATCGCTCTCGCGACTTTGTCAAACGCCTCTCCAGCCGCATCATCGACCGTGCGCCCGAGCACCTCATATCTGCCATAGTCAATGACTCTTACAAGATGTGTGTGTCCGCCCGATACAACGAGGCAGAGGAACGGTGGCTTCAAGTCCTTATCCTCTATATAGTTTGCACTTATATGTCCGGAAATGTGGTTGATACCGATAAACGGCAGATCGTTCGCATAGGCAAAAGCCTTCGCAAACGAGACTCCCACGAGAAGCGGGCCAACCAGTCCCGGTCCGTATGTCACAGCGACTGCGTCTAATTCATCTGCAGTCGTTCCGGCCTGTTTTAACGCGAGATCAACTACCTGCGTTATCCTCTCGACATGTTTTCTCGAAGCGATCTCAGGCACTACTCCGCCATAGAGAGTGTGAATCGGGATCTGCGTCGAAATCTCGTTTGAGAGGACTTCCCTGCCATTTACTACAACGGCAGCCGCCGTCTCGTCGCAGGAGCTTTCAATTCCAAGTATTTTTATATCACTCATTTTGTAGTCTTCTTATTAGATTCTGATACCGGGTTTCCGTCCTTGTCAGTACGCGTGTAACCCAGTATCTTCCAGTTGTCATCCTTGTCTTTGCGCAGCACGAATTTCTGGTAAGTCGACGAATACGAGTCGGCTTCCTTCACGAGATAGGTCACCTGGACATAGGCGACATCGCGGCCGTTTACTGTCTTGTAGACGACATCGTCGGTATCGCAGACATCAGCCTGCACGATCCTCGCCTTCCGCTCTTTAAAATCCTGCACCTGGCTCCAGAGAGCCGCAGCGTAATTTTTCTCGGGATTTGCATTCGCGAGATCATCGTCAAAAAGCTCACGGAGCTTTGAAGCAAGCTTTGTCGTATTGCTCTGCGACGGCTTCTTCTCCCCGAAGAGCACCAGCGCAAAACGGTCGTAGTACTTGATCACCTCTCTCGGCGTAGGCGGGTAATTTTTCTTGAAGTCAAGGTTAAGAAGCTTCTCCGTCTCAGTAACAGCCTGAGTCTCCTTCCTCTCTTCTCTCTGCCCCGCCATCCTGGTCAGGTACATGTAAAAAGCAATGATGATCACCGCAACCAGAGTCAATACCGAAGCTGTTCTGATTCCCCGTTTCATACCCATAGGATCGCCTCCTACTCATCTGCAAAGTCAAGTTCTGTCTTCTTCCCATCCTTTCCCATCGAAAGTTCCGGGAATATTTTTTTAATGTCTTCTATATATATTTTCGGATTGATCACCGAAGGCGAAAAGTGCGTGAGCCACATTTTTTTGACGCCGGCCTCTTTTCCAAGACTCGCGGCCTCCTGCATCATCATGTGCTTTTTCTCCTTCGCACTTTCCTGCTTCTCTGTGTCTCCGTACATTCCTTCACAAATAAAAAGGTCACTGCCGCTGGCATTCTCGACGATCGACCTGGTAGGCCTTGTGTCCGTGGTATAGGTCACCTTGAGTCCTTTTCTGGCCGGTCCCATGACCTGTTCCGGTAAAAAATGTCCCTCAGGGATGTCAACCTCGTCCCCGTGCTGAAGCACGCTCCAGTAGTTTACCGGGATTCCAAGTGCCTTTGCCGCTGCAGCGTCAAAACGCCCGGCTCTGTCGAGCTCGAAAGTGTAGCCGTAGCAGGTCACATTGTGGTTTACATGAAATGCCTTAAGCCTCAGCCCCTCGAGGTCAAATGTCTCCTCGTTTTCTTTCAGCTCGTGAAAAGTTATCTCAAAAGGCAGCTGCGGTGCGATAACGCAGAGCGAACTTACGACTCTCTTCAAGCCCTTCGGCCCGATCATGGCCACTGGCTTCGTCCTGCCCGCATTTCCAATGTCTAATAGCAGTCCCGGAAGCCCACTGATGTGGTCTGCGTGGTAGTGTGTAACGCAGATAGTATCGATCGGCGCCGGGGAAAGTCCCGCCTTTCTCATCGCGACCTGAGTCCCCTCGCCGCAGTCGACAAGCGTCGTATGGCCGTTGAACCTGACAGCGAGCGAAGTCAGATGCCTTTTCGGAAGCGGCATCATACCCCCACATCCTAAAAGACAGATATCAAGCATTGTTACCTGCTTTCTTAAGCTTCTCTTCCCTCTCCCGCTCGGCCTGTGACTGTCTCAGGTATATCGGCCTGAACTCCTCTGCCGAGGTGTAGAACTCTCTGTCGAAATATTTCCTGCCAAGACATGCGACTGTCGAAGCCCTCTGCCTGTTGCAGAACGCCGGCGCAAAGTCGTAGTCTACAGTCACATTCTGCTTTATGTAATCCGCAAACACCGGCACTCCGTCGCCCAGAAAAGTGACCGGCTCGTCGCTTAGATTGATGCGCTTTACTATGTCCTCGATGGCCTCGGGCTCCTGCTCTTTTTTCACAATGAACTCATTCGTCTCGTTGAATTTGTAGAGTCCAGAATATGCCTGTTTTCTCCTGGCGTCCATAAGCGGACAGATAAGCCTCTTCGAGCCGTAGAGGTTGTAGGCTATCGCATCTACTGTCGGAACAGCGATAACCGGGATTCCCAAAGCGTATGCCAGGCCCTTTACCGTTGCAGCTCCGATACGGAGTCCCGTAAAACTTCCCGGCCCTGCGGCAGTAGCTACTGCATCTATCGTCCTGATGTCGATCCCGAGCATTTTTATCAGCTGATCTAACATCGGCATAAGAGTAGTCGAATGTGTCTTTTTGTAATCGGTAGTAAATTCTCCGAGGAGCGTATCGTCGTCGACTACTGCAGCCGAGGCGACGAGCCCCGAGGAGTCAATTCCAAGTATCCTCATTATTGCTCCACATCTTCTATTGTAATAAGCCTGTAATCGTCGGCGCCGTCTGAGTCCTTCTCGATCTTTACGCGGGTGCGCGGGAGCGGCAGAATATCTTCGATAAGCTCTGCCCACTCGATCAGCACGACTCCGCCCCTCTCGAGGTAGTCATCAAAACCGACTTCCTCCATCTCGTCCGGATCGGAGATCCTGTAGACATCGAGATGGAAAAACGGCAGGCGTCCGCTCTTGTACTCCTGAACGATCGTAAATGTAGGGCTTGTGACCGGTTCAGTGACTCCGAGTCCCTTTGCGAAGCCCTTCGCAAAAACAGTCTTCCCGACTCCCAGGTCCCCGGTCAGCGTGAATACGTCTCCCGGCTTTGCCTTTGCGGCCATATCAGCCGCCAGTTTTAATGTCTCTTCCCTGCTGTGGCTTTCGAACTTCATTTTAAAACCTCAGTCCAGTTTCAGGCCCGAGAGCAGGCTGCCGAGATTCGTCCCGACATCGCGGCTGTTACCGCGCTGCCTGTCAGGTCTGTTTGTATTATTTTTTCCACCGCGGTTATTCTTCTTATCAGAATCACGGTGTCTGTTATTTTTATCAGATTTGCGGGCAGCATTCCGCTTCCCCGAATCGCGGCGGTCGTTTTCACGACGGCCGTTCTGCTTTTCAGCTTTGCCGTTATCAGACTTTTCGGCATCGTTTTTCATCGTAAGAGAGATTCTGCCCTTCTCCTTGTCGACATCGAGTACCGTTACATCTACTATATCGCCTATACTCAAAACGTCAAGCGGATGTTTGATATGGCGGTTCGATATCTGCGAAATATGAACGAGCCCGTCCTCATGGACTCCGATGTCTACAAATGCTCCGAAATCTACAATATTTCTGACGGTGCCTTTGAGCTTCATGCCGGGCTTCAGATCGTCCATCGAGAGAACGTCGCTGCGTAAAATCGGTTTCGGCATCTCCTCACGCGGATCACGGCCAGGCTTTTTAAGCTCTTTGATGATATCTGTAAGTGTAGGAACTCCGATGTCAAGCTTCTCGGCCAGTTCATCTACCGGACCTGTCTTCTTGTCAATATCGGAGAGATTGCCGTTCTTTAAGTCATCCTCTGTAAATCCGAGAATTCCGAGGAGCTGCTTCGTCTTGTCGTAGGACTCAGGATGGACTCCGGTGTTGTCGAGCGGCTCTTTTCCATCGCGGATCCTCAGGAATCCGGCGCACTGCTCGAACGCCTTAGGTCCGAGTCCCTTTACCTTAAGAAGCTCCTGTCTGTCGCCGAAGCTTCCGTTCTCTTCCCTGTATGTCAGGATATTATTCGAAACGGTCTTCGAGATCCCAGCAACATAGGAAAGAAGCGGAGCCGAGGCTGTATTCACATCGACTCCGACCGAATTGACAACCGCCTCAACAACTCCAGAGAGAGCCTCCGAGAGTTTCTTCTGGTTCATATCGTGCTGATACTGGCCGACGCCAATGGCCTTCGGGTCAATTTTTACAAGCTCGGAGAGCGGATCGATAAGACGGCGGGCCATCGAAGCGGCGCCACGTCCCTCGACATCAAGGTCCGGAAGTTCCTTCGCAGCAAGTTCACTTGCCGAGTAAACAGATGCACCCGCCTCATTTACTATAACATACTGAACCGGGCGTGACGCGGATTTTATGATCTCTGCGACAAGTGCCTCGGATTCACGAGACGCTGTGCCGTTTCCGAGGGCTATAAGATCTACGGAATATCTATCTATAAGCGAAAGGACCTTCTTTACAGTCCCTGCGGTGTCATTTTTCGGCTTAAACGGAAATACCATATCAGTGGTCAGGATCTTTCCGGTCGGGTCGCAGACAGCGAGCTTGCAGCCGTGATTAAATCCCGGGTCCCATCCCAAAACGGTCTTTCCCGCAATAGGCGGAGCGAGAAGCAGCTGGCGCAGATTAGCTGAAAATACCTTGATAGCGCCATCCTCAGCCATCTCGGTCAGATCACTTCTGATCTCACGCTCGATAGACGGGGCAATAAGCCTGTCGTAGGCGTCTGAAACCGCGTTTTTAAGTGCAGGAGCGGTGTTCGGATTGTCATTTGTGATGATCTGCTTCTCCAGATACTTCTTGATGTCATCGACCGGAGCGGTGATCTTTACCGTGAGGAAATCCTCCTTCTCGCCGCGGTTCATCGCAAGAACGCGGTGTCCAGGGATAGTCGAAACCTTCTCGGAATAGTCATAGTACATCTCATAGACTGAAGGAGCATTCTCCTTCTTCTGGGCTGAGACCATCAGGCCCTCGTTCTTTGTCTTCTCACGGATAAAGCTTCTGAAATCGGCGTTATCAGAGATCTCCTCTGCGATAATATCGCAGGCGCCCTGGACAGCATCCTCCGGAACGTGAACATCATTTTCCGGATCGACGTATTTTTCCGCCTCATCATTTAAAGACGTTTTAAGTTCCTGCGTCTTAATGATCTCAGCCAGCGGCTCGAGTCCGCGCTCTTTCGCGATAGTCGCACGGGTTCTCCTCTTCGGCTTATAAGGCCTGTAAATATCCTCGACCTCCGCGAGTGTCTGGGCAACATCTATTTTTCTTCTGAGATCATCCGTCAGCTTTCCGGCCTCTTCAATAGTAGAGAGTACGGTCTGTTTTCTGTCCTCGAGTCCGCGCAGGTACTCAAGACGTTCGCCGAGCACACGGAGTGCGTCGTCGTCAAGACCTCCTGTAACTTCCTTTCTGTATCTGGCGATGAACGGGATAGTATTCCCCTCATCTAAAAGTTCCACGGCCGCATCGACTTGTGACTTCTTAACCTTAAGTTCGTCTGCGATCAGTGCATTAATATCCATAAATCTAAACCTTTTCTTCGTCTCTGGAAAAATCTCGCAAAGACATCAATCTTTCTATAATCTAATATTCAGGCCTTCTCCGGCTCCGGGTAATCCTCGCCAAAAGTCTCAACAGTGACTGTCTTCATGACCTGCGGCTCTACCGGGCGGTCAGACCAGTCAGTCTCCACCTCGGCAATTTTATTTACAACGTCCATTCCCTCGATGATCCTGCCAAAAGCAGCGTACTCACCGTCGAGATGCGGCGCATCCTTGTGCATAATGAAGAACTGGCTTCCGGCCGAATCCGGCATCATCGTCCGCGCCATCGAAAGCACGCCTGCCGTGTGCTTCAGGTCGTTCCTGAATCCGTTTGAATTGAACTCGCCCCTGATAGAATATCCCGGGCCGCCGGTTCCGTTGCCCGCAGGATCTCCGCCCTGCAGCATAAATCCATTTATGACTCTGTGAAAACCAAGTCCATCGTAAAAGCCCTTCTTTATAAGGCTTATGAAATTATTCACTGTATTCGGCGCGATCTCGGGATAAAGCTCCGCCTTCATCACGCTTCCATCCTCCATAGTTATAGTAACAACCGGGTTCTGTGCCATCTGTATTTCCTCCTGTAAAAAATTCAATAGGCCTATATATTATAGAATAATTTTATAATTTACTCAACCACTTTATAATTGGTCCCGCCCTTGATTTTTTGCTCTTTTTCCTTGTTTGAAGATCGATAATCATTTACAATTATATCGTAATTTTCAATCTGCAAAGGAGCTGATAACCGTGGAAAAAGGTAACCTTAATGATGTTGCTTATCAAAAAATGCTTGAAATGCTGATAAATGGCCATTTCCAGCCGGATACCATCTATTCTGAGAGACAGATCAGCGCCCGGATCGGCGTCTCCCGGACGCCTTTTCACACTGCTCTTGTCCGTCTTGAGCGGGAAGGCTATGTGGACATCCTTCCGAGCCGCGGTTTCCAGCTTCATCACATCACTGAAAAAGAAATGCGGGGCATCTATGACATGCGCTGCGCCATAGAATTTTTCTGCTGCAGCATTCTGATGCAGGACTACCATGCGAAAGCCTCCAGTGCAGTCGACATGATAAAAGCCATGGAAAAAAATCTCGACAGCCAGGAGGAGATTTACCGCACTTCAGGAAATATCCCGGATTTTAATAATTTTGATTATGAATTTCATGCCTGTCCGATCCGCTATATCGACCAGCGGGATTTCACTGATATTTTCAAGCGCTACACGTTCTGGATTTTAAATCTTTCCGCGCGCTCCCTCAAAACCAGTGGACGAATGCCAATTGCATTAAAAGAGCACAGGGCGGTTCTCGATGCGATAAAAGAAAATGATCTCACAGCACTCTACAATGCTGAAAGAGATCACTTCAATAATGCGTTCCAGATCAATAAGGCGTTCGCATGAATATCCAGATAAAAGAGCCAGGCACAGTCCGAATTTCCGGACTGCACCTGGCTTTTTATAATGAGAGTAGTCTTATTACCTGATTATTTCCCCATCAAAACTTCAGTTGCCTGACGAAGTGTATCTGCATCTCCGACATTTCCCGGGAATATGACATATGGCGTCATCGGGAACCTGCTCTCCGCGCCGGTCTGCCATACCGGAATGCCCGGCTCGATCTGACCGAGGACATTTGCACGCTTAACCTTGAGAGCCTTTGTGCCGACGTCACTCGATGTGATTCCACCCTTTGCGATAACGAATGCAGGTGTGACAGAGAGTCTTCCTACCAGCGACTGAACAGCGTCTGAAATGCGAACCGAAAGCCTCAGTTCATCTTCCTTGTCGCCTGTGTCTGCAGTGATAAGAGTTCTTGTCGTGTAGCAGCAGACTGTCTTTCCTGCGCGGATATTTTTCTCCTCGAGAGCAATGCAGCGGTCCACTTCTTCTGCAAATGCAGCTTCATCTTTTACAAGAGTCGCATTGAGTTCGATGAACTCGATATCTTTGATTTTTTTAAGCTCCTCGACCTGTTTAGTAGTCTTTTCGGTGTGAGAGCCGACAACTATCACGCCGCCATTTGTCGTCTCATTGACAACCATCTGCTTCCTCGTAAGAAGCGGCTGGTCTGTGACACCGCCCATAACCTTGACGATTGCTGCGGCTGTGCGGAACATGAAAAGCTTTCCCTTTGCCATCGCACGGTAAAGTGCCACGCAGAATACCTTGACGTCCGCGTAGCCGATGGCGTTTACGATGATCTTGTTAAAATCCCTGACTGCCATCAGCTGCGACTCGATCTTGTCAATATCCATGTTGTGAATATCTTCAAGTGAAATGCAGGTGACGTCAGCGGCCTTGTACTCACCACCGGTCTTCTCCTCGACATACTCAGGCATCGTGGCAGCCTTGTAGCCGAAAGTCCTGTCCTTCGCAAACTCGGTCTCATTTGCAGGGATCAGCTCATCGCCATATTTTACATAGTGAACATTGTCAATCGTGAAACGCCCGCCCTCTTTAAAAAACGGGCACAGGATCTCTCCGTCGATGGTCCTGCCGGTATTTTTTTCATATGCCTCTTTTAAAAGCACCGTCTCAAGCGGGTAGTGTCCGCGGAGCGTACTGTCGCTTCTGCTGATAAAAATGTACTCTCGTCCGGTCTCTTTGGCAACCTGATCGACAACGGCGGCAATTTCCTTATGAGCCTTTGTCGTCTGCTCCGCCGTAAAGCCGCGGGAATTTGTCAGAATATAGAAGAGGTTGTTTTTCTCCTCGAAACCTGCCTTTACGCTGTCGTGATCCCAGTTTGTGTAAACTGAAATGTCGTGAACTGTCTGGACGCCGGTCGGGTCGTCGTCTAAGACTACGATCTTCTTGTTGTTCGCAGCGATCTCCTTATTTAAAAGAGCGTCGATCTTCTCTTCGTCGATTTTTTTATATTTTTTAAAAACATCTGTCGTCAAATGCATGGTAGGCCTCATTTCTCTGGACTTTTTACTTCGCAGTCAGCTAATTTTTCAAAATACTGCACGATGCCGCCGTGGTCGTCGTTCATATGTCCATGGACCTTAAGCGTCTGGAGGATCTCATAGAGCTGAGCGGTGTAGGGAATGGGAACGTCCAGAGCGTGAGCTGCATTGACGCAGTTTTTTATATCCTTGTGGTTTATGCGGATCGGGCCGCCCGGTTTGAAATCGCGGGCCAGTATCTTCGGAATCTTCTGGTCCATAACGGCGCTGCCTGCAAGGCCGCCTTTAATCGCCTGATAAACCTTCGCAGGATCGGCGCCGGCCTTTGTTGCAAAAACATAAGCCTCTGAAACAACGGCGATCGTGTTGTTTACGATCATCTGGTTGCAGAGCTTTGTGGTAGAACCGCTGCCGCTGGGTCCGATCAGAATTGCTGAAGATCCTAAGATATCGAAAACCGGCTTCATGCGGTTGAAGTCCTCTTCGTCGCCACCTGCCATGATCGCGAGCGTCCCGGCAATGGCACCAGTCTCGCCGCCTGAAACAGGGGCATCAACAAAGGCAACGCCCTGCTCTTTCAGCTTCTTATAGCAGACCTGCGACTCTGTCGGAAGAACTGAGCTCATATCGCATACAATCGACCCCTTCTTCAATGTGCCTGCAACGCCATTCTCGCCGAAAAGAATCGACTGAACGATCTGGCCATTCGGAACCATCGTAATGACAATCGGGCACTCGGCGCCGATCGTCGCATAATCGGCCTCCTTCGCACCGGCCTCAACAACATCCTTTACAGCCTCCGCATTCAGATCAGTGGCGTAAACCTCAACACCGGCCTTCAGAAGATTCTTCGTCATCGGGCGACCCATAATTCCAAGTCCAATAAAACCTACTCTCATTTAAATGCTCCTTCCGAGAATAAATATGGAAATCTCTATCTTTCATTAACAAGCTCATTATATGGCATACCGGTATACCAGTCAAGTAGCAATAATGCACAAAAAATGGGACAGAAGGGACGGTTCTTTTTGTCCCAAAATCTGACAATTCTGATTTTGGGACAAAAAGAACCGTCCCCGGTGACCCATTATTTGTTGTTCTGAAGCGATGGATTCTCGACTGGTATATTCAGTGCGTTGAGAACATCCGTCACCTGTTTTACTGGGGTGATCTCGAGGTTGTCTTTGACTTCCTGCGCCACGTCGCGGAGATCCTCCATGTTTTCCTCTGGAATGAAGACGTGCTTGACTCCTGATCTCTGGGCAGCCATCAGCTTCTCAGGAAGACCGCCAATCGGGTTGACTGAACCGTTCAGCGAAACTTCACCGGTCATTGCTACCTGAGGGGTAACAGCTGTGCCTGTGACGAGAGATGCAAGCGCCGTTGTAAGAGTAATTCCTGCAGAAGGTCCATCCTTAGGCGTCGAGCCGTCAGGTACATGAATATGGATATCACTCTTTTCGAGGAGCTTGATCTTCGAAGGGTACATAGCTTTGACGAGGGAAAGGGCGATCGTAGCCGATTCCTTCATCACGTCGCCGAGCTGGCCAGTGATCGTGAGCTTTCCGGTGCCTTTAGTCATAAGAGACTCAATGTAGAGGATCGTGCCTCCGACCTGAGTCCATGCGAGACCGGTAATAATACCAGGCCTGCCCTCTTCCTTGACTTTATCCTGATGAAGCGGATGCATATCAAGATAATCACGAAGCTCGTCCTTGTGGACAGTGACGCTTGATTCCCCAGATTCGATCTTTACAGCGGCAATACGGCAGAGCGTGTCGATGCGCTTCTTCAAGCCTCTGACGCCGCCTTCCATAGTATAATCCGAGATGATCGTCTCAATGGCGTCATCATCAATAGAGAGCTTGTCCTTAGGAATTCCAGCCTTCTCAAAAGCCTTTGGAATCAGGTGATCCCTGGCAATATGCTCCTTTTCAATAGGAGTATAACCTTGGAACTGGATGACCTCCATACGGTTAAGAAGAGGAGCCGGAATAGTATCGAGCGTATTTGCTGTGCAGATGAAAAGAACATCCGACAGGTCGTACGGAACATTCATATAGTGATCGGTGAAGCTGTTGTTCTGCTCAGGGTCTAAGACCTCGAGGAGAGCCGAAGCAGGATCGCCGTTGTAAGATTCAGAGAGCTTGTCGATCTCATCTAAGACCATTACAGGATTCGAAACGCCTGACTTGTGGATCGCATCCATGATACGGCCCGGCATAGCTCCCACATATGTACGTCTGTGACCTCTGATCTCAGCTTCGTCGCGGACACCGCCAAGGGCAACTCTTACATATTTCCTGCCGAGCGCACGCGCGATGCTCTTTCCGATAGAAGTTTTACCAGTACCAGGGGCACCTACGAAAAGAAGAATAGAACCGGCCTGCTGATTCTTCAGGTTCATCACGGCAATCTGCTGTATGATCCTGTCTTTGACTTTTTTCAGACCGTAATGATCCTCGTCAAGAACAGCTCTGGCCTCTTTCAGATCAATATGTTTTGGCTCTTCCTTTTTCCAGGAAAGAGTCGTCACGAAATCAAGGTAATCATAGAGCATGCCATATTCAGGAGAATTCTTGCCCTCCTGTTTCAGCCTGCCAAGAACCTTCTCGGCTTCCTTCTTGGCATCCTCGTTCATGCCGTTGTCCTTAAGAGCGATCTCGAACTTTCTGATATCCGAAACGTTCTCAGGGTGCATGTCATCGAGCTCTTTCTGCAGATAATCGATCTGCTTCTTCAGAGCTGACTCACGGTAAATTTTCTGGTAATCAGCTTCCTGGGCGTTCGCAGCCTCATTGCCAATATTCGTCATCTCGATGTTCTCATAGATCATCTTCTCCATCATATCGAGACGCTTGGCCTTCGAATCCTCTTCGAGGATCCTGTACCTGTCCTCCGCAGAATTAAAAAGCCACGGGCTCATGGCCGCAGCGATCTCCGACATCGAGTTGAACTGTGCGATATAGCCCCTGCTCAGATTGCCGTACTGCGAATTTGAAAAATAGCCGATCATCGCCTGCTTGACCTTGTCAAGTCTGGCTCTCTCATCATCAGGATTTACATCCTCGCCCGGAGTGTCCTCACGGCGCGTAGCGGTGACATTTATCGTGTGATCTGCAAAAATAGTAATATCGGTAATATCGGCTCTCTTCTTCGTTCTGATCACAATGTAGCCCTGCTCAGAATTGATCTCGGTAACAATACCCGAGACGCCGATCGGATAGATATCGTCTTCTGTGATCTCTTCCCTCTTCTTCGCAGACTTTAGAGCTGCAATGATGAGCCTCTCCTGGTTCTCAGGCTCCTTGCCAGTCATCTGCGTAAACGCCTGCGTCTGGAGATACAGGTTCGTCTCAGGGATAAGCATCACGTTATATAAAGGCAAAACTGTCATATCTTGTTCCCTCCTTCGTCCAAAATTGCTGTTAGCAGTCATTTCGTTCGAGTGCTAATTAGATTGTACGCAAATAATACCACCCTATTTATCATATGTCAATAGGAAATTTGTGTAAATTATGTTAAAATATCCATATGAATATTTATGTGACAAGACATGGTCAGACAGACCTGAATAAAGCCCACCTGATGCAGGGCCGCACCGATGCCCCGCTAAACGCCCACGGCCGCGAACAGGCAGCCGCAGCCGCCGCCCAGCTTAAAGGCATCCACTTTGACGCCGTCTACTCGAGCCCGCTGCAGCGCGCCATCGACACTGCCGTAATCATGACCGGATTTTCACCAGACGACATCATAAAGGACGAGCGCATCATCGAAGTCGACTTTGGCCGCTACGAAAAGAAAAAATACACCCGCCTCGGCGCCCGCATGTGGTCATTCTGGCTCCTCCCGACGATTTTCCCGGAGCCTGCGACCGTCGAATCGATCGCCCACATGAAAAAAAGAGCCCATTCCTTCCTGGATGAGCTCTCATCAAAGCACTATGAAAACGTCCTGATCTCCTGCCACGGCGGGATCATGCGTGTCCTCTGCGGAATCCTCGGCCACAAGAAAAACGAACTGATGTGGAATCCCAAACCCCGAAACTGCGAGATCCGCCGCTTCACCCTCTAATGGGACAGAAGGGACGGTTCTTTTTGTCCCATTTCCAGAAAATTCTGACATTTAATGTGCAAAAATCCACATCATTTCATCAGTTTCTGTATCGTCTCGACAAGCTCGTCGATCACCTCGTCATTGCCGTTCTGGATATTTTCCTTAACGCAGGTGCGGATGTGGTTTCCGAGCACGACCTTATTGAAACTGTTCAGAGCCGCAGTCGCAGCGGCGCTCTGCCTCAGTACATCGATGCAGTACGTGTCGTCCTCGACCATACGCTTGATGCCCCTGATCTGACCCTCGATCCTCGAGAGCCTGTTCACAAGGTCCTTCTTCTCCTTGGAGCTTCTCTCCTTCGTCTTGCCGGAGCAGCCTGCACAGCCACCCACCGTGCCCTCTGTATTCATCTGACCGCAGTGCGGACACATCTTCTCTTCTTTATCTAATGCAGCTGTCTGCGCCATGATATTACCTCCTGAAAAATATAATATACCCCATTGGGGTATGTGTCAAGTTTTTCTATCTATCCATAACAATTGAAAAATGGTACAATGAACGCATGAAAACACTTTATTTAGAATGCAATATGGGAGCCGCCGGAGACATGCTCTCCGCCTCTCTGCTGGACCTTTTTGACGATGATGAGCAGCGCTCCATCATTGAAAAATTAAACGAAATTGCCCCGGAAGGCGTCTCCGTCTGGTCAGAACCCGTCACAAAGTGCGGGATCACTGGGACGCAGATGCACGTTGAGATAAACGGGCAGGAAGAGTCTTCTCAAGACCACCACGATGACAAAAGCCACCATCATCACACTTCAATGGCTCAGGTTGAGGAAATCATCAACGGCATGGATATCCCCGTCGAAGTCAAATACGACGCGGCCTGCGTCTACAAGCAGCTCGCCGAGGCGGAGTCCCGCGCCCACAACAAGCCGGTTTCCGAGATCCATTTTCACGAGGTCGGCATGCTCGACGCGATAATGGATGTCGTGAATTTTTGTTATATTTTACATAAAATAATGCCGGACCAGATCTTCGCATCGCCTGTCCGCACGGGATTTGGCGAGGTCATGTGCGCGCATGGGATCCTGCCTGTTCCGGCGCCGGCCACGGCCTGCCTGCTGCATGGCGTACCGACCTACGCAGGCGGAATCGAGGGCGAAATGTGCACCCCGACCGGCGCCGCGCTGCTTAGAAGCCACGTCCAGAAATACGAAGAGCGCCCTCTTATGACCATTGAAAAAACAGGTTATGGGATTGGACACAAGGACTTTGCGGCAGCAAACTGCGTCCGCGCGTTTCTCGGTGAGACAGACGAGAGCATCAATTCAAACAGTACCGCTCCAATCGATGGTAAATATACCGATCATGTCGTCGAGCTAAAATGCAATCTCGACGACATGACGGGCGAACAGATCGGCTTTGCGACGCAGATGCTTTTTAAAGCCGGCGCGCTCGATGTTTTCACAACCGCGATCGGCATGAAAAAGAACCGTCCGGGCATTCTGCTTACCGTACTCTGCCGCCCCGACGACACCGGAAAAATAGTCCCGCTGATCTTCAAACACACGACGACGATCGGAATCAGGGAGACGCTCTGCAATCGCTATATATTAAAGCGCACAGTAGTAACAGACAAGAACGGAATCCGTAAAAAAATTTCCGAGGGCTACGGCGTGCATAAAGAAAAAAGCGAGTTCGACGATCTCGCCAGACTCGCAGCAAAAAACGATACTTCAATTTTTTAAATCAGTTGTGAAGGGCTCATTGTACAATTTTTTTAAGAGTCGACGGGCTCTTTGCACAATTCTTTTAAGAGTCAACGGGCTCTCATCGTTGGAGCAAACGAGGTCGATTTCGACGTATAGTGAAAAGAAAAAATTTTGATTTGTTACAAATCTTTATGATTTGTAGCAATTTCTCCAACGTAGAAGCTATAGTGAAAATTTTCAGCTCCGCATCATTCAATGATAAAAAAAGTGGAACACAGGAGTCATCCCCGTGTCCCACAATAAATCAAAAGAGTTCTCTGACTCAGGCCTTGACTGACACGAACTCGTAGCCTGCGTCTTCGATGGCCTTCTTGATGTCTGCCTCTGCGATCGGCTTTGTGGACTCGATCACAGCCTCGCCTTTCTCGTGATCGGCGGCGGCATTTGTGACGCCGTCGATGCCCTTGAGGCCGTTGCTTACGTGCTTCTCGCACATGTTGCACATCATGCCCTTAACTTCGATAGTTTCCTTCATAGTGTTACCTCCTGATACATTTGCTTCTGATGAGCTCTCACCAGAAATATTTTCAACAGGGCAGGCAGCCGGATTCCCATTCACGGCATTTTCTGCCACAATTACTTTTGAAGCCGCGGTGTCCGGGAGTGCCGGATGCCTCAGCGGTTTATCGTGTTTAGCACTGTGAACTTTGAAAAGGTTCAGGCGCAGCGCATTCATGCAGACAGTAAAGCTTGAAAGGCTCATCGCAGCAGCGCCCCACATCGGGTTCAGGTGGATGCCTGGATAGAGGCCGGCAGCCATCGGGATCAGAAGCGCGTTGTAAGCGAACGCCCAGAACAGGTTCTCGTAAATATTTCTAAGGGTCGCACGCGACAGCCTTATTGCTGCAGAAACATCTGTCAGCTTTGAATTCATCAGGACAATATCGGCAGAATCAATAGCAACATCGGTTCCGGCGCCGATAGCAATACCGGTGTCGGCGCGCGTCAGAGCCGGCGCATCGTTGATACCGTCGCCGACCATCGCAACTCTGCCGCGCTTCTGAAGGCCGCGGATGACCTTTTCCTTGCCATCCGGCAAAACGCCCGCAATTACACGATCCACGCCGGCCTGCCCGCCAATGGCCTTCGCGGTGCGCTCGTTGTCGCCCGTCAGCATCACGACTTCGATGCCCATGTGCTGCAGTTCCTTTACAGCCTGGCGCGAGTCGGACTTGATGACATCAGCCACAGCAATAATTCCAGCCAGCTTGCCGTCTTCTTCGAAAAACAGCGGCGTTTTGCCCTGCTCAGCAAGCTCATCTGACTTTTCCTGAATATCTTTCGGCACATTTACAAGCGAAGAAATAAATGCAGAAGACCCGCCGTAAACTGTCTTTTCTTCTATTATACCCTTTAGTCCGTGACCTGCAAGTGCCTCGAAATCAGAAGCACAAGCGGCCTCGATTCCGTCGGCCTCAGCCTTGTCGACAACAGCCTTCGCAAGAGGATGCTCGGACATTTTTTCAAGGGAAAAAGCCTTCGCCAAAAGTTCCTGCGCACTTACACCTTCCGCAGGGATGATATCAGTAACCTGCGGCCTGCCCTCGGTGATCGTTCCGGTCTTGTCGAGCGCGATGATCTGAACTTTCCCGGCATTTTCAAGGGCTTCAGATGTCTTGAAAAGCACGCCGTTCTTGGCGCCCATGCCGTTGCCGACCATTATAGCGACAGGTGTTGCAAGACCAAGAGCACACGGGCAGGAAATTACAAGAACCGTGATCGCATGCTCGAGTGAAGTCATCGCGCCGCCGCCAAGTATCAGCCAGACAATGAAAACAAAGAGCGCAATGCCCATAACTGTCGGAACGAAAACTCCCGAAACGCGGTCCGCAATGCGGGCGATCGGCGCTTTCGTCGCGGCTGCGTCGCTTACCATCTGAATAATCTGCGAAAAAGTGGTGTCCTCGCCGACTCTCGTAGCGCGCGCCCTTATAAAACCGGACTGGTTTATCGTGGCAGCGGAAACCGTATCGTCCACATTTTTATCGACAGGGATCGACTCACCGGTCAGCGCACTCTCATCGACTGCCGTCGAACCCTCAACTATCACGCCATCGACAGGGATCGACTCGCCCGGCTTTACAACAAAAATGTCCCCAGACTTCACTTCATCAATCCCAACCTCGACCTGCTGCCCGTCGCGCTCGATAACAGCGGTCTTTGGGGCCATTTTCATCAGATTTTTCAGTGCATCTGTCGTGCGGCCCTTCGAATACGACTCGAGCGTCTTTCCGATCGTGATCAGCGCCGGGATCATCGCAGCCGACTCAAAATACAAGTTGTTGTGGTAAAGCGGCATCAGATCCATATTTGAAATGCCTGTGGTCAGCAGATATGTCATCCTGTACAAAATATAAAGCGACCAGCCGAACGACACGCTCGAGCCGAGCGCCACCAGAGCATCCATATTCGGCGCGCCGTGAGCCAGCGACTTGAATCCACTTATGAAAAATGCCCGGTTTATCATCATGACAACCAGCGCCAGAAGCATCTGCGTGATCGCAAGTCCAATATGGTTGTGGTTCAAAAATGCCGGCACCGGCCATCCCCACATATTGTGGCCCATCGTGATATACATCAGCACAAGCAGCACGATGACCGACCATATCAACCTCTTCAAAAGCTTCGGAGTCGTCGTATCCTTTAAAGATTCCTCCTCAGCTGCCAGCTTCTGGCTCGCACTCACTCCGCCCTGCTGCTTCTCAAAATCCTGCTTCGAAGCTCCATATCCTGCATCTTCAACAGCCTTGATAATATCTGCCGCGCTCGCAGTGCCGTCGACAGCCATCGAATTCGTCAGCAGCGAAACATTCACAGACTTGACGCCCGGCACCTTGCTGACCGCCTTCTCAACGTGCGCCTGGCACGAAGCGCAGCTCATGCCGGTCACATTAAACTTCTCCATGCATTGCCCTTCTTTCTCTCAAAAAAATACCCAAGATGGGTATCACTCTGCCCACTATAATATACCCCCTGTGGGTATTTGTCAAGTGGGTCAGTGGGGACGGTTGGAGCGGTTGTTATGCTGTCGCGAGTCCGTAGGACGAAGCGAGAGCATTATAAACCGCCCATGCGATAGCCGTCCGCGACTGACGAGTCCATAGGACGAAGTCAGAGCGGAAACGGCGAACCGCTCTTTTTGTCCCATTTTTAGATTATTCAGACACAATATGCCCTTTTTAAGCCCGAAGCAGCGTCGCAGATGGGCGGTCTCGCTCCGCGGAGCCGGAAATTTTCACCATACAGCTTTCTGATACCGTAACGCTACAAACCTCAAAATCTTCCTGCTCTGCAATCCGGCTGTTTCTCAACATAGCCGATTTTTCAGACGATCTACTCCACACCACTTTCACTATAGGTCTACCCAGATATCAAATGTACCAAAGACATTTTCTCATTTTCACCATGCGCGATTTCCTGTTTAGTTCGCTCCAAATCCTGATTTTTTATTTTAACTATACGTTGAAATCACCACAATTTGCTCCAAGGGTGTGTTGCAAACGGACTAAATAAGTATCAATAGTGATAAAACAGTATTTTAATAATACGTATCATCAATTCGCATTTGGAGCAAACCACTCTCCCAGCAACCACTATTGAAAATCTTCGCCAAAAGGTGCTCACATTTTTTTGAAACCTCCCCTCAAATACATTATAATGACAGAAAAAGGAGCTTCCTGTATAATACATATATAAGGAATTCCGGAAAGGAAGGTTGATAAAAAGTAATACCTCAATGTAAAATAAGTTTACTGACTCAGCATAGTTGGTAAAACATATAGAACAGAGAGG
>Ga0214927_100159_pt1 | contig 31108 bp, 23 predicted proteins | sample Stichaenrichm16X_FD_168612 | JGI IMG/M metagenome (GOLD analysis project Ga0214927, IMG submission 168612) | Xylose enriched microbial communities from anaerobic bioreactor in Madison, Wisconsin, United States - 16X | ecosystem: Engineered > Bioreactor > Anaerobic > Unclassified | place: USA... | reverse complement strand
TCAACGCCCGCACGGACAGCAACGTGGCCGCCGGCAGCGGAAGCGACTATGTGTTCAGCAAGGGCAAGTTTGCGCCGCAGACCCCCAAATACTCACTGGCCTTCAATCTTGATTACGATGACGGGCACTTCTTTGCGGGATACGGCCTGAAATACATCGCCAAACAGTATTCCACCTTCAACAATGACCAGCATATTCCCGGCTATCTGACCATGAACGTCAACGCCGGTTACCGCTTCAAGGATTGGGGGATCATGAAGTCTCCCACACTGCGCCTGAACCTGCGCAACATCACGGACCGCCACTATCTTGGCTATGTGAACGGCACCGCCGCCAACGCTCTGGCCACCACCGGCGTGTATGGCACCAAGATCAAGGGAGGCAGCAGCACCTACTCCATCGCAGCCCCCTTCATGGTCATGGGCAGCGCAAGCGTCGATTTCTAAAACGACCTCAACACACAAAAATGCCGGGGAAAAACCTCGGCATTTTTTATAAATAGAGAGAAATATAATTTTTTTGGAAAAAGATGGACATTATGCCCAGAAAGGTTTCGTGTCTCTAAATTTTTTCCAAGCATGCTCAAGGGCATGCAATGCTGATTTCCTGCGTTTTTTATTCAGGCTTCCGACTGAAGAGGCGATTGAATAGATTTTAGTATGTGTTTTTCCTATCTCTTTTAATAAGGCGTCGGCGATAGCTGTATCGTTGATTTCTCCAAGATAGTGTTGCAGTTTTTTACAATGATCCATGTACGGTTTTACGTTTTTTCTAGCGTAAAAATTGGAAAAATAACCTGCACTATAACGCAGTTTTTTTAAGGTTTTTCTAAGAGTGTGAAGTTCTTCTGCTGATAGGCGGCGGATATGGCTTCCCTGTTTTGTTATTTTATGATCAAGCGGTTTAAGAAGGTCTGGAACAAGAGTGTGCAAAGGGGTTCTCTGGAGCATTTTTTTGCCAAGGAGGGGGTGACCTTCTATCCACGCCGAAAGTGAAATTATCAAGATTGTTAACGGTTTGGACTTTAGTTCCTGATGTAATAACTCATGCGATTTTCTTCTTTCTTCTTGTGCGATATCAATCAGAATTTTTTTAAGGCTACTGTCAGCAATTTCCATTAACATGTTTGGAAGCGTATCCTGACAAAATACATCCCAATCACGCGCCTTGCCCAGTAAGCGTCCGATACGACGCAACTCTTTCTGGAAATGCTTAAGAGCATGATCGTCTTCATAATGGGCGAACAAGCGCAGGATCGTCCGAACCTGACGGATCGCGACCCGCATCTGATGGATGCCCTCCATCTCGCTTTGTTCTACAGCAGGCAGATTCAGTATTATTCCGTTCAGGCCTGTTCTAGCCAAACTCCGGAACCCTCCGAGCAAGGTAATTTTCCGGCTCAAGTTTTGAAATTTTGTTTTTTTCGAAGGGGGCGCCGATCCCGTTAGCAGGAAATATCCTCTTTCTGCCTTTGAGAGAACGTCCAAGCGGAGCGGATTATCAGCCACAACTTCCAAAGCAAGATCATAAAGAGCCGTTACTGGCCCCCTTTTGAGCTCCAGTTCTAGTTCCCGGAGATTAGTAGCCTTCTCTCCGCTCCGAAGGATTCCGTCATCAAGGGAACATTCCACTAATGCCCCGTTATGTTCAAACGTATGGACTGTTCTGCGAATGTCGGTCGTCCAGGCCGGAGCCAGTTTTCCTCTGAAATCCTTCCTCCAGTTCCGTAAAGGCGTGCCTGAAAGCAGATCAAGGTCAGGTTGTTCTGAAGTCACATGCCATTCCCATTCTTTACGATGGAAATTCAACTGACGTTTGCCCTGCTGAGTTTTCAAGGTCTGAACATACTGCCCACCGGTCTGTCTGACCCGCAGAGAGAAGCCGGCCTGCAACAGGTCAAGCTCTGGTGTGTCATAATAGGTTGTTACCTGATGCATCTGAGCAGGTGCCGTTCCTGCGGCTTTTAATGCAATGGTATTCTCAAGCAAAGGATATACATCAGATGGGAAAAGAAACTTCACTTCAATTTCCAATGGAACTGACACTTTGCTGGGAGCCATGGCTTTGATACGGCCCGCTACCAGACCGCTTTCCTGTTCATTGAAAGGAGATCATGAACAGCAAACGTCTCCGTTACAATCGGGTGGCAACGGCGCAAAGATTTTCTTCGAAATTAGACTGCGATTGCGGCAGGAAGATTAATCCATACCCCTCAAGCTATTGTATCTAATGGATATATAAGGGGGGTGACTGGAAAACCCTATGGCCGTGGATGGAGCCATGATTGCTCCATCGCTTGACATGAACGGCACTTTGCCGCAACAGCGTTGCACGTTGGTTCCGCTTCATAGACACGTCTGTAAAGCGGCTAAGAGGGAATGTGACAAGGCTCCTGATCAAAGGGAGCTACAAGCACAGCCGCCCCCGCGACCGTGACCGGAAAGATCACTCTATGCCACTGACCAATCGTCGGGAAGGTGGGTGATCGTTGGGGAAACCCTGATTCCGCAAGCCGGGAGACCTGCCAGCAGACTATTCAACGGGCAGCCGGGGTGTGCTGCAACCGGTTGGACGTTTCTTGCTGCCCTTGACAGCCAGAGTTCCGCCAGTGGTGCCCCAGGTTGCAAGCAAGGCTGGGTCATGACCGCAAAACTCTTTGTTTGCACAACATGCCGTGCGGGTGAGCCCGTAATGGAAGGGCAGCCGGTGCCGGGAAGACGTCTTTATACCCTTCTTACCTCCCAAAGCCTACCCTCCGGCCTGGAAATCATTCCTGTGGAATGTCTCTCCGCCTGCAACAATGGGTGTGTGATTGCCTTAAGTGCTTCTGGCAGATGGAGCTACGTATATGGCAGGCTGACAGAACAGGATGCCCCTGACATTCTTGCCGGGGCGGAAGCCTATGCCGCTACACCTGATGGTCTGGTGCCCTGGCGGCAACGCCCACAGATATTTCGCAAACAAAGTCTTGCCCGCCTTCCCCCGCAGGAGAATTGAGATGACAGCCATGCCGCACGTTGGAACAGGCCAGAGTACCCTTGAAAAAATTCCGGTAACCATCATTACCGGGTTTCTAGGCGCAGGTAAGACCACCTTGATTCGCCACCTGATGAGCCATCCTCAAGGGCGACGGTTAGCTGTTCTGGTCAATGAATTCGGGACGTTGGGGGTAGATGGAGAAATTCTCAAATCCTGCGCCGATGAAAACTGTCCTGCCGAAAATATTCTTGAACTGGCAAATGGCTGTATCTGTTGCACGGTGGCAGATGATTTTATTCCTACGGTCGAACGGCTTATGGCGCTTCCCGAACGGCCCGACCACATTCTGATAGAAACATCCGGTCTGGCGTTGCCCAAACCGTTATTGAAGGCGTTTGACTGGCCTACTATCCGTTCTCGTATCACGGTAGATGGCGTTATCACGCTGGCCGATGCAGAGGCGGTAGCCGAGGGGCGTTTTGCTCCAGACACGGAGGCGGTGGATGCACAGCGACAAGCCGACGATAGCTTGGACCATGACACACCTCTGGCAGAGGTGTTTGAAGACCAGCTTGCCTGTGCCGACCTTGTCCTCCTTACCAAGGCCGATCTGGTCGATGAGACCTGCCTTAACCGCGCACGGGATATGATCAATTCGCTTACTTCGCGTACCCTGCCCATTATTCCAATCAAGGATGGAACGATTGATCCGCAGGTTGTTCTTGGCCTCAATGCCCAGGCTGAGAACGATCTGGCTGCACGGCCATCTCACCATGATGGCGAAGACGACCACGAGCATGAAGACTTTGACAGCGTGGTGATTGATCTACCGGAAGTCACCGATCCTGCTGCCTTGGTTGACGCGGTACGCTTGCTTGCCCGCACTCAGCATATCCTGCGTGTGAAAGGCTACGTCGCTGTTGTCGGGAAGCCGATGCGGATGGTGTTGCAAGGTGTGGGAGAACGTGTGCGCACGCAGTATGATCGTTCTTGGGGTAAGGAAGCCCGGCAAACGCGACTTGTGGTGATCGCGGAGCATGATCACGTTGATGCTGCTGCAATCCGTGCCATGCTGACAGGACAGACGCCCCGGAAGGGCTGACCCGCATGCATGTAATCTTCCGAGAAAAGCACGGTCTGGAAGAGAAGGAAACGCCTGTCGATCTGGGGCAGAGTCCGGCGGATTTAGTGGTGCTCTCCTTTTCTGATAGTGATCTTGGTGCGTTTGCTGCCGGGTGGCATGCTTCCAAAGGAGGTCTCCCCTCCCTAAGGCTGGCCAATCTTGCGGCCTTACGGCATCCGCTCTCGGTAGATACCTATATTGAAAGCACTCTTGATCAGGCCAAAGGGATCTTAATTCGCCTGATTGGCGGTGCCAGTTATTGGCAGTATGGGCTGACGCAGGTTGAACAACTGGCGCGCGAAAAAAATATTGCTCTTGCCGTGCTCGCGGCAGACGGACGGGCGGATCCAAGCCTGTCTGCCTGCTCGACTGTGTCTGACAGCGTCCTGCATGATGTGACAACCCTGTGTGACATAGGGGGAGCCGAGGCTGCACAGTCAGTTCTTGCTCACTTGGCTGTGGCGGCTGGCCTGAAAGCTAGGTGCGATGTCACCCCCCGGGTCATACCTGATGCAGGTTGGTATGACCCGGATGTAGGCGTCGTCTCGTGCGTTTCGCGCAGCGCTGCCCCGTTGGCTGTGGTGACGTTTTATCGCGCTTATTTAACCGCTGCGGATACAGAGCCCGTTGACGCACTGATCAAGGCATTGCGCGAACGGGGTTTTCACGCAATGGGGCTGTTTGCCTCTTCCCTGAAGCATCCTCAGGCGGCCCACTGGATAGACAAGACCCTCCGTGAAAACACTGCGGCACTTATCATCAATGCGACAGCCTTTTCTGCCCGGGGCGAAGATGGACGTTCACCTCTTGATGCAACGGGATGTCCGGTTTTTCAGGTTGCGCTCTCCACGGCAGGACAACAGGACTGGGCAAGAGCCGAGCGCGGCCTTTCTCCGGCTGATCTCGCCATGCATGTTGTCCTGCCCGAAGTGGATGGGCGTATATTCGCGGGTGTCATCAGTTTTAAAGCTGTTGAAGAACAAGATCCTGACCTTCAGTTTTCCCGTGTCGTGCATCGGGCTGACGCCAGCCGTATTGCGGCTGTAGCAGACCGCGTTACCGCGTGGCACAGGCTCGGCTCAACGCCTCTGGCGCAGCAAACACTTGCGATTGTGCTTTCAACTTATCCCGGACGGCCGGAGCAGTTGGCTCACGCAGTAGGATTGGATGGACTGGCTTCAACAGACGCTATTCTAGTCGCTCTGCGGCAGGCAGGGTACGCCGTATCTTCAAAGATACCATCGTTGGCTCAGGCCCTTCAGCAGACTAAGCAGATCTGGCCTCTGGATGCCTACTACGCCGCGTTGAGCAGCTTGCCCTCAGAATTGCAACGTAACCTGAAAGCCTCATGGGGAGACGCTAAAGATGATCCCCTGGTGCAGGGTGGTGCATTCCATTTTCCGGCGGTTCGTTTGGGTGCAATCTTCGTGGCCCTGCAACCGGAACGTGGGAGTTTATGCCAACGCGAGAACGACTATCATGACCTGACACGCATCCCCCGACATTCTTACGTCGCTTTCTATTTGTGGTTAAGGGCTCAGGGTGTGCATGCGCTGGTGCATATGGGCGCACATGGCACGCTGGAATGGTTACCGGGCAAGGCTGTCGCACTCTCCAGCACCTGTTGGCCGGAAGCGCTGATCGGCTCACTTCCTGTTATCTATCCCTTCATTGTCAATGACCCGGGAGAAGCAGCGCAGGCCAAGCGACGGATTGGAGCCGTAACACTTGGCCATCTCCCTCCTCCTCAACGATCCAGTTCCGTGCCGGAGGGACTGCTACGGCTGGAACGCTTACTTGACGAATATTCCACGGCTGAGGGCCTAGACCCGGCACGTCGTGACAGGCTGATAAGCGCGATACGGGCGGAGGCGCGGGCCAGTGGAGTGGAGCAGGATCTAGGCCTTCCGGCCAACGCAGCCGCAGCAGAAGCAATCGTGCGCATTGATCGCTTTGTATGCGACATAAAGGAAAGTCAGTTTGGTGATGGCCTGCATATCTATGGCCAAGGCTTCGGCGAACGTGAAGGTCTGCTGACGGCGTTGGCGGGCCGTCAGGTTGCACCGGGCCCATCAGGATCTCCCCATCGGGGGCGGGCCGATGTTCTGCCTACTGGCCGTAACCTGTATGCAATTGACCCAAGGAGCGTGCCAAGCCGTGTTGCGCATGCGCAGGGCGTGCGTTTGGCTGAGGAACTGCTACGTCGCCATTTGCAAGATCATGGGGACTGGCCGCAAGGGCTGATTGTTGATCTGTGGGGTTCTGCCACCATGCGCACCGCTGGTGAGGAATTTGCCATGGTGCTCCATCTGGCCGGGCTTGCCCCGCAATGGGATGCGGGTTCGGATCGTGTTGCGGGTTTTGAAATTTTGCCCCCTGCCCTTCTGGGCCGTCCACGTATTGATGTCACGCTGCGCGTGTCAGGCCTGTTCAGAGATGTCTTTCCCGGTCTGGCACAGATGTTTGAAGCCGCGACCGCCGCATTGGCAGAACGAGACGAACCGGAGGGTGAAAATCCTTACCGGATGCGCGGCCCCCGTGTTTTTGGCCCCCGACCGGGAAGCTATGGGCTGGCCATGGAGGGAGCGCTGGAAAATTATAGTGAAGACGGTCGCAATGCTGCGGGAGAGGCATGGCTGAGTGCCTCTGAATGGGCCATTGCAGCTAACGGAGACATATATCAGGACCGAGCCGCATTGGAAAAACGGCTATCTTCAACGGATGGTGTTGTCCATGTTCAGGATCTTGCCGAAACGGACCTTCTTCTTTCATCCGACTATGCGGCCCATGAAGCTGGTCCCGCTGCTGCCATGGCCCACATAGGCAATGTAGCCCCTACTCTGTATCATATCGACGCCACACAGCCACAAACACCGCGTGCCCGCCTGCTGCGTGAAGAGATTGCCAGAGTTGTTCGAGCCCGTGCCGGTAATCCGCAGTGGGCCAATGGCATGATGCGTCATGGCTTTCGGGGTGCGGCGGAAATTGCCGCAACGCTTGATAATCTGGCTGCCTTTGCAAATTTGACCCGTGACGTGCCAGCTCACCTCTTTGATATTTATTATCAGGCTACGTTAGGCCGGGATGATCTGGTAGCGTTTATGGCGCAGGAAAATCCGGGAGCACTAACTGCTATACGCGAGCGTTTTCATGCCCTTGCTGAGGCAGGTTTGTGGAACACGCGAAGCAACATCATTGCAGCCAGCCTGCAGGGCACTCCATGAGCACGCCGATCGTGAAAGGATGGTGCCCAGGGGGACTGCGCCCCATGCCGTCGGGCGATGGACTTCTCGTGCGTGTGAAGCCCCTGATCGGGCGTCTGACGCAAACGCAGGCTGCTGGTGTTGCCTATCTGGCTGAACAGTGTGGCAATGGGCTTATTGATTTATCTGCTCGCGCAACACTGACTATTCGTGGCGTAACCGACCAGACTTATGATCGGCTGATAACTGGCCTAAAAGAACTCAATCTGATTGATCCCACACCCGAAGCAGAGGCGAGGCGCAATTGTATTGTGACGCCGTATTGGAAAAGCGGGGACGGCACAGCGGAACTAGCCGAACGACTGACCAAAGCATTGCAGGGACAAAAGGGTCTCCGCCTGCCCGGCAAGTTTGGATTTGCTCTTGATACGGGCCCCTTCCCTGTGCTGCGTGACACTTCTGCAGATATTCGGATTGAACGCGACACGAACGGCATGCTCCTTTGTCGTCCCGATGGAGCAGATACCGGAGCGCATGTCACGCCAGATAGTTTGGTCCAAACAGCTATTTCCCTCGCTGAATGGTTTGTGAGCACGGGCGGGCGCACCCGTATGGCCGCACATCTAGCCGACGGCGCTACCCTACCCTCTGCCTTTACGGTTATGAAAGCGGCTTCGCATAGAAAAATACCTCAGCCGGTTCCTCATGTTTCTTCTGCCGGTGTGCTGGTTGGTTTCGCGTTTGGGCAGCTACAAGCAGCCACACTTGGAGCACTTGCTACACATTCTCCCTTGCGTCTCACCCCATGGCGTATGTTGCTTCTGGAGGGGCAGACACAAGCACCGGCCTTGAATGATATCATTACCAGTCAAAATGATCCGTTGCTGCGTGTGGCCGCCTGCACAGGTGCCCCTGGCTGTTCTCAGGCCTTGCTGCCTACGCGTCCCTTGGCCCATTCTTTGGCCCCTTACGTGCCGCAGGGGCAGAGCCTGCATATCTCTGGCTGCTCAAAAGGGTGTGCCCATCCGAATGCAGCGTCAGTGACACTTGTCGCTCAGGAACGTGGTTTTGCTCTTGTCCGAAACGGGAATGCCTGCGCTGCATCCTATGAACGTACGTTCTCCCCTGCAATGCTATTAGAAGACCCTGATGCCCTATTCCTATGAAACCAATGGTTCGGTTATTTACCGTCACTCCTTCGCTATCATTCGTAAGGAAGCCAATCTGACGCGGTTCAGCCCAGAAGAAGAACGGGTTGCGGTAAGGATGATTCATGCGGCTGGAATGGTTGGTCTTGAGGAGTATCTGGTCTTTTCGCCCAAGATGGCCGTTACCGCACGTGCTGCACTTGAAGCGGGAGCCCCTGTTCTGTGTGATGCCCGTATGGTTAGCGAAGGTATCACCCGCGCCCGTCTCCCGGCGGATAATGCCGTTCTCTGCACATTGCATGACCCTTCCGTTCCCGCTCTTGCCGCACAAATGAATAATACGCGTTCGGCGGCAGCACTGGAGCTGTGGCGGCCTCATCTGGCGGGAGCCGTGGTGGCGATAGGGAATGCCCCTACTGCCCTCTTTCATTTGCTCAATATGCTGGAAGATCCCTCCTGCCCGCGGCCTGCTGCCATTATTGGTTGCCCGGTGGGTTTTGTTGGAGCGGCGGAATCAAAGGAGGCTCTTGCTACAACGCCTGATCTATCTTTTTTGACTGTGCGTGGACGGCTGGGTGGATCGGCAATGACCGTGGCGGCAGTCAACGCCTTGGCCAGCCGAGCGGAATAAGCAGATGGCTGGAAAAATTATCTGTGCAGGCTTGGGGCCCGGAGCACCAGACCTGCTAAGTGTAAGAGCTGACCGTGTGATCCGTTCTGCCCGACATATCGCATATTTTCATAAAGCGGGTCACAGGGGGCAAGCGCGGCAGATTGTTGACGGCATGCTGATGTCTGACGCGATTGAATATCCGATGGAATATCCCGTCACGACTGAACTTCCGGTGGCCAGCGTAGCGTATCGTCATGCGTTGGCAGAGTTTTATGACAAGTGGGCTGACCGGCTGGCTGATCTGGCATGTAAGCATGAAGTGGTGGTTCTGTGCGAAGGAGACCCGTTTTTTTATGGCTCCTTCATGCATCTGCATATTCGTTTGCAAGACCGTACCGCGATTGAGGTCATCCCTGGTATTACCGGCATGACAGGCTGCTGGAACGCCATTGGCACTCCTATGACATGGGGGGATGACGTCCTGACAGTGTTGACCGGCACAATGCAGGAGCGGGATCTGGTGGAACACATGCAGACTGCCGATGCGCTGGTAGTCATGAAAACGGGTAGAAATCTTCCCAAGATCTGTCGTGCGCTGATGCAGGCCGACCGTCTGCATGACGCTTGGCTGGTTGAACGTGGCACCATGCCAAACCAGAAGATCATCCGTCTGGCAGACGCAGATCCTAACAATTGCCCTTATTTTGCAACGGTGCTGGTGCATGGACAGGGGCGCAGGCCTGACTTTGAAAAAAAGGCCGCGCAATGACAGGAACCTTGATTGTTGCCGGGCTCGGGCCCGGCGATGAAGCGCTCATAACGCCAGAAGTGACCGTTGCCCTTGCTGAAGCGACGGATGTGGTGGGCTATATTCCCTATGTAGCGCGCATTGCTGACCGTGAGGGGCTGACGCTGCACGCTACGGACAACCGCGTTGAACTGGAGCGCGCTACGCACGCACTGGAAATGGCCACTTCAGGTCGTAAAGTTGTGGTTGTGTCGTCAGGTGATCCCGGCGTTTTCGCCATGGCTGCCGCAGTATTCGAAGCCATGGAACGCGCCCCACATCTGTCTAAAGTAGACGTTCGTATTTTACCGGGTATCACCGCGATGTTAGCGGCGGCCGCCAAGATAGGCGCACCGCTTGGTCATGATTTTTGTGCCATAAACCTTTCGGATAATCTCAAGCCTTGGGCCATTGTTGAGCGAAGGCTCCGTCTTGCAGCGCAAGCAGATTTTGCAATGGCGTTTTATAATCCGCGCTCTGCAAGCCGTCCGCATCAATTTGCGCAAACGCTTGTTATTCTAAGGGAAGAGTGCGGGCCGGACCGGATTATTCTGTTTGCGCGTGCTGTCACCACTCCTCAGGAACAGATCAGGGCAACAACACTGGGGGAAGCGCGTCCTGAAATGGCCGACATGCGTACGGTGGTTCTGCTCGGGAATGCCTCAACACGGTCGATCGGGCGGTATGTTTATACACCAAGGCACGCAGGATGACCCAGCCACGTCATAACGTCCTCTGGCGTGCGGGCAATGACACGCGGCGGCATAACGGGCCTATCGATCAGAATGACGGGCAAACCCAATGCCCGCGCCGCGTCAAGCTTGGCACGGGCGCCCATGCCGCCAGCATTTTTTGCAACAACATGGGTTATGCAATGGTGTTGCATAAGAGCCGTGTCGCCTTCCTCCGTAAACGGGCCACGCGCAATAACGACATTCGCATTGGCCAACGGCAGCGGAGCCTCTGGAGAGTCAACCAGGCGCAGCAGATATTCATGCTGTGGGCGCGTAGCAAACACACTGATCAACTGTTTACCGATAGCCAGAAAGACCTTGGCGGGCATAACGGGCAAGGCTGCAACAGCATTGACCACGTCTGGCACCGTAAGCCAGTTATCTCCCGGCTTCGGTATCCAGGGTGCGCGCTCAAACGCAAGCAGAGGAATCTCAACTTTAGCACAGGCAGTAAGCGCATTTTTGCTCATCTGGGCAGCAAAAGGATGGGTCGCGTCAATTACATGGGTTATGCCTGTGTCGCGCAGATAGGCCGTCAACCCGTTCGTGCCTCCAAACCCACCAACGCGCACAGGCAGAGGTTGATGACGTGGGGCAGCGGTTCTGCCAGCGTAGGAAAATATGGCATCCACGCCGGCCTGCGCCAGAATACGCGCCATCAGACTGGCTTCTGTGGTGCCGCCCAGCAAAAGAACGCGCATTATGGCTAACTCCCCGGCTGACCCTTGGCTTATCATCGTCGGTCTTGGTGAAGACGGAATGGCAGGTTTACCCGTAGCGCGCCAGACTGAATTGGCTAATGCTGAGCTGATTTTTGGTGGCCCCCGTCATCTGGCATTGGTTGATGCGGGCGACCGTGGCTGCCCGTGGCCGGTCCCATTTTCCATTGATCCCGTTCTGGCTGCCCGTGGTCGGAAGGTCGTTGTGCTGGCATCAGGAGACCCTTTCTGGTTTGGTGCTGGCACCCGTCTTGCAGCTAACCTCTCACCAGAAGAATGGATTGCACATCCGGCTCCCTCCACTTTCTCTCTTGCGGCGAGCAGGCTGGGGTGGGCGCTGGAGCATGTGGCGTGCATAGCCCTGCATGCGGCACCATTTGAACGGTTAAAGCCCGTTCTACATTCCAAAGGGCGTATCATCTGCTTGATACGGGATGGCTCTGCTGTTGGTTCCTTGGCCAAATGGCTTACTGAACAGAGTTTTGGGTCCTCAACGCTCCACATAATGGAGGCACTGGGTGGCCCGCAGGAACGTATTCGCACTGTGAAATGTCAGCAGTTTGCTTATACTGATGTAAGAGTTCCCGTTGCTGTCGCGATTACTTTGTGTGGTCCCGCGGGGCTAAGCCGGGCGTCCGGCCTGCCAGACAATACGTTTCTTCATGATGGACAGATTACGAAACGGCCTATCCGCGCTCTCACCCTTTCCACGCTAGCTCCCAGACCGGGAGACCTGTTGTGGGATATCGGTGCAGGGTCCGGATCAATCTCTCTGGAATGGTGCCTGGCGAGTGGGCAAGCTATTGCTGTAGAACCGCGAGCAGATCGTGCAGCAAATATTCGCGCGTCAGCCTGTGCCTTAGGTCTGGAGCCGGTCATTCAGGTGGTAGAAGGTCGGGCACCGCAGATACTTCATGATCTGCCGACACCCGATGCTGTATTTATTGGCGGCGGCGCCACCTCTACGCTGCTGGAGTATGTGTGGGAAAATGTTCCTTCGGGCACGCGCATCGTAGCCAATGGCGTGACGCTTGAGACAGAGGCGCTTCTGGCCACATGGTATGGGCACAAGGGGGGAGATCTTCTGCGGATAGAATTGGCAAATGCTGCCCCTTTAGGAACTATGCAGGGCTGGCTTCCGGCGCGGCCCATCGTGCAATGGAGCATCGTAAGATGAAAGTTGCTGGTTTTGGTTTTCGGGAGGCTGCTACCCTCACCTCGCTCAGGAATGCATTGGATGCAGCACGCGACCACGAAGGCGTTGGAGCTGTGGCCACGCTTGCGCATAAGGCGTGCACGCCAGTTTTTATCGCGCTGGCTGAAGAACTGGGCGTGCCTGTTCGTGCAATCGCAATGGAAACGCTGGCAGGCATCAGCACGCCTACCCGCTCAGAGCGAATCATGCTGCGTTTTGGAACTGGTTGTATTGCAGAAGCTACGGCATTGGCTGGTGCCGGGTTTGGGGCGCGTCTGATGGTGCGTCGTACTGTTTCGGCCGATGGCATGGCAACCGCGGCCATTGCGGAGCTAGCATGATCAAGTATGGCCGGAAATCTGACTCAGAAGGACACCATGGCATGACTGTTCACTTCATTGGTGCCGGACCGGGTGCCCCAGACCTGATTACCCTGCGTGGACGCGATCTGATAGCAGCCAGTCCAGTCTGTCTTTATGCCGGGTCTCTGGTGCCGGAGGCTCTGCTTGACTATTGCCCTCCGGGGGCGCGGATCATCAACACGGCTCCCCTTTCTCTGGATGAGATCATTGCGGAAATTGAAACGGCATATGCAGCCGGCCAAGACGTTGCTCGGCTGCATTCTGGTGATCTTTCCGTATGGTCGGCGATGGGAGAACAATTGCGTCGCTTACGTGCCTTAGGAATTCCTTATGATGTAACGCCCGGTGTTCCTTCCTTCGCTGCTGCCGCCGCTGCGCTGGGAACCGAATTGACTTTGCCGGGCGTTGTTCAGTCGGTCGTGCTGACACGTACGTCTGGGCGCGCAACATCCATGCCACCAGCCGAGAACCTGGCAGCCTTCGCAGCGACCGGGGCAACGCTTGCTATTCACCTGTCCATCCATGTGCTGGACCGCGTCGTGGCGGAACTGACTCCTCATTATGGAAGCGATTGTCCGGTTGCCATTGTCTGGCGTGCCAGTTGGCCTGATGAGCGTATTGTTCGTGCTACCTTGGAAACGCTTGGTGGTGCACTGGCAAATGAGCTGGCAAGTGAACTTGAACGGACGGCCCTTATTTTGGTTGGTAGATCACTGGGGGCTACGGATTTTGAGACAAGTCGCCTCTATGCTGCGGATTATGACCGCCGTTTCCGTCCTCTCGGCACTGCTCCACGCTTTCCAGAGGCAACGTGATGCCTGACCGCCCGAACTGTCCTGGTCTGATTATTTCAGCTCCCGCTTCCGGCGCGGGCAAGACCATGGTGACTCTGGGTATTATCGCCGCGTTGAAGGCTCGTGGGCTTGATATTCAGCCGTTCAAGAATGGGCCGGATTATATAGACCCCGCTTTTCACAAGGCTGCGTCTGGCCGCGTTTCCTTCAACCTTGACAGTTGGGCCATGTCTGCGGAGCGGCTTTCTGGCCTGATCGGGGATCGGGCCGGTGCGGACCTGATGATCGCGGAAGGCTCCATGGGCCTGTTTGACGGTGTGGCAGAAGCGGGCGAAGCCGGGAATGGTGCCAGCGCAGATCTGGCTGCATTCACTGGCTGGCCGGTTCTGCTCGTGTTGGATGTTTCCGGGCAGGCGCAGTCCGCCGCGGCTATCGCCCATGGCTTCGCAACGTTCTCCCCTGATGTCAGACTGGGCGGGGTTATTCTCAATCGGGTAGCCAGCCCACGGCATGAAGCTTTGATCCGTATTGGCATGGAAACGGCAGGGCTCCCTGTAGTGGGTGCTCTCCCTAGGCACGGAGCTGTGACGTTACCCGAACGGCATCTCGGTCTGGTGCAGGCTGAAGAACAACCTCACCTCGCCTCACTGCTGGATGAACTGAGCCAGTTCATTGCCGCGCATCTGGATATGGACCTTATACTGACCATGGCCGGCAATACTCATCAGCTTAGTGCCACGTCCGTCAGCATATCTCCTCCGGGTCAGCGTATTGCTCTGGCAAGGGACGCGGCCTTTTCATTTATTTATCCTCATCTTCTTGAAGGGTGGCGCGCTGCTGGGGCCGAAATTGTACCGTTCTCCCCCCTTGCTGACGAAGCACCAGATCCAGCTGCAGATGTCTGTTGGCTTCCCGGTGGTTATCCGGAACTGCATGCCGGTACTCTGGCAACGGCAGCTCATTTCCACCAAAAATTGCGAGAATTTGCGCTCAACCGGCCTGTTCATGGGGAGTGTGGTGGCTACATGGTCATGGGGACAAGTTTGATTGACGCGCAAGGAGTAAGCCACCGCATGGCAGGGCTGCTTGGTCTGGAAACATCTTTCGCCAAGCGCCGTATGCATCTGGGTTACAGGCTGGCCACCCTTGCTGCCCCCATTCCCGGCTACAATGCGGGGCAGCGTTTGCGTGGGCATGAATTCCATTATGCCAGCATTACAAATCAACCTGATAACACGCTGGCTCTGGCAGTTGATGCGAATGGTAACGCCGTGCCAGAGGCGGGTTCACGCCGAGGTCTGGCAACTGGCACGTTTTTCCATCTGATTGCACCAGCAACATGATTTGTTTTGCCTGTTCCCGGCGGAGGGTTCTAGCTGGATGACTGCAGCACACCGTCTCTCTGCTGCATTCTCCAAGCCTTTCTTACTGAACAGTTCCTTCCAAAGGCTATCTTAAAGAGGCGTTTGGCATGTGCGACGTAAATACATGCTTGCGCCGGCAAAGACGTATTTTCGGGAAACAATCATGCCTTCGACAGCATCCTTTATGGAACATCTACTGACCCTCCTGAGGAACATTGTTCATGCTTGATCTGGTTCTTGTTGGTATTGGAACGGGAAATCCTGACCACTTGACCTTGCAGGCGGTACGCGAACTCAATGCGGCCGATCTCATTCTTATTCCCCGCAAAGGCCCGAACAAGGCGGATCTGGCCGATCTACGACATACAATTTGTGAGCAGGTTCTGACCAATTCGGCCTGCCGTATCGTAGAGTTCGAGATGCCGCGTCGTGATGTGGCTGATCCGAATTATCGTCATGGCGTGCTGCAATGGCATGATGCAATTGCCCGCGTATGGCAGGAAACCATAGAGGTTAATTTACCCCAAGGCGGTACAGTTGCTTTGCTGGTATGGGGAGATCCTTCTCTTTATGACAGTACCTTGCGCATTGCCTCCAGGCTTCAGCCCGCTCCAAGAATACGCAGCATTCCGGGGATCATGTCTCTTAATATGCTGGCAGCAGCCCATACGATCGCCCTTAATGATATAGGCGCACCATTTACTGTCACAACTGGGCGTCAGTTACGCGATCATGGCTGGCCTGAAGGGAGCAACACGCTCATTGTCATGCTGGATGGAGAGTGTTCTTTCCAGCATATCCCCTTACAAGATGTCATTATCTATTGGGGTGCGTATGTTGGTATGCCAGAGCAGATTTTACTTTCTGGCCCTTTGTCGGAAATTGGACCGGAGATCATTAGCACCCGTGCTCAGGCACGTGCGCACCATGGCTGGATCATGGATATCTATCTTCTTCGCCGTAAAATCCCAGAACAATAAAAGCCCTTCATCAGTTACGAAAAACGGTATGGTTGATGTGGCTTGCGCCATTATTGGTGTGATGGGATAGAAACGATCATAGAGCCTTGAGTAAGCGCCCCTACTGCCTGACCGTATAGGGGGAACTGACAACATCTGTCTGACACGCTCTGGTACAAGCCGACAATCTCAAATACGGGCGGAATATCCTTGTTTCCGTGCGTGTCTGTATTGAAATCATCGTAATTCCACGCTTATAAAGGGCGCATAGTCGATGGTTCCGTGCAAACGGATGAAAAGGGAATGCTGTATGCTTCGGCGGGACATCGTGTCCGGAAGTCAGTCAGCAACTGCCCCCGCAACTGTTGGCGGTGAGAGTCTGTTTGTTATGTTTCCTTGCAGAAACAGGTCACTGGTTCGTTTGGACCGGGAAGGCTAAGCAGAACTCCATGATCCGCGAGTCAGGAGACCTGCCATCGTCGTGATAAGCCCGGATACCGGTCGGGGATGGCCGTTTTCCAGAAAGACAAACGATGGAAACCTTAGTTCCGTTCATTCTTTTGCCGCACACACAAAGATATTTCCATATCCAGACGCGCCAGAGCGCCGCATTGCGCTGACTCACATCAGCGTTTTTTCTTCCCCATTTTTATAATGGCTAATGGCCCGCTCTTCTGCGTCTGCTTTTTCCTGCGCGTTTGGTCTTCTATTCGCTGGCTCTGCTATCGAAAATCTGTGTTGGCCTTCTTCTTAGGTCAAATTGATCAGAAACGTTCCATCATACACGCATGATACGTACTTACGCTTTAGAAGACCGTCAGGCCTCTGCCGTGCCGCAGGACCATCATGACCGTTTGTCTTCACCTCCCATTTTTCTTTGTTCATACAAATTGTACCGTCCGTTACAAGCTATCTATCTTTTCCACAGCCATTTTCCTTGCTGGTCTTACTCCATTCTTCGGGCATGCATTGGCAGCGGAGTTATCACCGCCGGTAGAGACAAAAAAAAGAGCCGAACAGGGTGCCCTCGCCACAAAAAAAGATCGCCCGAACCCAACAGGCGCGCCCCACCGTCCGTCTACTGCACAGGATGTCAGGAAGGTCGCCTCCACAGACGGCGCCTCTGAAACAATTCAGGTAACGGCCTCCCGGCATGATCTGTTGGGGCGGGCTGGCACGGCGAGTGAAGGCTCCCTGACCGCACGCGAAATCCAGCTTCGGCCTGTGTATCGTGTCGGTCAAATTCTGGAAGCCGTTCCCGGACTGGTGGTGACCTCCCATTCCGGTGAAGGAAAGGCGAACCAGTTCCTGTTACGGGGCTTTAATCTGGATCATGGTACAGACCTCGCAACATTTGTTGATGACATGCCAGTTAACGGTGTCAGCAATGCTCATGGTCAAGGTTATACAGATCTCAATTTTCTTATCCCAGAGGTGCTGGTAGGCGTTGATTACACAAAAGGACCATTTCACGCTGATATTGGAGATTTTGGGGTTGCCGGTTCAGATCATATGAAACTGGCGGATGACATTCCCCGGCAGATCAGTCTGAGCGCGGGAACTCTGGGTGATTATCGTGCCTATATCGGTGGTACAACCCATTTTTCCAATACCGGCCGGTGGGTCAATGCCTTCACCCTTTCCCATTCCGACGGTCCATGGAGGTATCCAGATAATGCCCGCAGCATTCGTGCTCTTTCACGGTATACCTACGGAAGCACCAAGAACGGTTTTGATCTTACTGCCATGTTCTACCGCGGCCAATGGCGTGCAACCAATGATCAGCCACTTGATGCATATCGGGAAGGATTGATTGGCCGCTATGGCTCTTTAGACCCCACGGATGGAGGTTTTTCCGAGCGTTATAGCCTTTCTGCTCATTATCATCTTGAACGGGATAACTGGAAATGGGTGACCAGCGCCTTTGCTGTGCATGATCGGCTGACATTGTGGAACAATTTTACCCATTATCTGGATGATCCAGTCAATGGAGATCAGCAACAGCAGGATGAAACACGCACAACTGTTGGGGGGAGCAGCGTTTATTCCCGTCAGGATTACGTCGGCCTGATCCGAACAGAAACACGGGTGGGTGTGCAGGGGCGATATGATTTTCTGTATGTGGATCGTCGTCACACACACCAGCGCATTACGTTGCCAAACTGCCCATCCAGTCTTGAGGCCACAGTTCCCTATCTGTGTAACGCGGACACCATCAATCTCGGGGCGGTGGGGCTATTTGTGCAAAACACCACGCATTGGCTGCCGTGGCTGCGAACAGTGGTGGGCCTTCGGGAAGACTATCAGGGCGGCACTGATAACAACCTTGTCGATAATAGTCTGACCCAAAAACATCAATGGCTGTTTCAGCCCAAAGGTAGTCTTGTCTTTGGGCCTTGGAAAAAAACAGAATTCTACCTGAGCGGAGGGCGTGGGTTTCACTCCAACGATTTCCGGTCCGTTTCAGGCTCTTATGCGTCGGACGAATTTACAAAAGGATCAGTCCACGTTCCCCTCATGACATCTGCCGTTAGTGGAGAAGTGGGTGTAAGCACCACGCCTTTTTCTCATCTGCATGTTCAGGCTGCGGCCTTTATGATCGATTTTGATTCTGAACTGAGCTACGATGGTGATGCCGGTGTCACCTCTCCCGGCCCTGCCAGCCGCCGACAAGGTGTGGAATTTTCCGCCCAGTACAACCCGTTCACCTGGCTTGAATTCAATACCGATCTGTCATTTGCCAAAGCGCGTTATCGCGCAAAAAATCTTGCCAGTTACGGTATTGATGGCACCTATGTCACCAATGCACCCAGTTTTGTGTGGTCATTTGGGGTCATGGTGAACCGCGGTCCCTGGTATGGAGGCTTACAGGTGCGGTGGCTCGGTGGCTATCCCTTGGTGGAGGACAATAGTTTACGGTCCAAAGGGTATCAGGAGGTGAATATGACGCTTGGCTATCGTTTCAATAAAACCATCAAGCTAGAAGCCAGCGTGTTCAATGTTTTCAATACACGCGCTTACGCCGCGCAATATGCGTATGATTATCGTCTTACACCAACAGCAGCCATACAATCAGGTGCGACTGGCCATCCGCTTGAACCAATTTCTGCGCGTTTGGCGGTTACGGCAGATTTCTGAGCCTACGTTTTCCTGACTTCTTTCCAGCAACAAGGGAAGTTTCATGATAGTTTAATATGACATAGCTCTTTGTTTGTTCAAGATTTCCTCTCCCCAACTAATGGTAGGCGGGATGATGGTAGGGAAGGAAGCAGAGGCAGGGATGCATAGGCACGATATGCAATCATCATTCATGGATGGTGCCCTGCCCGGTTTAGACTTTCCCCCCACTTCCTGCCATTCTTCCCTCGTGCATGATATTGGTTGCTGTGTATTTCATTAGGAGGTTCTGAACACGTGGGGTCATTTTGTATCCGGGCCACACGTCATGCCGTTCTAGCTCTTGTTCTCGCGGCCAGTATGAACAAGGCTGAAGTGGTGTCTGCCGCAGATATACCCCTTACCACTGATATTCTGCCATCCGGTGTGCCTCTTCCAACGCCCGCCCCGGGCTTTGTACAGCCTCCAGAAGATTCAAACACAGAACTGCTCGGAAATGCTGGCGGCGCTCGAGACTGGCTTACCCGGCAAGGGGTAAGAGTAACCATCCAGGATGTTGAGGAATTATGGGGGCTTGCTGGCGGAGGTCTTCATCCCGGACCAACATATGATGGGATGACCGCCGTTGCCGTTTCTCTGAGTACTCAACAGGCCTTCGGGTGGCAGGGAGGCCTTCTGAACGTCAGTGCATTGCAGATCCGGGGGCGATCACTCACCAATGAACGTCTCGGTGCACTCAATGCTGTCAGTGGTTACGATGTTGGGCGTTCCACCCGCCTTTTTGAACTCTGGTATGGGCAAGGTTTTTTCAACAACCGGCTGGATATCCGGGTGGGTACTATTGATCTGGATACCGAATTTCTGGTCAGCCAGAACGCCTCCTTCTTCCTGAACTCAAGCTTCGGGTGGCCTCTTTCAACATCAAGCAATCTCTATTCCGGGGGGCCTTCCTGGCCTTTCTCTGCTGTGGGCGCTCGGGTCAAGTGGACCCCTGCCCCTCCTCTGGTTCTGATGGGCGCGATTACCAATGATAATCCTACCCGTGGGCCTTTCTATAGCAACGTCAATCCCACAACGCGGGACCCAACGGGAACATTATTTTCTACAAGTGGCGGAACGCTTTTTATGGGCGAGGCCCAGCTTTGGATGGATATGGCCCGAAGACTGGCAGGAAAAGACGCCCCAGCCCTGCCCGGAACCTGGAAGATAGGCGGGCTGTATGACACCGGCCGCTTTCCTGATCAGCGATATGACAATCAAGGTAATCTGTTAGCGAGCGCCGTCAGCACCGGTATTCCGCGTTATCATCATGGGAACTGGATGGCATATGCCCTCCTTGACCAGATGATCTGGCGTAAAACAAAAGAGTCCGGCAAGACAATCAATCTGTTTGTCAGAACCATTGTGAGTAACGGTCAAAGAAACCGCTTTTCGGTTGAAATACAGAGTGGCCTGACTTTTGATGAACTTCTTCCTGGGCGGCCCGATGATACAATTGGTCTTGCCTGGGGAACCAGCCTTTACGGGCATCAGGCCATTCGGAGTGCACATGATGCAGTCCGTCTGGGGACGAGTGTACCCTATCAGTTAAGGCCAGAGCACCATATTGAACTGACATATCAGGCAGCGGTTACTCCTTATCTGATCCTTCAGCCCGATTTTCAATATTTTCTGAATGTGGGTGGTGTCAGCCGTGACCCTGACACGGGGCGTGCTATTCGTAATGGTGTCGTCACCGGATTGAATATGACCACAACTTTTTGAAATATATGGAAGAAATGAAGTTTCATAGAAGTTTCAAGCTTCTATCATTTCCCACCTGATAAGATGCCATATCAAAGCCACGAGAGTGTTGGTGAAGGGTAAGCAATGTCTGACGATCAGGATTTAAATCTCGCATCTGCAACCGAATGTGAGCGGGAAAAAATTCGACGCGAAATCATAGATGATCTGGATGAGGAGTTTGAACTTTCTCTGGAAGAGGAAGTCGCTGGTGGCGCCACCAGCGCTGCTGACCGAGCCTTTCGCCGTACCTACTTTCGTGAACTGATCCGCCTTCAGGGCGAACTGGTCAAACTTCAGGACTGGGTGAAAGCTACAGGCCACCGTCTGGTTGTCATTTTTGAAGGACGAGACGCTGCAGGTAAAGGTGGCGCTATCAAGCGTATTACCCAGCGCCTTAACCCGCGTATCTGCCGCGTCGCAGCCCTGCCCGCTCCTAATGACCGTGAACGGACCCAGTGGTATTTTCAGCGCTATGTGTCCCACCTGCCTGCGGCTGGTGAGATGGTTCTGTTTGACCGGAGTTGGTACAACCGCGCTGGTGTTGAGCGCGTTATGGGTTTTTGCTCGGATGACCAGTATGAAGAGTTTTTCCGGTCTGTACCGGAATTCGAGCGTATGCTGGTTCGCAGTGGCATTCAGATCGTAAAATATTGGTTTTCCATCACTGATGATGAACAGGAAACCCGTTTCCAGGCCCGAATTGAAGATCCATTGAAGCAGTGGAAATTGTCCCCCATGGATCTGGAGAGCCGCCGGAGGTGGGAAAATTACACCTTGGCAAAAGAAACCATGCTTGAGCGTTCCAGCATACCGGAAGCTCCGTGGTGGGTTGTGCAGGCGGTGGACAAGAAGCGGGCTCGCCTGAACTGCATTTCTCACCTTTTGTCTTTGGTGCCATATGAAGCCGTTCAGCACCCAGACGTTGTGCTTCCTCCCCGTGTTCATCATCCCGACTACGAGCGGCAACCCACGCCAGATTCCATGATTGTTCCAGAACTTTACTAAATCAATACAAATACTGTCGGCCAGAAAAATGCTTTGCGGCAGAAAGTAATCCATTCTGGCCGACAGACATTCACCAGTAAAATGTAGATGATGGATAACCCTTCCCCTCCCTTCTTGGGGGAAATTATCCATCACTCTTCTTTCAATTTCTTTCAAAAGTCATACCTACCAAATTCTGTCTGCCATTATGCGTCCTTTAATATCGACGCCAGAGGTGCCAGCCTATCATTTCCTGCGCATTATGTAGGTCACTATACTCGTAGCAGGCAGCGCACGCCCAATATCGTCTATACGCAAGTTGATCGCTTTCAGTGGGTCTTAACATCAAGCCATATGCGTCCAATAAAGAGCCATTTTTCCCATTTTATCAGCTGGTTGGAAATAACATGCGAGATGTGGAGAGTTCATTCAAAGGCTAAATCTCTCGCCAGCATCTTTATTGCACGAGCCGTCAGCAGTCGCCTCCAAAAGGTCATTCCTCTGTCTGCAACGTAATTGACACAAAATAGCTGTAATCACGTGTCTATTAACGAGATGACCAACAATACCTCTCCCGGCAGTTCCGAAGAAGGAGAAGATGTGGTGTCTCTTGGAACTATAAACAGATTTGGTTTGGGGGCCAGCGGTTCGGAACAGCCGCTACTTTCCATAAAGGACTGGCTCGCCAGCCAACTGCAGACGACTGACAAGGCTTCATTCACTGGTGTTGGCAGTTGTGCGGACGCCCTGATCATGTTGCGCACCCAACGCATGAACAAGATGCAAGGGGATCCGCTGATCAAACCAATCTTTCAGGCTGAAGTGACAACTCAACTCAATAACGTGCTGACCTCCCAGCAGCCGTTCCGTGAGCGGTTGGCATGGTTCTGGTTCAATCATTTTACAGTCAGTCTTCGTCAGGGCAGCACGCGCGGCATTGTTGGAGCTTATATGCGTGAAGCTATTCGGCCACATATTACAGGTCGGTTCGTAGACATGCTCGTGGCTGTCATGCAGCACCCGGCGATGCTTATGTATCTTGATAATGCCTCATCCATTGGTCCGTCCAGCCCGGTGGGCAAGCGTTACCATCGTGGATTGAACGAAAATCTGGCACGAGAATGTCTGGAGCTGCACACTGTATCACCGGCGGCAGGATATACTCAGGCTGACGTCACCTCCTTTGCAGCCATTCTGACAGGGTGGACTGTGGACATGAAAGCTGACCGCCCCGGTTTTGCATTCCAGCCCGGCAAGCATGAGCCAGGAGAAAAAACCGTAATGGGACAGACTTTCCCTGAAGGAGAAGTTGGCGGATTACAAGCACTGCATTTCCTGGGAACGCACCCCTCAACGTATCGTCATATTGCAACAAAACTTGTGACGCATTTTATTTCCGATACCCCTTCTCCGCAGGATGTGAGCCATGTTTCTGGGGTGTTGCATGATACGGGAGGCGATTTGACCATGGCTTCCGTGGCCTTGGCCGATCTTCCGGGGGCTCAAAGACCTCCAGGCAAGTTTCGTTCTCCCATGGACTATGCAACAGCAGTCATGCGCGCTCTTCCGCTCCAGGATATCTCCACGCAACCAGACGACCCGCACTCGTCGTCCCATACGCTCTTCTCTGCGTTCGCAGCTCTGGGGCAACCGCTGTGGACGGCACCTTTGCCTAATGGTTGGAGTGACCTTGCAACAGACTGGGCTGCTCCGGCCGATATGCTGGCGCGCACGGACTGGGCGTGGCGTATGGCAGCACATGTCCGATCAGAAGATCCAATGGACATTGCTCACGCAACGCTGGGTCCTGCGCTCCGTCAATCAACGGTTACGGCCATGCGTCAGGCGGGGGCTCGGCAGGATGCCTTGACACTGCTGTTTTCCTCCCCTGAATTTCAGAGGCGTTAACATCATGAAAATCCACCGTCGCACCGCGCTGCTAGGGTTGGCTGCCAGTTGGACATTTGGTAGCACTTCATTGGCTTTAGCCGGACAGACTGCCAACCTGAATGACCCGAGATTTATTGTTATTATTCTTCGTGGGGCACTGGACGGCATGGCTGCTGTAACGCCTTATGGAGACCCTTATCTGGCGTCCCATCGTAGCCCTTTGCTTCTTCCTGAACCCGGACAGGAACATGGGATGTTTGATCTGGGAGGATTTTATGGACTGCATCCTGCTTTGGCCGGAATGCACGAACTCTATACCCAAGGCCAGCTTCTTCCCATCCATGCGGTAGCAGGACATTACCGCAGTCGTTCTCATTTTGAAGCGCAGGATTACCTTGAAAGTGGCGCTGACGAACGAATGGCAAGCGGATGGCTTAACCGCGCTGTCATGGCTCTCTCACATTCCCAAACAAGTGGGCCGGACGGTTACGGCTTGGCGATGGGGCTAACGGTCCCTCTCCTTCTGCGTGGGAAAGCCCGGGTTGGAAGTTATGCTCCAGCAGGAAGCCATCATCCGGATGCAGACCTGTACAATCAGATTGCTGCTCTTAATGCAAATGACCCCCTAACAGGTCCCGCACTCCGAAGTGCCCTGAAAGCACGTGGGTTTTCTGAGGTTGTGGTAGGAACACGCTCGCATCAACCCCAGGCGGGCAAAGGGCCAAAACTCGACACATTTACAACACTTGCCACAGCAGCGGGACAGATGATGGCAAACCAGAAAGGCCCTCGCATCGCTGCGCTGGAAATTGGAGGGTGGGATACACACGCCGGACAGGTTGGTCGACTTAACGGTCCGTTGGGGCAACTCGATAGAGGAATTGTTGCCCTTCGTGATAGTCTTGGCGCCGCCTGGAATCATACAGCGGTGCTTGCCATGACGGAGTTTGGCCGTACTGTTCGTATGAACGGAACAGGTGGTACCGATCATGGGACAGGAACAATCGCCTTTGTTGCGGGAGGTTCGGTAGCAGGCGGACGTATCGGCGGCACTTGGCCGGGTCTGAAACCGTCACAACTCTTTGAGAACCGGGATCTTGCTCCTACAACAGATCTTCGTGCGGTGGCGGCAGGTCTCCTCTGCGAGCATATGAGGCTACCTGAACACCAGCTCGCCCAAATATTTCCGGGTGAACTCCCTACCCCGCTTTCGGGTCTTACCCGCGTAACATAGCCCCCTACCGCGACCTGATGATTTGCTTGCGTCGTTCAGTTTTGGGATCAAGATCAGTCTAACGCCGCAAAATTAACCCTAGTGACATAGTGGGGGGAGCTGGGGCTGAAAAATCCAGATTTTGTTCAATTTCCAGCAAATGTCTTGACATTAACCGGGCAGCTTCGGGCCATGTCCGCGCATTTACGGCAGACAATAACAAATCATGATCGGCTTTCAGACAACATGTAGCCTGCTGACGTTCGTAAATGGCTATGATCAGAGATGTCCGCAAAATTAATTCTGAAATGATATCGGCAATCACGGTGTTACCCAGGCCACGTGCCAATTCCAGATGAAACCGACCGGACCAACGGATCATTGCAACAGAATCATGGGCCGCGTGCGCGCGATGTTCTTCCTCAATGACCTGTTGCAAGAGATCCCTTTTCTCTTCCGTCAAGGGTTGGCAGGGGCGCTCCATGACGCCAACCTCAATCATTCGACGCGCAGCCAAGACTTCTCGGGCTTCCACGGCGTCTGGTGACGCTACAAATGCGCCGCGTGATGGTTGAATAACCACAATATGTTCCCGCGCAAGCGCCAGTAGCACGCGGCGGATACGCCCGCGAGACGACGCAAAAATCTCGGCCAACTGCTCTTCAGGCAATCGGCTTCCCGGCCCCAGCCTCCGCTCAAGAATAGCGTCACGTAGCGCCTGTGCCACAACGCTTTCTTCAGGAACCAACCCTTCTTCCTGCAACGTCACCCCACTCCCTAACATAATTTTCTTTCTCCCCAGTTTATAACCTCCCCCTAAACGCGTGCGGGTCAGTTTGCATTGTCAACGATAATTGTTAACAATGAGTCGTCTTTTGCCTTCCGATTCATTTCTTCTTCCCGGGCGAGAAAGTTCCGGCCTTCCAATGACCAGATCAGAAACGGACCCCATGCGGCATCTTCTTATTCTTAATCCCAATACTGATACAAGCCTTACGCAAAAACTGGCCGTCCGCGCACGGGCACTGCTTCCTGGCAACACCTCTATCAGCAGCACAACAGCTTGTCTGGGCGCTTCCTATATCGCTTGTCGCGCTTCTCTGGCTATTGCGGCGCATGCCACACTTGATGCTTTTGCTCGTGAATATGAAAGAAATCCTGCCCTTGCCCAACCCGATACAACCGTGCTGATTGCCTGTTTCGGCGATCCAGGTCTTGCCGCCCTACAGGAAATTACCCAGTGTTCTGTTACAGGTATGGCGCAGGCCTCTCTCCAGTCCTGCCGTAACAAAGGCGGTCGCACGGGTATTATTACAGGCGGAGATGCCTGGAAGCCGTTAATAGAAGAACTTGTCGCTACCACAAATTTTGGTCCCACCATAGCAGGCATCCGGACACTGCCTGAAAGCGGTGAACATGCCTCAAAATCCTTGGAGAAGACTGTTCAGGCTCTTCAGGAAAATGCACTTGATCTTATCCACCACGATCATGCCGATCACATTCTTGTGGCCGGAGCTGGTCTTGCCGGACTGGACAAAGTTCTTTCTTCCCGCATGTCAGTGCCAGTTTACTGCTCATTTGCTGAGAGCATCGCATATATTGCGGCATCGTCCTTTGGGCACAAGGTCACAAAACAGGCTCCCCTGACAACAACAGGTCTTTCTGTTCCGCTGTCTCAATTTCTCCAGCGTCCCATCATCTAAGAGAAAAATTGTTAACATTATTTGTTGACATATTTCGTCAACACTGTTCATTCTGTTAACGCAATATATGGAGTCCGGAACAACTTCCGGTGTTCATTTCTCCCACTCGCGCTTACCCCGCGCCGCAAGGATTTCCCGGATGCGTCGGCTCTTCCCCCGAAACAACACATTCCATGCGACCCTTCTGGCCAGCATCATGCTCTCTCCCATAGCTGAAAAATTTCTCTCGCCGCCCCTTACTGCAAGAGCCGCCACTACGCGCACTCCCCGTCATTCTTCTGCTGTAGGTGTAAGGTCTTCTTCCAAACCACATATGGCTGGAGCAAAATCCAGCAAACCTGTCAGAACATCACCTGAACTTATCGATGTAAGTGCTGCGGTTTCTCCTTCTGGGGTAACACGCCATGCTGCTGGAGGTGGCCTGATCCGGTTACAGACCGCTCCCAAGGCGCGTAGCACTGTCTCACAGGACTACATCGCCAAACAGGCACCTGCTCAGAACGCTTACAACTTTGCTAAGATGATGCCTGGAGTTGTCGTCGCCAACACAGATCCGGCCGGACACGAAAAATCCGCTCTTTCCATGCGGGGGCTCACGCAGGACGAAATTGCCAATACCTATAATGGTATGCCTCTTTCAAGTGTGGGCGGTTATAATCTTGATCTTGCGTGGATTGTGGATAGTGAAAATATTGGCACTGTTTCCGCCCAGCCAGGTTCATCCAACCTTGATACAGCCGCCATTAATGGGTCTGGAGGCATGTTCACGCTAACCACCCGTGATCCGTCCAGGAAATTTGGTGGGCTTGTGGATTTTGGTGCTGGATCACGTGACTACACACGCCAGTTTGTTCGCATTGACACTGGTGAGTGGGGGCATTCCGGTATTCGCTCTTTTATTTCCGCCTCAAACCAGCATGATTCTTTTTATCGCGGCCCTGGTCAGGAAAGTTTTCAACATCTCGACTTTCATATTCTGAAAGAGTGGGATTCAGACAACAGAATCTCTCTTATTGGTGGTTTCATGCGCGGCCTCGCGGGGAATGAGCCCTATTGGAGCACCACCATGGCAAACTGGCACAAGCAGGGATGGGGAAACCAGCTTGCGCGATATTATAATCCCAATGAGCAGAACACGGACTATTGGAAGCAGAACTGGCTCCATTCACGCACATACAATATTCTTGCGCCCTCAAAATTTAGGGTCGGAAAAGTCAGATTCGAAGTTACGCCTTACACAGCTTATAATTATAAAGTGTACGGTGCAGGAACAGATCTTGGGAACACGGTCTATTATGGTAATCAGCAAATTACCGCCATGGTTATTCCGGGTCAGTTGCCTGGTACAAATTCGGGCAATGCAGAATCTTATTCAAGCCTGAATGAAATGCGTGGCGGCGTTGTTACCAAAGCTACGCTGGATCTTGGTGCTAACCATCCCTATTTTGGTTACTGGTTTGATTATGATAACTCCACATCACTCACCGGTTATACAGGCGTTAACAGCGATGGGTCTCCCACCACGCCTTGGGGGTGGTCAAGTAAAACTCTGAAAATGCCCAATGGTCAGAATTATTATACCGCAAATTATAGCGATATAACGACCACTCACGCTCTTTTCGCAGGGGACACTCTTAAACTATTTCATGATAAACTTGTTATAGATGGTGGTATGCGTGTGACCATGATTAATCGGAACGCGACACAGCGCCTGCCCGGCTTGCCCTACAAGATTGGTCTTAACGAACTTCAATTATTGCCGCAACTTGGCGGACACTACCAGATCAATCGCAACTGGCAGGTTTTTGCCGGAGTGGCCACCGGAGCCAAAGCCCCGCCCGATAGCTATCTGCTGACAACTCTGAATCCCAACACTGGAGCCTATGCTTCCAAAGGGAGTAATTCTGTCAAAGAAGAATATTCCATATCTGAAGAGGCCGGTGTCAGATATAATGACTCACTTTTTGTCGGGTCTCTTACTTATTTCCACTATAATTTTACAAACAGGCAGATTTCAACTTACGGTTATCTTGGCAATCAGCAGATTGCGGAAAATATCAATGCTGGTGGCCAGACCAGTGACGGGGTGGATGTTGAGCTTGGCACCCGTCCCTTTTATCATTTTCGTCCTTACGTCTCCGCACAGTATCTTCACTCCGTCATCAACAATAATATTCGTGTTGGCAATGACTACCTTCCAACAAAAGGGAAAACATCCACCAATGCACCTAAATGGACGACATCCCTTGGCATAGACTGGGATAACGGTACATTTTTCTGGAATTTCAACCTCACTTATTTTTCTCGCCAATATTCGACTTTCATGAATGACGAATATTTGCCCAAACTCGTGACTGAAAACCTGACACTTGGCGCACGCCTTAAGAAAGACACGTGGCTTGGGCGTCAGCTTTCTTTCATGAAATCTCCAGAAATTATGCTTTGGGTCAACAATCTTGCCAACGTGAAATCTTATTCTGCAATCAACAGCGTAAAACTTAATGCACATACGACACGCGGCATTTTTGGATCTGAAATCAGCGGCAGCGCTCCCACTTACAATACCCTGAGTCATTTTTATGCTATCGTAACGTTCCGTACTGGTTTCTGATGTGATGCGGGACAGTTCTGGCACAACTGTCCCGCTTTTTTTCCTGGCTGGAGAAACTTCCTGATGTCTGAGCGCGCTTCGTTTTCTCACAGCAGGCACGTTGAACTTAATGCAAGCCTTTCCAATAGCGCACTTCTCCCGACAACGGAGAGAACCTGGTCGTGGTTTGATTATCTCTCTTTCTGGATGTCTGATGTTCACAGCGTTGGTACATATGTGACACTTGGTAACCTGTTTGCCAGTGATCTACCGGGTATGGCCGTTGCCATTGGGCTTCTTGTTGGCATTCTCCTGGTGCAGATACTCTGTAATCTTGTCGCTGTTCCCAGTCAGCAAACAGGTGCGCCTTTCCCAGTTATCTGCCGTGCTTCTTTTGGGGTTAAGGGGGCTCTTATTCCGGCTTTCGTACGCGGTGTTATCGCAGTTTGCTGGTATGGCATCCAAACGTGGCTGGCCTCAAACGCGCTCGTCGTCCTTATTCTGAAATGCGCTCCCGCTCTCTCCTCTTGGGCTGATATTGGCCAACATAGTTTGGCGGGCCTGTCTGCACTTGGCTGGCTCGCTTTTCTGGCCCTTTGGTTACTTCAGGCTGCCGTCTTCTGGCGTGGTATAGAGTCTATAAAACATTTTACTGAATGGGCCGGTCCCCTTATTTATGTTGTTATGCTTGCATTGGATTTATATCTTCTGCAACGCGTTGGCTTTATTCACGGCTTACATGCCATCAAGCAAAGCCTTAGCTGTACCAGCGTGGAGACATCCTCCCGAGGTGCTTTTTCCGCTTTTATCATGACGATAACCCTTACTATTTCTTATTTTTCGGCTCCCATGCTTAATTTTGGTGACTTCGCACGCTACGCAAAAAATACAAAGGATATCCGACGTGGTAATTTCTGGGGGTTACCAGTCAATTTTCTGGCTTTTACGGCTCTTACGCTTTCCACAATCGCGTTGACTGTACCCGCATTTGGCGTTCGGATTACAGATCCGGTTGAAACAGTTTCTAAAACTGATAATGTGACCGTTATCATTATCGCGATACTTGCTTTTATGATTGCAACGGCTGGTATTAATGTAGTGGTGAATTTTGTCTCTGCTTCTTTTGATTTTTCAAACCTTGCCCCTGAAAAAATAAGTTGGCGAGCAGCTGGGCTATTGGCTGCATTTCTCTCGGTTTTTATAACGCCTTGGAATTTATACAATAGTCCTGCCGCTATGCATTTCACTTTGGACTTTCTGGCTAGTCTAATTGGCCCATTTTATGGAATTATTATAGCTGATTACTTTATTGTGAGCGACAGATCAATTTCGGTACCAGATCTATATTCTCTTTCTCCTAAAGGGCTTTATTGGTACGAAAATGGCATAAACCGCTCTACGGTCCTGACGCTCTGCTTGTCAGCAAGTCTTGCAAATGCTTCCGGGTTTCTTCCTATCATGGCAGATTTCCCTGGCATTTCGTGGTTTGTTGGATGCGTTGCAGCTATCCTGCTTTATCCATGGCTTAGTTCGGAAAACCCTGAGACCACCCAGAAGGCGAGATATCGTTCCTGAGCATGGGAGCGCATTCATCATCTGATCGAGAGCCCATAAAGGTAATCTGGTGCAACCGCACTTCATCAGCGCTGGCATGTATAGAGCAACTCTTCCGTATGGATGTGGGCCACACACTCATTCGGCCCCACCCGGAAAACCATCTCGACGCGGATTTCTCACACTTGAGGCAATTTTGGGTCATTTTGTAGAATTCAGTCATCCCACAGGAGCCCGATCTGGAATATTGACGATATTCTGCTTCTGGCGGCGGGTTCTGAACGCAGTGAGG
>Ga0214927_100157_pt1 | contig 31366 bp, 30 predicted proteins | sample Stichaenrichm16X_FD_168612 | JGI IMG/M metagenome (GOLD analysis project Ga0214927, IMG submission 168612) | Xylose enriched microbial communities from anaerobic bioreactor in Madison, Wisconsin, United States - 16X | ecosystem: Engineered > Bioreactor > Anaerobic > Unclassified | place: USA... | reverse complement strand
TGAACTTGGGGTCGTACTTCCTTCTCGTCGTCTTGCTCATGGCAATAGCCCTTCCGTGCCTTTCGGCACATCCTAGGGCTTTCGTTAGCTCGGCTTCAAACGTGTCTGAATTTGGGCAGCCATATCAGCTCAATCCCCTCAAATTCGTAGTGACCGTTCATATTCTCTTCCTTGATATTCGGCATGCCGCTGTTAATCCAGCTCTGGTATTTGTGTCTGGGCCCCACTGACCTTCGGTTCGACCAGGTGGCTGAGGAGCAGTAGGTCCAGATGGGTAGCAGCATACAGCGGGAGGCGCTTTCGCTGCCAGCGTAACGGGCACGAACTCGCCGAGTGGACCGAAGGGCTGCTTTTCGCGAGAGGGACCATGGGGGAGTTGCTAGCGTCGTAGATTCACTTCATCATCCAGCCTCCAGCCCTCGTCTCCATCGAGTGTGTTGATGATTGACTATGCCAGCGGAACACAGCAGGCAAGCGGGGTAAAAATAAGGCGGAGGCGCTCGTGCGTCCCCGCCACATAAAACCCTCTCGGGTTTTGCGATCTGCGTCCATTCTAGCCAACCGGGATTGGCGGTCAATCGGGTTCGTGGTCTGGACGTCGCCGTGCTAACGGGGGCAGCGTGTGGTCGCATTCTGAGTCCTACGACTGGCATTGAAGGACGGGGAGCGGCATCGCGACTTCCCGCTACCGTGCGGCATCGATGCGAGCGACGAGCCCGTTGGCCCACTTGATGGCTTCCGCGAGGTCCTGCAGCACGCCGAGCCCCTTCGCCTGGGTGGCGTAGAGCTCGCCCCAGCCCTCTCCGGCGACGACCCTGGGCGGCCATTCCTGTGCCTTCCGGTAGGCGAAGAGCCTCACGCAGACCCGTCTCGTGCGCGCCAGGTCCACGTCGGCGTTGCCCATGATGAGCTGGAGGTCGACGAGGTCGCGCACGCGGTCGCCGCCGCCCGTGAGCCCGTGGAGCTTCTGGGCAACCTGGTAGCAGAGGTCCATGAGGGCCACGTCCCCGACGGCGGGGAACCCGAGCCTCCCGAGGGCGTCCGAGGCCTCGGCCTGGCTGGTCGCGTCTGCCCGCTCGGCGTCGCCGATCTCGTCGAACCCCACCTCGAGGGGCACCGTGCACCAGGACTTTCCCAGGTAGGAGAGCTTCACGTCGAAGGGACGCATCACGTACTCGCCGGGGATGTCCGGTGGCGTGGCGGGCTCGCGGCGCACGACGCGGCCGGTGAAGCCCTCCCATCCGGCGGCGAGCGCATCGGAGAGCCTCGCAGCGTACTCGTCCGGGTCGCTCGCCGTGGCGGTGTCGAGGTCGGTAGTGTAGCGCGTGGCCCCGGACCCGAAGCGCATCCTGACGGCGCTTCCGCCCTTCACGACCCCGTCGGGCAGCATCTGTGCCACTATGGCGCTGGCCACGAGGGTGCGCATGCGCACGTAGCCGTCGGCGGTGCCGCCGGAGGCCCTCCGGATGGCGTCGTCCAGGTGCCTCATGCTGTTCGGGCGCTTAGGCATGGGCGCCCACCTCCCCCTCGATCTCCGCAAGCTCGGCCGGCGTGACGTAGCCCATCCGCTCCGCCTCGCGCGCCGCGTCGACGGCGCGGGCGGGCCCCAGGGTCCGGGCGGACTCGCGAATTGCCTCCGCCGCCTCCTGGCAGGCGATGCCCTCGTACAGCGTGACCCTGTCCGGGTGCCTCCGCCAGACGAGCCTCACGCCCTCGCCGAGGCTGCGCCTGGTCCTCCTGGGCGTCGCCACCCGGATTGCGCGCGGGTCGGTGGGGCAGAGCCCGAGGAGCGCCACCACGGACTCGCCGTAGAGGTAGGCGCCCTCGCCCGCGGCCCTCACGGCGATCGCGTAGGGGGCTTGCTCCTGGTAGGGCCACACGGGCACGCGGTAGACGCCCCTGGCCACGCGCTCGAGTTTGCCGCGCGCCGCGTACTGCACCACCTCCGCGTCGGAGGCGCCGAGCGCCTTCGCGTCCGCGGACGTCACGAGGCCGTAGTCGTCGGCCGCCCCGTATATGTCATCTATCTTAGCCATGGCAATAGTATAGCGAAGACACTCTACATTTGACACATCCTCAATCGTACGCTCCATAATGCAATCCTCCAAAGTCGCCATCGGCGTTCCGTTCGCCCCAGAGTGTGCGTCCGCACGCGCTGCGGCAACCGGACTCTCTTCCGCCCCGAATCCGCTTCAGATGCTTCGATGGGTGCCGTCTGCACCCCGTTCCTACGAGAGTCCCGCGGACATGATCCTGCCCATGAGGTCCATGCCGGCCTTCTTGCTGTCTGCGAGCGCGTCGGCGTAGACGTTCAAGGTCATCGCGGCGTTGGAGTGGCCGAGGATGGCGCTCACGGTCTTCACGTCCACGCCGGAGCCGATCGCCATCGTCGCGAAGGTGTGCCTCAGGTCGTGAAACCTCGGCGGCTTGCCCTGGGAGCCCACGAGCCTCGCCACCCTCACGAAAGCCCGCCACTCCTGTCCCAGCGCCATGGGGCTCTTCCAGGCGCCGGTGACGGCGCTGCCCACGACGAAGAGCCCCTCGTCCCAGTCGAGGCCCATCGCCTCGCGCTCGCCGTGCATGGCGCGCGCCCGCGCCTCAAGCACGCGGGCGAGCTCGTCGCCGTAGGGGATGGTCCTGGCCGAGCTCCTGGTCTTGGGCGTGGAGAGCGCGAAGGTGCCGTTCGCCCTCGTGAGCGCGTGCGAGACCCGGATCTTGCGCGACACGCGGTCGACGTCCTGCCACCTGAGGGCGCATATCTCGCCCTGCCTCATCCCCGTCATGAGCGCGAGGAGCACGGCCGTGGAGAACGGGTCGGCGACGCTTCCGAGCGTCTGGTTGAGCTGCCGGACGCTTGCGGCGTCGAGGGAGTTTATCGGCTTCGTGGGCCTCTTTGGCGCGTCGACGAGGTCGAAGGGGTTCGACGGGATGTCGCCCAGCCTGCGCGCCCTGATGAAGGCGGTCTTGAGCAGCACGTGGGTGTGGGAGACGGTGTTGCCGCCGTATCCGTCCTGCACCATGTCGCGCTCGAACTCCTGGATCTGCCTTGCGGTGACCTGCCCCACGGGGGTCTTGCCGAGCTCCGTGCCCAGCAGGTGCTTCGCGTACCAGCGGTAGCCGTCCGCCGTGGAGGCGAGGATGTTGCCGGTGGACTCCTTCATGTCTATGTAGTCGAGGACGTAGCGGTAGACAGGCGTCTCGCAGGAGACGGTGCCGGAGAGCTCCTCGTCCTTTCGGACCTCCTCGTCGCGCCACTCCCTGAGGAAGTCCTCGGCGGCGCCCTTCCCGCGGTTGTCCCTGGTGACCTTCCCGGTCTTCCTGCTCACCCTGTCGGGATAGCAGGCGACGGGGGTGTTTCGCGTCATCCTCCTCTGCCTGCCGTCCTCGTCCTGCCAGCTGATCGCGGCCCTCCAGTGGCCGGACCTCTCGTCCTTGAAGACGAACCCGTTGCTCAGTTTCCTCGGCACCGTGCCAGCAACAACGATTGAACTCATTTGCGTCAAGGGGCCACTGGTTCGAATTCAGTCCACAAGACCACGAGAGATCAGGTCAAATACCTAATCCTCTGACCTATTTCTTTACAACAGTGACACAATCGCCATGCCTTCACAGCTGGCTATTAGTACACGACGTGGCTGGCATGGGAAAGATCGCACTGCGATGGAGATTGCAATGGTGAATAACGGCTTAATAGGCTCTCATGAAGGCGGCTCTCGATGAGCTCTGCGCGCTCGAGGAATACCTCGAGGCTGAAGTAACCAGAGTCTTCTGCCCAGAGCTTCCCCTCCGCATAGAGGCGGAGGGTCGGAGCCGAGAGGATTCCGGCCTGTGCCGCAAGCTTCGGATTTTTTTCGAGCGGGATGTAGATGGCATCCAGGGGAATGTTGTCTCTCCTTCCGCCTCTCTCCTCGAGCCACCGTTCCGTCTTTATCTTCAAGGTTTGACACGGAGCGCAGCATGCCGTTCCAAAAAGCAGGAGGACCAGAGGAGCGCCTGCACAGGCGACGGCAAGCGTCTCCTCCGGTCCAATCGCGCGAAGGTGGCAGCTGTCCTTGCTCCCCATCAGAGATGTGAGTCGATACGGCTTGTGAGCATGGACTTCGGCATCGCGCCGACCATTTGATCGACGACCTTGCCGTCCTTCAGGATGAAGAAGGCGGGGATGCTCATGACATTGAAGGCCCGGGCGAGTTCGGGTTCCTTGTCGGAGTTGACCTTGCCGACCTTGAGGCGACCTTTGTACTCGTTTGCAACCTCTTCGACGACCGGCATCATCGAACGGCAGGGGCCGCACCAGTCCGCATAGAAGTCGACGAGAACAGGCTCTTTACTGTCAAGGGCTTCCTTCTGGAAGTTGTCACTCGTGAACTGGTATTCCATGGCTTCACTCCTCTTTCTGGAGACGCACGCCTCAGTGCGTCTTCGGCTTTACGATGTTTTCATCCTATGTTGGTATAAAATGCGGAGCAAGTACGCAGTTTGTATATACGTGATAAGGAAAAAATGAGCATTGACGGAAACGACAGGAAGCTCGGTCCCTGCTTCGCGAGCGCCGATCCGAGTATCACGGGATCGGGCTGTGCACTCAGGAGAGTGCTCGATGCGATTGGCGGAAAATGGAAGATTCTGCTGCTTGTGGCGCTCTCGCAGGCAGAGGAGCTCCGCTACGGAGAGCTCAGGCGCCTGGTCTTTGGCATCACGAACACGATGCTCGCATCCTCGCTCAAGGAACTCGAGGAGGATGGCCTTGTGAATAGGACCCAGTATCCCGAGATGCCGGTTCGTGTCGAGTACAGCCTGACCGAGCTTGGCAGGTCGCTCGTCCCCCTACTGATGGAGCTCAAGGCCTGGGGCGAGCGGGCATATCCGGCGGTGGGGGACTAGGCACAGCTGTGAACGCCTCTGATGCCGTTCCTTTAGTCCATTCCGAGCCACGAGTTCGTCCCGCGCCTCTCGAAAGGGAAAATCGTTCGGCAGGCGCGTGGGGCCGTGACCTTGCCTCGCGTCGAATCTCTCGCATGCGAGGCTGTCGGGCGTCCTGATGTAGACATGATGTGCCGCCTCCCTCGTGCCACAACGGGATGACCGCTCCTATTAGTATCAGCAACAGATACAAGTACGTACGGAACAGGAGCCACTATGCCATCCGTCGCCACCATAGAGAGGCGCGTGAGCGTTAGGACGTATCGTCCCGAAGTCCCAGAGAAGGACGTGCTCGGTGAGTTTTCATCACGCCTCTCTGCTATCATCACGGACCCTTTCGGGGTACCTGTCACCTTCCGCCTGCTCGACGCGGAAGCCAGTCACGTCTCAAGTCCCGTAATAGTCGGTGCCACCACCTATCTCGCCGCAAAAGCGTCCAGGTGCTCCGGGATGGAGGAGGCCTTTGGCTACGCCTTCGAGCAGGCGGTGCTCGACGCGACGGATATGGGCCTTTCCACCGTCTGGCTCGTCGCAACCATCGACCGTCCCGCCTTCGAGCGGGCCATTGATCTTGGCCCCGACGAAGCCATGCCTGCGGTGAGTCCCCTGGGATATGCGGCGGACAAGCGCTCCCTTCGTGAGAGTGTCATGCGTCGCAGCATGAAGTCGGACGAACGCCTACCCTTCGAGTGCCTCTTCTTTTCCGGCGACTTCGGCCATCCCCTCTCCGAGAGCGAGGCAGGCACCTGGAAGACGCCGCTCGAGATGGTGCGCAAGGCACCCTCTGCGACCAACAAGCAGCCTTGGCGTGCCGTTGTCAAGGACGGGACGTCCATTTCTTCGAGCAGAAGACTCGCGGATACGAGAAGGATGGTGTGGACATCCAGAAGGTCGACCTTGGCATCGCGCTCTGCCACTTTGAGGTTGCCGCCACGGAGGTGGGATGCGCCGGGCATATCGTCCGGGAGGATGCGGGGTTAGCGACGCCGGAAGACTGCGAGTATATCGCCACCTGGAAGCGGGAGGGCTGATTCAAAGGCGCCAGGCCGCTCCCTGCGGCAGCGTGCCTATCAAGTTACCAGGTCGGTGGGACCGATGACATCAGGAGAAATTGCAACGAGCATCGGCATCAGCCCGAAAATATGTACCGGCTCGCCGTCGTTTCTAGCGGGTAGCGGAATGGGCGGCGGACCTCTGCCGTCCCTCTCGATTGGTGCGGGGAGGACGAACGCATGGCACTTGGACGGGCGTCAACTCAGGAAGTCATGAGAGACGGTGACGTCAAGCGCGCCGCGACGGATGCGCGTGCGCGCGAAAGGCAGGGTCTCGTTTCCGCGGTGAGGCGCTTCTCGCCCACATGCGAGCAGGAGGAGAGGGACAAGGCGCTCATTCTTCGCTGGCTTGATTGCCGCGACTGTCCTGACGTCAGCACGCGCGAGAACGACGTGGCGCACCTGACGGCATCCGCGTGGGTGGTCGACACGGACCGCGAACGCGCGCTCATGGCGTACCACAGGATCTACGACACGTGGGCGTGGCTGGGCGGACACGCGGACGGAGACTTCGACCTGGCGCGCGTGGCACTTCGCGAGGTGGGGGAGGAGTCCGGCCTCGCCCACGCGCGTCTTGCGTCACCGTCGCCCGTCTCGCTCGAGACACTCTGCGTGAACGGTCACGTCAAGCGTGGTGCGTACGTGTGCAGCCACCTGCACCTTAACCTGACGTACCTGATCGAGGCGGACCCCTCCGAACCCATCCGCCCAAAGCCGGACGAGAACAAGGCAGTCCGTTGGTTCGAGAAGGACGAGGTCCTTGCGAACGTGACCGAGCCTTGGATGGCCAGATGGGTGTACCCCAAGCTGCTGCGCCTGATGTGAGCATCGCGGCGCGATCGCGCTCGCAGGACGCCTCAAAAAGGCTGGCTTGGTGAGGCGCGAGGACTCGCGCAATGCTGGTACCTAGGGGGGGTTCTTAGGCGTCGTTGGATGTGTTGCCGCATGGGTGCCTTGCAGAACACATCTCGCCTCACTTCGATGGTTATCGGCAAGTGCGTTGGTTGCCCAGAAGGTCGGTATTGTCGCCATCGCATCCCCATCCCCCTACACTGCCCCTCATCCCCTCGCGTCTGCAGTGGGGATTACAGCCGGAAGACAGGATTCAGATTGCATGTTCCGCGGGGTGTGAGGCGAAGTACCATGAGACAGATTTATGAACTTGGATGGATTGGGTGGGAAGAGCATGTCCGCGGCGGAGACGAATGTACCAGGGCAGGATAATCGCATCCAGAGGCAGTGCCAGCAATACTTTGACCTGGTAGAGGGTGGCATCTGTATCGTCCTCGCAGATGGTTCGGAGCGGATCGTCTTCGCCAACGGCAAGATGACGTCCCTCTACGAGTGCGAGGGTGTGGATGACTTCCTGCTGCTGTGCTCCTCCAACTTTCGAAACCTGGTGGAAGAGGAGGACTACAGGTCCCTGTCGGAGATTGCCGCCAATCACCCGGAGCACTTCTCCCTCTCGTTCCACTACCAGACGAAGGGGAGGCACTTCCGGAAGGCCGAGGGGGTGGGCTCCCTGAAGGAGACCCCCTTCGGGCAGGCGTACGTGCTTCTGCTCTTCTCGGCGGAGCAGCTCTCCAGTGACCTGAAGGGCGAGGACAAGACTGGCGTGCTGGGCATGCACGACTTCTTCAAGGAGGCGCTCCGGCAGGCGGAGCAGCGGATGTCGCACCCCGAGGTCCGTGCCTTCTGCCCGGTCTGCTTCGACCTGACCAGCTTCAAGGAATACAACCGGCTTCATGGCATGCACAAGGGCGACCAGTGTCTGAGGAGAATCGCCGAGACCATCACGGGATGCTTTCCAGGGGCGCTGGTCGGTCATCTTACCGGGGACCACTTTGTCGCGCTCCTGCCGTCAAAGGGCCTGGAAGAGAGGCTCGAGCATGTCTGCAGCGAGGTGAACCTCTTCATCGATGATGATGGTATCCAGCTCAAAGCCGGAGTCTACAAGCCCTCGGAGAAGGACACCCTCGATGACCTGAGGCATGCCTTTGACGCGGCGAAAATAGCCTGTGACAGCATCAAGGCGGACGGAAACCGGAGCGTCGCCCTCTACACGCGCGCGATGGGGGAGACCATCGCCAACAAGACCTACATCCTGCGCCACTTCAGCGAGGCGTTGGAGAAGCACTACATCAAGGTGTACTACCAGCCGGTGATTCGGACGCTGACGGGGAAGGTGAGCGGGTTCGAGGCGCTGGCACGCTGGGAGGACCCTGCACTCGGCATGATACTCCCGGGGGTCTTCGTCCCGGTGCTCGAGGAGGCCCAGCTCATCAACCGTCTGGATCGGTATGTCCTGGACCAGGTGGCCCGGCTGATCCGTGACCGACTGGACAACGGCCTGCCCCTGATTCCTGTCTCAATGAACCTCTCGGCCTATGACTTCGATGTGTCGAGTCCGCTGGATACCATCGAGAAGGCGGTGAGGCGCTACCAGATTCCGAAGACCGTTCTCTGCTTCGAAATCACCGAGCGGGTCATGATACGAAACCACATCAGCATGGTTAAGACGGTCCGCGAGTTCCAACAGGCGGGCTACCAGGTGTGGATGGACGACTTCGGGAGCGAATACTCGTCGCTGAGCCTGCTTCACAACTACCACTTTGACGTGATCAAGATCGACATGGGATTCTTCAGCCATTTCGACGACCGGAGCAGGCAGATCATCACCTCGGTTGTGACGATGGCCAGGATGCTGGGGGTGCAGACCCTGGCAGAGGGCGTGGAGACGCAGGAGCAGGTTGCCTTCCTGCGGAAGATTGGGTGCGGTCGGATCCAGGGGTACTACTACGGACGCCCGATGATGTACGAGGACTCGCTGTCCTTCCTGCACAGCAAGAGCCTTCAGCTTGAAAAGCCGGAAGAGGCCTATTTGATGGGCGCCGCGGAGAGCGTCAACGTGGTCTCCGACTCCCCGACGGCCGTCTTTTTCTTCGACGGAAAGAACGTAGAGCTCCTCATCGAGAACGACGCCTACAAGAGAGAGCTGAGGAGCACCGGAACGCTGGACATGGCAGAGGCCAATTCCAACCTCCTGGATTCGGGGTACCCGTTCCGCGGAAGATTCCAGCAGCTTATGGCGAGGGCCCTGCGGTCAAGGTCGGAAGAGACCCTGACCTATGCAGACAACGGGCAGTACATGAGGGTCAATGTCCGCTGGATCGCAGGGGACGAGCACAACTGGGTTGGCGAGGCGCATCTCTACAACATCAGCAACAACGCGGCAATCCGGCAGGCCAAGACGCTGGACCAGTTGCTGCGAAACCTGTTCCAGCTCTATGAGGGGTTTTACCTGTTCGACCGCGGGAGAGGGGAGGTCCGGGTCATTCGCTCCAGTCATCCGGAGCTGAGCCTGGAGGAGACCCCCCAGGGGGTCAAGGCGTTCACCGGCTACTTCTCGGAGCGCCTGGTATACCCGGACGACAGAGACCGCTTTGCCGCCTTCGCCAACCCCGAGGCAGTGGAGGCCAGAATGGAGGCGGGGGAGGGCACCCCCCAGGCCGAGATCGTGCGCATTCGGAGGGAGGACGGCGCGTACCGGTGGACGGTGCTCGAGGCGCTGATGATCTACAAGAGCGCGACCAAGAACATCCTGCTCTGCGAGCGCGAGGACATCTGGGAGAGAAAGGGAGACAGGGACGAGCTCCTGCCGGTGTTCTCCCGATCCTTCGGGATTTCGGAAGCCGGGACCGTTCGGCCAGAAACGATTGCCGAAAGCAGCCTCTTCCGTACGCTCTGCAGTGATTCCCCCTACCCGTTCTTCTGGGAGGACAGGGCGGGACGGATTCTCGGTGCGAGCAGGAACCTCCTGAAGAAGGGGAACTTCCGCGATCCGGAGGAGGTCCTGGGAAAGACCGAGGAGGAGATTGGCAACCACATAGAACGGCCGGAAGTGGATTCTTCCGCAGTGAGTGCACCGAACGATGGAGGGGGCGCCCTCGGGACGGAGGAGCTGACGGTTTCGGACGGCAGGCTCCGAGAGGTCAAGGTCACGCGTGTTCCCTGGTATCAGGAGAAAGAGATCGCGGGAACGCTGGGCATGGTTTACGGGGCCGAACGGGGGGACGAGGATGTGGAGTCGCACCTGGGGCTTGTCGACCACGAGACGGGATTTCTCAGCTTCAGGGGGGCGATAGAGGCGGGGTTGCTCTATGCGGACCGGTATCGCTCGAGGAAGCTGGATTTCGTCGGACTCCTGATCGATGTCCCCGCCTTCACGGAGGTGATGCAAGACAGCGCCGATAACGCGAAGACGGTTCTCAAGGAACTCTCGGATGCGCTTCGCAAGTCGCTGACCCCGGGGTGGGCTGTCGCGCGGATTGGACTCTGCCGCTTCCTCTGCTTCTGCAAGAGGGAGAGTGCCGGGAAGATAGATGAGAAGCTTGCTGGGGTCTCTGGCGTCCTTCCGCCCCTGTGGAGGCGGCTGGGAATCCGGACGGCTCCCGTGCTGACGCATGCGGTTGCGTATGGCTCTGAGGTGATGAGCCTGGACGAGATGCTCCAGCTCATGACCAGGCGCCTGAGCAGTGCCGAGAAGGAGGCCTTCGGAGACAAGCCTTACACCGAGGACCGCATCTTCGTCAGAAGGGAGGTGCTGGACAACCTGCGGGAACGGGTCATCATCAGCGACCCGAAGACGTATGAGCTCGTGTACCTGAATCCTCCTGCCCGCAAGGACGTCGGGATTGGCCTGGACAGCAGCCTGAAGGGGCGTCTCTGCTACAAGGCTCTTGAGGGCTTTGACGCCCCGTGCAGAAACTGCCCAAACATGATGCTGCGGATGGACCGCGCCCTCTCCGCATCCCACATGAGCAACAAGACCGGGAAGAACCTGTTGGTCCGCTCCTTCCTGATCACGTGGGAGAAGCGCACGCTCAAGCTCACGATTGCCTCCAACATGGATGAGTACATCGACACGCTGGCGAAGGACCACGAGCTGGTCTACCAGGAGATGCGGGCGAACGAGGCGATATCTCGTGGGATGCAGGAGGCCGACCCCGAGAAGGGGATCGAGAGGACGATCTCGTGCATCGCCGAGAACATGAAGCCCGAGCGGTTCCTGACGTTTGAGGAGAGGGACGACAACACGGTCAGCGCCACCTACGAATGGACGGCCCCGGGCGTGGTCCCGCTGAGGGAGGAGCTGCAGAGCATTCCCAGGACGGAATTACGGGCCCTGTACGCGAAGTTCGTCTCCGAGCGGCTGGTAATGGTCCGCGACATGGAGGCGTTCCAGAAGGAGTATCCGGGCTTCTCGTTCAGGATCCATGGGGTAAGGAGCTTTGTGTCCGGACAGCTGCTGCTCCAGAACCAGAGGGAGGGCTTCACCCTGGTCGTCAACCCGTCGGAGGAGAGCTTCCAGACCAGCAGCGTTCTGTACGCGACGCTGACGGACTTCATCGCAGTGATGATTCGCAACAGGAACAGCATTCGCGAGCTGGAGAGGCAGGGCATGATCGACCAGCTGACCGGTGCCGGTAACCGGCGCGCGCTGGAACGCCGGATCCGCGACTGGCGGGGAGACGGGGTGCTGGGTGTGATATCGATCGACCTGAACGGGCTGAAGAACACGAACGATACGAAGGGCCACCATGCCGGCGACATGCTGATCAGCGAGACGGCGCGGGTCCTGAGGGAATACGCGGGGGAGGACTGCGTGTTCCGGACCGGTGGAGACGAGTTCGTCGTCATCACGGAGGACCTGGAGGAGCGGGACATCCTCCTGCTGATCCAGCACATGCGGAAGAGTGCGGAGAACAACGGCATCAGCATGGCGGTTGGGTTTGCAAGCATCCGCGGGAAGGTGACCGACTTCGACGCGCTGCTCACGAAGGCGGACTTCAACATGTACCAGGACAAGGGGCACAGCTTCCGCAGGAGGAGGGGGGACCGGTAGGGCTCTGCTTAACTTTACCCGGCCTCGTGCGGATTCGGTCGGGCCATGCTTAGAAGTCCCCGGCCCCGTGCGGATTGTTGCAACAAAACTCGCGTGAGGGCTAGGGGGATTAAGCATCAGGCGCTGAAATCCGCACGAGGGCTAGGGAGGCTAAGCATTCGGTCACCTAATCCATGCTAGGCGGGGTAACCCAGAACACCGGACACGTGAGGGCGCTGGAGGAGGAGTTGGACGACTACCTCAACGGCGACTACGACGACTATGCGAGCTGAGGCTTGACGTCAGGCCTTGCGCTGTCTGCTGCGCTGCATCTGCCGGTGAGCGGCGTGTGTGCGACGCATGCGGAGACGTCGTGGCCAACGGAACGGGTGACAGGTACCATCGGACGGGCTGCACCTAGTGCCACAATTGATGAAGTTACCCTTGGTCGTCACGGGAGAGGGAGCACATGCCGCTGCACATCGTCGAGGAGGCAAACCGCTGCCTCCAATGCCGCCGTCCGCTTTGCCAGGAGGGATGCCCGGTCCATACCTCTATACCCGAGGTCATCCGCCTGTTCAAGGAGCACGACCTTGAGGCTGCGGGTGCCATCCTCTTCGAGAACAACCCCATGTCCGCCATCTGCTCCATCGTCTGCAACCACGGGAGCCAGTGCGAGGGGCATTGCGTGCAGGGCAGGAGGGGCAACCCAATCCACTTCTCGTCCATCGAGGCCTACGTGTCGGAGTCCTACCTTGGGCGAGACATGCATCGCATCGTCGAGGCGAAGGCGGCGCCAAACGGCCATGCTGCCGCCGTCGTTGGCTCGGGCCCCGCGGGCATGGTCGTCGCGATAAAGCTGGCGCTTGCCGGCTGCGAGGTCACCATGTTCGAGCAGAAGCCTAAGATCGGCGGCGTCCTGGAGTACGGAATCCCCGAGTTCCGCCTGCCCAAGAGCTACGTGGAGAAGTTCCGCGAGCTGCTCGTCTCGCTTGGCGTGCGAATCCGCACCGCCACGACCATAGGCGGTGCCCTCAAGATCGAGGACCTGCTGAGAGACGGATACGACGCCGTCTTCGTTGGCACCGGGGCGTGGAGGGCGCGCACCCTGGGCATCAAGGGGCAGGCGCGGGGCAACGTCTTCTTTGGCATCGACTATTTGGTGAACCCCGACGACTGCGAGACCGGTCGCAACGTCGCTGTGATCGGTGTCGGCAACGTTGCCATGGACGTGGCACGGACGGCGCTGAGGAAGGGTGCCCGCCACGTGACCCTCTTCTCAAACTGGGGCGGGGTCTCCGCCTCGTCCGACGAGGTCGAGTTCGCCGAGCTCGATGGGGCGCAGATCCAGTACGGCCTCTCCGTGGTGGCGGTGGACGAGAGGGGACCCGTCTTCAGGCGCTCGATGCTGGCGGATGACGGCTCCTGCGTGGGCATGGGCGACGAGACGGTCCGCTTTGACGCCGACACGACCATCTTCTGCGTGTCGCAGGTCCCAAAGAACAAGCTCCTGCTGACGACGAGGGGGCTCGAGGCAACCGACGAGGGGACGCTTAAGGTGGACGAGAATGGCATGACCACGGTGCCAGGCGTCTTTGGGGCGGGTGACGTCGTCACGGGGCCCAGGACCGTCGTGCACGCGGTCGCCGGCGCCAAGCTGGCGGCGGAGGGCATGCTGCGCTACATGGGCGTCTCGGGGGCAGCTGACGGCCCATCGACGGATGCCTTGTTCGGAAATACAGTATCCCAGAATTTGGGTGCGGGACATGTTGGCGAGTCTCGTTCGAGAGCCATCAGTGCGGGAATTAATGAGACTTAGCTTCAGGAATAGTTAGGGGGCAAGTCATGGGATCGAGGACGGAAGAGGTTAAATCGTACGTGGAGCCGCAGATAAAAGCGGAGACCTCCGACATCTACGCCCACCTGGGCTTGAGCCTCCCGGATGCTGTGAATGTGTTCCTAATCAAGTCGATAGAGGTTGGGGGACTGCCCCTCGACATGAGGCCAGAGCCGAAGCACTGCTATGCACAATCAAGCGTGCGCCCCCTGTCGGGTGTCGTCATCCGCCCCCACAAGACGGTCAGCCTCGAAGAGGGTTCGTTCGGTTCGTTCCTGTTGGCTTGTGGCGAGGCGCTCCGACCTTAGAAGCAAGTTCCGTCCCCACTGGTCGGGTCTCCTCGACGGGCGAGTGCGAATGGGGTCTGCAAGGCTCGCAGGTGAGAGCCCAACCCTGCTCTAGGGGCCTTGCCCCAACAGCGCCGTTTACGGATTACCACCAGATACCGTGGTTATGAAAACCTTACTCGGGTTAATCTTTCTGTGCAGGCAAAACAACTCGCGAAGGGAAGGCCATGGATCTCAATCTGAAGGACAAAGTCGTTCTTATCACCGGCTCCACCGGAGGCATTGGCTCCGCAATAGCTCGCGCGTTCGCGGCAGAGGGCTCTAAGCTTGCGCTCTCCTCGACGCGCCAGGAAAAGCTCGACAGGCTCATCCCACAGCTCGGAGTGGACGACGGTCATGCAAGGGGCTTCGTCTGCGACGCCACCAAGGAGGAGCAGGTCAAGAAGCTCGTCGACGACACGGTCGCCGCCTACGGGACGATTGACATCGTGGTCTGCAACGCCGGGTACGAGGGCAAGGTCTGCCCAATCTCCCAGCAGGCGACGGGGGAGTTCGAGAAGGTCTACACCCTCAACGTCTACTCGCCGATGTGGCTCATGAAGTACGCTTCGCCGGTTCTTGTGGAGAAGGGCGCCGGGTCAATCGTGGTCCTCGCCTCCGCCGGCTCCTACACGCCTACCGCTACGATGCAGGCATACGTGAGCTCAAAGTACGCCGTGGCTGGTCTCACCAAGTGCGTTGCGCAGGAGCTGATGCCTCAGGGCATCCACGTGAACTACGTCTGCCCGGGCCCCGTTGACACCGACATGATGCGTCGCATCGAGTTCGACACCTTTGGCGATACGAAGACCCACGAGGAGGCGGAAAAGATCTTCGCCTCCACGGCGCTAGACAAGCGTTACGCGCGTCCCGAGGAGGTGGCAAACGCCGTCCTGTTCCTGGCGTCGGACGCAACGGCGCACACGACCGGAATGGGATTCAACCTCGACGCAATCGTTCCCGCGCACTAGGCGCGATACGTTGCGCGAGGGGTCGGGAGAGACGACCCCATCCCGTTTGTAGAACAACGAGGAGAGGGGCGAGGCCAATCGGGTCCCGCCCCTCTCCTCGTTTGTCAGCCAGGTCTCAGAGCACGATGGCGAGCATGATGCACAGCTGGGAGATCGCGTTCACCATCTGCTCCCTCCAGTTCGCCCGCGCGTCACGGCCGTCCAGGTGACGGGCGAACCAGGACATCAGGAGCATGCCCGCAATCCCCGCGACGAGGAGGGGAAGGGAGGGCAGGGAGGTCGCGTGGCGCAGGACGGCGGCGGGCGACCAACGTGCGCGGTCCACTGCGAGCGAAGCGAGCGCCAGCGCGAAGCCGACGGGCATCAGGTAATGCATCTGCCGATTGAGGAAGCGGACGTCCCTCCTCGCAAGCGCGATCACGAGCTTCCAGGACACCTTGAGCGCTCCGGCGAGCACGACCAGCGCGATGCCGACTCGGAACAGGGGGCTGTCGAAGCGCGTTGCCAGCACGCTCGCGCCAATGCAGAAGAATGCCACGGGCACGCAGTCAAGCAGCGCCATCGGGAGGGTGAATCCCTCGGGGACGGAGTCCCCCCGTCCCTCCGCGCGGGCGCTCACGCGACCAGCCACTTGTGATCCTTCACGGAGTAGAGCGGCACGAACGGGATCATGATCGGCGTCCTGGACTTGTAGTCACGGTACTCGGGGTCGCCCCCGTAGTTCTTGTCCTGACGTATCTCCAGACGCCGCGCTCCGCCAAACATGACGTAGATGATTCCCAGGTAGCCGAGGATGGGGCAGACCCATTCGACGGCGTTGCCGTACACGCTCAGCCCTGATGCGAAGACGCCGGTCCAGAAGACCATCTCGCCAAGGTAGTTGGGGCAGCGCACCAGGCGGAAGAGCCCGGTGTCCACGAAGCGCCCTGGCCTTTCTCGCTTCGCAAGGTTCTTCTGGAGGTCTGCCGTCGTCTCGAGGACGAGTCCCGCCACCGAGACTACCAGTCCGATGACGCAAAGGATATCGGTGCCGCGGCCATCTGCCAGACGGAACAGGATCGGGGACGTCTGCAGCGCGTAGAGGAGCGAGGCGGAGACCCAGATTCCCACCTTTGCCGCCGGGGAGACGCCGTCGTCCGACTTGACCTCTCCCTTCATTCGGCGGCTGTAGGCGGTCTTCACGTCCCTGTAGATCAGATAGCCGGCAAGGCGGCATCCATAGACGACGAGCAGGGCGCACTGCAATGCGGTCCCGACGGTGAGGGAGTCCCGGAACAGTGCGAGGAGACCAACGCCGATGAGGCCGATGGCCGCCCCATAGCCGATGGAGATGAACCACACGTACTTGCGGAAGCCGCAGGAACTGGCGACGAGGGCCAGCGCCAGGAGAATCAGGAAGCTTCTCATGTATGCACCTCAGAATCGTGATCGACGCAGGTAGGGGAGACGAACAAACACGTGCGAGTGCGTTCCCTCCACGGCCTTGCGCGGGCCGACCATGCAAGGCCATACCATTGTAAGGATTGCGGGGGGTGGGGACGTTGATGCCAACACGTCCAGAGGCAGGCCAGGGGAATATACCCTCTGGCCGGCGTTTTTTCTGGCGCTCGGTTGGGTTAGAACCGTCGAGACCCGCTTAGGAGAGAGGAAGCCCGGGATTCTCCTCCCGGATGTAGCGCAGTGCCTCGTCCCACTCGTCGCGAAGCACCGCGTCTCTCGCCTTGCCGCGCTGCTTCTGCGCCCAGGCGTATACCGCTGCTGGCTTCTCCCCGGCGTCGAGCCTGTCACACACCTGGAAGTAGGGGTCCTCGTCACTGAAGAACTTGTCGGCCATCGGAGCCTCCTTGGATTGGGTGCCACGTTGAATCTGGTACCCAAGTGACTGGTAGATGGGTGGCAGAATGCTCGTTTGGACATCCCTGGTGCCAGGATGACCGAGGGGGCTTGGTGAGAGACTCTGTCATCATGGGTTGCGAAGAATCGGCATGGCTGGTGGACGGTTCCACCTGTGACCCATCCTCATTGGGAGGATGCCCATGGATGCACTGAGAGACCGCTTCGAGACCCATTCCGAGCGCCATCCCGGAATCCGCTGGGACGACGTCGAGCGAGCGCTGGGCTCCTCCGGCTTGCGGTCGCTCTCGTATCTGGAGGAGACGGGCGGTGAGCCTGACGTGCTCCTCTTTCGGGAACACCTCTACCTGGTGGACTTCTCGTCCGAGTCGCCCCAGCGTCGGTCCGTCTGCTATGACCGCGAGGCACGCCTAGGGAGGAGGCGCAACCCGCCCTCTGGCAGCGCCTGCGAGCTGGCGGAGGCGAACGGCCTGGAGCTTGTGGGCGAGGACATGTACCTTGCGATGCAGGGGCTGTCGCCGCTCGACGAAAAGACGAGCAGCTGGATTGCGATGCCAGAGACGATTCGCGGGCGCGGGGGCGCCCTCTTTGGAAGCTGGAGGTACGACCGTGCGTTCGTCTACTGCAACGGCGCGGACTCGTACTATGCCGCCCGCGGCTTTAGGGCGTGCCTCCCACTTGGCTTGTAGCTGGACATGCAGGGGAGGGGCGACCACGTGCCGCTGCTGACCCCCTCCGACAAGGGCGCCCCGCTCGTGCTGCTGTCGCTTCTCGGCCTGGGCGTGGGCATCGGCCTCCTGATCCTGCGCTGGATTTTTGTGCGCAGGAGGGCCAAGGCTCCCGGATACGCCCCGCGCCACGCGCGCAGGCAATAGGTGGATGACACGAGCCGTCTCTCGTTTGGGGGATGGCTCGTGTTCTTAGAACCCCGGTTCCAGGCACATCATCATGTAGGTTGGCAGATAGCAGATCGCGCCGTCTTTCTCTACATTCCCTTCGTGCAGAACGATGGCGCGCTCTATCCCATAGTTTCTCGTCTTCAACGCCTTGGTCAGGGCGCTATGCCGCTTGTAGCCCTTTCCAGATTTCACCTCAATCGGGACGACTCGGCTTCTCGTCTGTACGACGAAGTCGAGTTCGCCAATCTCGCGGTTCTTGAAGTACGAGAGGGGGAATCCGTGACAAGTGAGCTCCTGAGCAACTGCGTTTTCGTACAGGGCGCCGAAATTGATGTCCTCGCGGTCGCTCAGAACGTCTCGTACCACGTCCATCCCACATTGGAACGTCAGGATTCCTACATCGGAAGAGAACAGCTTGAACCTAGTCGACTCAAGGTTTGTTGCCAGCGGATAGCGGGGTTCGGTCACATTGAATGCTGGCAGTGCAACGTTGGCATCAGAGAGCCACATGAAGTCATTATCGTAGCGGTCAAAGTGGGAGTCTCCCTCGACGTCTCGAATGATGAAGCGCTTGTCCTGACGGCTGATTTCGCTCGGCATGAGGTCGAAGATCCTGCGTACAACGCGCGCACGATCTCCCGCATACTTTGAGATATCAAAGCGATATTGTCCAACGATTGCCTCTTGCAGCACGCGAACCTGCCTGATGTTGTCCGATTGCGCGAACGCTTGGACGGGGTCGGGCATGCCTCCGCAGATCAGGTATCGGTGAAAGAGGTCGGTAAGTCTCTGATGAACGAACTCGTCGACCGGTCGCATCTCCCTAAAGCAACCCCTGACCTCTTCAAGGGTTTCTGAGGCAATGCCGTTTGCCCATGCAAACTCCTCGAAGTCCAATGGGTACATCCTCACCGTTGACAAGTACCCAACGGGCGCTGAGGTCAGGCCTTTGAGCTCGACTCCCAGCATGGAACCTGAAAGAATGTAGTCAAAGTCCTGGCGTTCCATCAGGAACTTTATTGCAGTGACGGCCTCTTTGCACTCCTGTACTTCGTCGAGGAATATGACGGTCTTTCCTGGAATCATCGGTACATCCGCAAATGCGGTCAGTCGCATGAACAGCTCTCGGGAGTTTTTTGCAGCCGAAAGTGCCTCTGCTGCCGCAGAATTCTCGTAGAGGTTGATTTCCGCGACGTGTTCCCAATGAGCGCGGGCGAACTCCCGCACCAAATAGGTTTTGCCTACCTGACGCGCGCCGGTTACCAGGAGTGCCTGTTTTGTGTGATAGCGAAGCCAGTCTTCCAGCTGATTGAGCGCCTTCCTTTTCAGCATTCGAACACCCCCTGGAAACATTAGGCTGTACCTCGGAGTATAGGCAGTTGTTGTCAATTTGCAAACCGGCTAAAGGGCTGTTTTTGTCAATTTGCAAACCAAATATTGGGACGAATTTGTCAATTTGTGAGCAACTGAAGAGTCCTTCTTGTCAATTTGCGGACATCTCGTCTAGGACTCGCCTCTCGGGGGCATTCCCGTCAGAGTGTGGTCCTGGAGACAGAGCCTCGCGCCCTTGTGGGTACAGTGGTGCCATCGGGAAGGAGAGGAAGAGCTAGGAATGCAACGCGCAAAGATGATGACACCCTGCTCGAGAGCTTTGACTCTGGCGGGGACAGGGAAGCGTACTTTGACTTCGAGCATCCCGAGTTTCCCAATCGCGAGGTAAAGCGCGTGAACGTCGATCTCCCGATGTGGATGGTTACGGCGCTCGATTGTGAGGCGGCTCGCATCGGTGTCAACCGCCAAGCGGTCAACAAGATGTGGGTCTCCGAGCGTCTTGACGATGAGCGTACAAAGCGGGTCGTCACGTGCTCTGCAGCGGTCTAGCTTGCCGTCAGATGCGGTGTGACCCCTCTGCTCGCCGGTTGGCCTCGGGATGCTCCTGGTAGTAGCGCCTCTTGTCCTCGTACATCGCGCGGTCGATGGTCTCGATGAACTCCTCGATCGAATGGCTCCCGGGAGCAAGGGGATATTGCCCCATCGAGGCACTCAGCTGGTACGGTCGCTTCACGTCCACATTGAACAGGGAAAAGCTCTGGCGTATGGCCGTCATGGTGCGCTTGACCACCGCTCCGTCGCGCGTGTTGAGGAGGATGACGAACTCGTCGCCGGCGTAGCGCACGGTGACTCCGATGTCGCCCACCGCCCGCCTGAGGGTGTGCGCGACGTCGACGAGCGCCTGGTCGCCCATCGCGTGGCCAAAGCGGTCGTTGATCGACTTGAAGCCATTGAGGTCGATCATGACCCCAGTCATCTCCACGCCCGTCTTTCCCCCGTCCTTGTTTTTTAGGTACTCCAGGAACGCGCGGTTGTAGAGGCCCGTCAGGCGGTCGCGGTAGATGTCCTCGTTCTGCAGGCTGGTGATGGTGCCGGCGATGCCCACGCTCACCGTTGCCCAGAACAGGGGGAGGGGCGGGAAGAGGATCTGCACCGATCCGCCCACGGCGACGGGGAAGATGAGCGCCCATCCGGGGAAGAAGCGGAGGCCCGCCGTGCTCTTGCGTAGGCGCGCCTCGAGTGCGAGGCCGTAGAAAAAGTAGCCGTAGTCAATTACGGCCAAAAGGTCGGAGAAGAGGAGGTGCGTATAGGCGTTGTGGGCATCGACGTGAAATACCAGGGGTGTGAATAGGTTCCCAACGAGCAGCGCAAGGCATACGAGCGCCGGTGCAGTCAGAAGGCGACGACGCAGGGGCGTCACGAGGCCGAGCATGTGGAGCGTGATGAACAGCGCCCAGCAGGAGCAGGTAATGGTGGCCGCCGCGTACAGGATGGTTCCCGAGCCCACCAAGAGTCCCCGCGCGAGTGCCCCAGGCGCGTTCTCACACGTCGCGAAGACGGAGTCGAGCATGCATCCGAGCATCGCGCAGGCCACGAGCATCCGCAGGAGCCTGCTCTCGTGGGAGCTTTCCCTCAGCCGCCACACGTTGCAGATCAGCATCGTCACCATGAGCAGCTCGCCCAGCAGGTCTACGCCATACACTGTGAGGGTGCTTGGGGACACGTTCGCTCACTTGCCTACCAATTGAACTGTATCGTTGGGAACGGTAACAGTATGTGGCCGACTGGTTTATGTTTGCAACCATTCTCTCCTAGTTGATATCGAATTCAGCGATAGCGATATAGCGAAAACAGGAATTATTCAGTGCCTCTCCGTGTTGCTATGTTTGGATACGCGTTCTTCTCTCATGCATGAGGTGGGTGGAGATGCAGTCGATCAGTGCATATCACGGGCGATTATTGGATTGCCGAGCCAGGAGGGGTTATATGAATACCAGAATGACGACTCGCAGGGGGTTCCTGTTCCTTCTCGCCGGCACCATGATCGCCGGCTGCACGCGGGCGCCGGAGGGCTCGTCCAGCGCGGACAGCGACTCGTCCGCCACTGCCACCAAGTACTCCGTGCAGATCCCCGACCTGTCCGGTTCGCTGTGCGCCGCCCCGCTGTGGGTGGCCAAGCAGAGGGGCTACTTCGAGGAGGAGCGCGTTGACGTTGAGGAGGTCTCTGCCGACGTCGACACCCAGAAGACGGGCCTCAACAACGGCACCTTCCCCGTGGGCATGGGCGACTTCTCCACCTTCGAGTCCATGGAGTCGGGGGTCCAGACCACCGTCGTGGACGCGGTGAACCTGGGATGCATCAAGGTCGTTGCCCGATCGGAAGACGACAGCGTCTCGTCGGCCGCCGACCTCAAGGGCAAGACCGTCGCCGTGAACAAGATTGGCGGCACCCCCTACCAGGTGCTTGCGCTGTGGCTCCAGAGGGAGGCGGGCCTCTCCATCGGAACGGGCGACGGTGACGTGAAGGTGTCCGTGTACGACGACGGCAACCTGGAGCTGCAGGCGCTCAAGGACGGCACCGTGGACGCCGCCGCGGTGTGGGACCCCTACGGTCCCAAGGCCGAGAAGGACGGCAGCGCCAAGGTCATCCTGGACAACTCCAAGAGCGGGGACTTCTCGGGCAGGGCGTGCTGCTTTCTGGTGGCGTCCAACAAGGTGCTTCAGGAGGACGAGGGAGAGATCGCCGCCATCATCAGGGCCATCCACAAGGCTGACAAGTGGATTTCGGACAACCCCGAAGAGACCGTTGAGCTGGTGGCCAAGAACAAGTACGCAACCATCGACGACGAGGACCTGGCGGTCGAGATGATCAAGGCGTACGGCTACGGGGACCTCTCCACGGGCGACCACGACGTCAAGGGAGACGTGCGCTACTACGCCGACCTCCTGAACGGCCTGGGCATGATCAAGTCCTCGCCGGACGACTTCGTGAGCAAGTACTACAAGAGCGTCAGCCTGGACTAGGGGGCCTCGTCGCATGAGGAGGATTGGATACCCGGCAGCCGTGGCCCTCTCCGTGGGGGGATTTGTGCTGGCGATTGCGGGAAACGTGCTGGTGCCACAGGTTGCCGCGGTCGAGATCACGCCCGTTCGCGTGGGGGACTGGCTCGTCAACTTCAACGGGCTCTATCGCATGGTGCTGGGCGCGGTGATACTGGGGTACCTGCTTGACGCGCTGATAAGCAGGGGCAACGAGAAGAACCGCTGTGCCTTCGTCCATGGGGCGCCGCTGCGGTTTGCCGTGGGCATCGCGCTTTTGGCCTGGGACATCCTGGGGACCAAGACCCAGGTGTTCGTGCAGCCGTTCTTCCCCGGCCCCGCCCAGATCGTGGGCGCCTTCCTCGAGGAGGGTGACTTCATCCTCCAGAACACGCTCTACTCGCTGCGCCTGTACCTGTGGGGCTATCTGCTGGGGGCGGCCTTTGGGGTGGGCACGGGCATCCTCATCGGCTGGTTCCCGCGTGCGTACTATTGGATAAGCCCGGTGCTCAGGTTCTCGGGCATCATCCCGGCGGTCGCGTGGATGCCCTTTGCGATGACGCTGCTGCCCACGCCGTTCGCCGCCGCCGTGTTCCTCATCGTGATCTGCGTGTGGTTCCCGGTGGCGTCGGTCACCGCGCAGGGCGTGCAGAGCACTCCCAAGGTGCTGTTCGAGGCGGCGCGCACGCTGGGCGGCGATACCCGCTACCTGCTGCTCCACGTGGCGGTGCCCAACGCGCTGCCGCAGGTGTTCCAGGGCCTCTCCACCGCCAACGCCTTCGCGTTCACCACGCTGGTCATGGCCGAGATGATGGGCCAGCCGGGAGGCCTGGGCTACTACATCAACATGGCAAAGATCTGGAGCGCGTACTACAAGGTGTTCGCCGCGATCCTGGTCATGGCGATCCTGTTCAGCGCAATCACCAAGGTGCTCAACATCATCGAGGCCCGTGCGCTGCGGTGGCAGGAGGGGCTTCTCAGCAAGCAGGGGGAGGTGGCCTGATGGCCGCAAGCAACACGGCGGGCGAGCAGGCGAGAGGGGACGCGGGTCTCGCCCAGGGGGACGTCGCGCTGAGCCTGAGGGACGTGAGCCGCACCTACGCCACGGCGGCGGGCGGCACCGTGGAGGCCCTCTCCCACGTGAGCCTGGACGTGCATAGGGGCGAGTTCGTCTCGCTCCTGGGCCCCTCCGGCTGCGGCAAGACCACGACCCTGCGCCTGATCGCCGGCCTCGACCAGCCCCAGGGCGGCGAGCTCACGCTGGACGGCGAGCCCATCCGCGGGGCGTCCCACCGTCGCGGCTTCGTGTTTCAGCAGGGAGCGCTGTTCAACTGGCTCACCATCCGCGAGAACATCGCGGCCGGGCTCCGCGCCCGCCACGTGTACCGCGAGAACGCGGGCCGCGTGGACGAGCTGATCCACGCGGTGGGGCTTGACGGCTTTGGCGACGCCTACCCGCACCAGATCAGCGGCGGCATGGCCCAGCGCGTCGCCATCGCCCGCGCGCTCATCAACGACCCCGAGGTCCTGCTGCTGGACGAACCCATGGGCGCGCTCGACAACTTCACGCGCGCGACCCTGCAGGACCTGCTGATAGACCTGCAGCGCGCCAACCACACCACCATGGTGCTGGTGACCCACGACGTGGACGAGGCCATCTACCTGTCCGACCGCATCGTGATCATGACACCGCGCCCCGGCAGGGTGAGCGAGGTCGTGAGCGTGGACTTTCCCAGGCCGCGGCACCGTGGCGGCTCGGAGTTCCTTGAGCTGCGCGCCACGCTGCTGGAGAAGTTCAACTTGGCGAGCGCCGAGCCGCAGCCGGAGTACTACATCTAGCCGGCGCGGGCCCTGGGGGAGACGGACGGCGGCACGTCCTTGCCACTTCCCGCGATGGGCTCGGGCGAGGTTTGGGGATGGGGTGCGGGTCGTTCTCGCCCCGCGTGACGGAAGGCCCGGGCGGGGCCCGGGGGAGTAGAGACGAGGAGGGGGACGCCATGACCGAGCTGGGTCCGATTGGCCAGGGGGAATGGGACCGCTTTGCTGAGCGGTATCGCGTGCCGGAGAACGTGCGGCAGTACATGGCGAGGCTCTTCTCGCCCCTACAGGTGCGCTTTGCGCTCGCGGCGCCCGACCGCTTCGGGGTGGGGGAGACGGGCCGCGTCCTCGCCAGCCTGGGGGAGGATTCCGCCGGCGCCCCCGAATTTCTCCGCGAGCAGTACAAGGTCGGTTTTCTCAACCTGGTGGACGAGGTGCAGACGTCCTGGGAGCTTGCGGGCTACGCCACGTTCCTGGACGTGTGGCCGGTGTGGGAGAACGAGGAGTACCGCTCCCGCTTTACCCCGGAGGAGCTCCACGACATCGACTGGAAGTACTTCCACGCGAGCTTTGACCCCCGCGAGCGGCAGGCCCGCGAGCAGGGGGTAGCGCCCACCGAGGACGAGGTCTACACCCTGCAGGAGACCCTGGACTGGATCGACCGAAACGGCAGGCCCGCCCACCTCAGCTACTGCGACTGCCGGAGCCTCGCCGGAGACTGCGGCAAGCCGCGCGAGACCTGCATCTCGTACCGCGACGGCATCAACACGTATGCGCATCGCGGATGGTCGCGCAGGCTCAGCGTGGAGCAGACCAAGGAGGCCGTGCGCAAGTTCGATCGCGCGGGGCTCATGCACACCCTGAACGGCACCACCATCTGCAACTGCTGTGGTGACTGCTGCTACCTCTCGCGAGGGCGCGAGCAGCTGGGCAGCGGGCCCAACTGGCCGCTGGCGCACCACGTGGTGGAGTACGACCGGGAGCGCTGCGTGGGCTGCGGGCTCTGCGTGCGGCGCTGCTGGCGCGACGTGTTCGAACGCACGCCGGACCGCAAGGTGAGCGTGGACGCCACCCGCTGCGTGGGCTGCGGCCTCTGCGCCAACACCTGCCCCGCCGGCGCGCTGACCATGGCCCAGGCGAGCTACCCGGGGCTGCGTCCGGAGGAGCCGGACTCCAGTCGCGTCCACAGCCATTAGGGGTGGTTGGGGACAAGGTCGCACCGCCCCTCTCGCCTGCTGACAAACCCAAGGAACACGAGGGAGAGACATGCCCTACACGGCATATGACAACCGCAGCCTTGGCTTCACCACGCGCCAGCTGCACGCCGGCTACAACCCGGCCGAGAACCACTACGCCAAGAACGTGCCCATCTACCAGACCGCGGCGTTTGAGTTTGGCGACTTTGACCGCTGCCTGCGCGTGTGCTCGCACGAGGAGCCCGGTGCGGTGTCGTACTCCCGCTGCGCCAACCCCACCAACCAGGTGCTGGAGGAGCGCATGGCCTCGCTGGACGGCGGCGTCGCGGGCCTGAGCTTCTCGTCCGGCATGGCGGCGATCACGGGGGCCATCCTCAACCTGGCGCAGGAGGGCGACCAGATCGTGGCGGCGCCCACCATGTACGGCGAGAGCGTGACGCTGCTGACCAAGGTCCTGCCCGACCTGGGCATCACGGGGCGCATCGTGGGCAACCCGGACAACCTGGACGAGTTCGAGGCGCTCATCACCCCGCGCACCAAGGCGGTCTACATCGAGAGCCTGGGCAACCCATGCATCAACATCATCGACTTCGAGGGCCTGGCATCTCTCGCCCACGCCCACGGCATCCCGTTGGTGGTGGACAACACCTTTGCCACGCCCTACCTGTTCAGGCCGTTTGAGCACGGGGCGGACATCGACGTGTACTCCGCCACCAAGTACCTGGGCGGGCACGGCACCACCGTCGCGGGCGTGGTGGTGGAGCGGGGCGGCTTCGACTGGGCGAACGGGCGGTTCCCCCAGATGGAGGCGTTCCTGCGCGAGTCGGGCCGCGCGGACGACCCCCATCCCTTCACGAGCCGCCTCTACAACCGGTCGCTCTCGTACTTTGGCGCGCACCTGGCGGCGCAGTCGGCCTTCCAGATCCTGCAGGGGATCGAGACCCTGTCGCTCCGCATGGAGCGCCACGCCTCCAACGCGCAGTGCGTGGCGGAGTTCCTCTCGGCCCACCCCGCCGTGTCGCACGTGGACTACCCGGGGCTTCCCGACAACCCCTATCACGAGCTTGCGCAGCGCTACTTCCCGCGTGGGCTCACGGGGATGATGGCGTTCAGGGTGCGCGGCGGCAGGGAGGCGGCGATCCGCTTTCTCGACGCGGTGGAGGTCTTTGACCAGATGGTCAACGTGGGGGATGCCAAGTCGTACGTGGTGTACCCGGCGGTGGCAACGCACTTTGGGCTCTCGGAGCAGGAGCAGGCCAAGGCGGGCATCTATCCCGACACGATCCGCGTGTCGGTGGGCATCGAGGACGTGGAGGACCTGCTTGCCGACCTGGACCAGGCGCTGGGCAAGGCCGCCCGGGCGTAGGGCGAGAGGGGCGTGGCGTCCCGGGTCGCGTGACTGACCACAGATGGCGAGTTCTGGCGTCCGTCACGCTTCGGCGCGGCGGGTGCCTTCCGTTGCGCGGGGGAGAGGAGCGTGGCGCGTTGGTCGCACCCCGTGCGGTTGGGGCATAGGGGCACGCCGTTCGTCTCGCCATCACCTGGGTGTGGGTGAGACGGACGGGCATTCAGGTATCCTTGGGCAAAGCCAACCGGAAGGAGCGCCCATGATGCCCTCCGTCACCCGTCGGACCGCCCTTCTCGCCCTCGCCGCGCTCTCGGCGGCACCCATCCTCCATGGGTGCGAGGCGCTCGCGCCGACCTCTCCCGGGTCCGCTAAGTCGTCGCCTGCGCGCGAGCTCACGGCAGATGTTGCGGAAGACTCCTCGCCGTCGGGCGCGTATGACCTGACGACGGTGCTCACGGACGATGCCAACAGGGAGGCTGCCTACAGGTTTGCCGTGGGGCTGTTAAGGGAGAGCCTCGCCGCGTCTGACGGCGACGTGTTGACGTCGCCCCTCTCCGCGCTGTATGCCCTCGCACTCGCGGCAAACGGTGCGTCTGGCCAGACCCGCTCCCAGATGGAGGGCGCCTTTGGGATGACCACGGACGTGCTGACCGACTACCTTGCCGCCTATTCGCGGAGACTTGCCGGCAAGCCGCTCGCGAGCGGGCTGGAAGCCGGCGACCCTCTCAACCTCAAGAGCGCGAACTCGGTCTGGGTACGCGACGTGGAGGGACTCCAAGTCTCGAAGGACTGGCTCGGAACGTGCAGGGGCAGGCTCGACGCGCAGGCGTTTGCGGCACCCTTTGACTCATCGACGGTGGAGGACGTCAACTCCTGGGTGTTGGACAAGACCGACGGGATGATTCCCCGGCTCATGGACCAGGTCTCCCCCGACGCCATGGTCTACTTGGTGAACGCCCTCGCCTTCAACGACGCGTGGGACGAGCCCTTTGAGAGGGACGCAACCAAGACCGCGGACTTCAACTGCGAGGACGGGACCGTCCTGAGCGTGCCCATGATGCGCTCGCACGAAGATATCTACCTGGCAAACGAGGTGGCGGAGGGCTTCGTCAAGCGATACGAGAACGGCGACTTCGCCTTTGTGGGCGTCCTGCCGCGGGAGGGGCACGCGGTGGGCGATGTGGTCGCGTCTCTCGACGGCGCGTCGCTCGCGTCGCTGGCGCTCACGGGCGTGGCGAACACGGAGGTCGACATCGGCCTTCCCCGCTTCACGATCAACTGGGAGGCGGGGCTCGAGGAGCAGCTGAAGGCGCTGGGGGTCACCGACGCCTTCGACGCGGACCGTGCCGACTTCACGCCGATGGGGACCACGGGCGACGGGAGCCTCTTCATCGGCGGCGTGATCCAGAAGACCTACGTGGACGTGAGCGAGGAGGGCACTCGCGCGGCTGCCGCGACCTCCGTTGGCGTGTCGGGCTCCTCCGCGCCGGGTTCCGAGGAGCCCGAGGTCAAGACGGTGATCCTGAACCGTCCGTTCATCTACCTCATCGTGGACTGGCAGTACGGGACGCCGCTCTTCGCCGGCGTCGCCCAGCGGGTGGGGGAGTAGGGCGCGTCTCGCCCAATCGGGTGATGGGAGCCCGGCTTGCGGCGGTGCGGACTGGGGCCAGGGGCTCCCTACCTCACTTCTGCAGAACGGGGTGCTGAGAAAAGTCGACCTTTGGCAATTTGGACGCGCGTTCCGCTGAGAAAAACGGGCTATTGGCAGGCAAAGGGGCGTTTTCTGTCCTCGAACGTTGCCAATACTCGACTTTCCTCAGCGAAACACCCCCTCCATTTGCCAATACTCGACTTTCCTCAGCACCCTCGGGATCGCTGCCTTGGCGCGCGGCTTTCGGGCATCCTCTCATGCCAAACCGGGTGACGGCGATTCGCATGGCGCCTCCCTACAGGTAGACGTCCGCCTCCTCGCGGCCAAACTTGTGCAGCAGCTCGTGGCAGGGCTTGCAGGCGGCGCAGTCGCAGAACTTGGCACCGGCCTCCTTGCGCGCCTGGGAGTGTGCCAGCATCTTGGCGGCGCCCTCCTCGCCAAAGATCTTCTTGCCCCTGTCAGAGCCCACGAACGCAATCAAGTTGTCGATGGTGGTCTGGTGCTCGCTGATGGCGTCGAGAAGGGTGTTAGTCGCGGCGTCCGCGTCATTGCCTGCGGCAATGGCATCCTTCCATGCCTGGGCGGCCCGCTTTGTCTCCTCCGATGCCGACGGCGCGGCCAGCATCTCGTCCACCTTGGTCGATGCGTAGTCCAGCAGCTCCTTGTCCATGCGATTCCTTTCTTTTGGCGTGTAGCCGAGAACAGCTTTTCTGCTGGGCTTATACCCGATTGCCTGGTGGGATGGGTTCCGCTTCTTCGTGGCTTGTCTCGCCTGATGGGTCGCGGGATGCTGGTGCAGTCCGGGATGCCCCTTGGCGCCCAGCCGTCCGAGCCTCAGGCCGTTCGAGCCCCAAGCCGCGACGATAGTGGTGGGGGTTGATCGTCTAAGAATGGGGCGGGTCGTTCACGCCGGATGCTTGGTCGCAGTCATCGCCTGCCCGCCTCCTGCTCAGGAAACCCACAGGCATGTGCCACTTCTGTGCCAAGTGTTATGTAGTTAGTAACATATAGTTAGCCCCGAGCATAGGGCAAACCTCAACCATTACACGTCTTAGGTAGAGGAGAACATACCTATGTACTTTGACCACCACGATCACCACGAGCATCACGACTTCCACGGGCACCACCATGGTTACGGGCATGGTCACCACGGCCACCACGGTGAGTTTGGCCGCCAGCACGAGGACGGAGCTGAGCAGCAGGGGGAGACGAACTCCGCCTCCGCCGTCATCTGCCCCTGCATGGGCGTGACCGAGTCCGACATCCAGCGTGCCGTCACGAACGGAGCACGGACCCTCGAGGATGTTGAGGACGCCACCGGCGCCGGTACCAGGTGCGGTCGGTGCGTCGGCGCAATCGAGGCCTGCCTGCAAAGGGAGCTGGCTGCCCTCGCGTCGTAGGCGCGACGAAGGCGGACGGCACTTCTCGCCTGCCTGGAGTCCCGGACTTTCGCCGACGACCCCCAACTGACCCGCCTCGTAAGATTCCGCGCGTTTACGGTGCCGTAAACGCGTCTATTGTTACGGAATCGCGAGTCTCGTAAGATTCCGCGCGTTTACGAGTCGCTAAACGCGTCAAACCTTACGTGACGCCCGGCAGACGGCACCTCACACAACGCCCTGCCCTGGGGGAGGGCCGCACCCCCCGAGGCACCGCCCGTCTCGCCTAGCCCAGCACGTCCCTGATCGCGGCCTCCGCGTCCTCCCGAGAGCTCGCCCAGCTGCCCTGCACCATCTGCGGCTTGCCGCCGCCGCGCCCGTTCAGCCTGCGGTTGAGCTCCTTGCACGCGGGCCTGAGGTCCGCCCCGCCCGCGGCGATCACGTAGGCGATGCGGTCGGCGTCGCCCTCCACGTCCGAGAGCGCCGCGCACGTCGCCACGTCGTCCCGCTCCAGAGCACGCTCGCACAGGTAGCGCAGCTCCTCGACGTCGAGGCCCGGCTCAAACCGCACGAGCAGCTCGCCCTCCGGCTCAAACGTTGCGACCTCGCGGTCGATCCGCTGCCGCACGGACTGCTTGAGCTGCCGCTTGAGCTCGTCCCTCTCGCCCGAGAGCCGCTGGACCGCCTCGGGAACCTCCTCGTCGGCAACCGAGAGGAAGTTGCTCACCTCGCGCAGCTGCCCCATGCGCTCCTCGCACAGCTCCAGCGCGCGCCGACCGCACAGCAGCTCCAGCCGGGTCTTCTTCTTTTTTGTCCCCACGCGCAGGATCTTGATCAGGCCCACCTGCCCCGTGGTTGCAACGTGGGTGCCGCAGCACGCGCACGAGTCGACGCCCGCGATCCTCACCACGCGAATCTTGCCCTCGTGGTCCTTCTTGCTGCGGTAATCCATTGCCTCGAGCTGTTCGGGGGAGGGGAGAAGCGCCTCGACCTCCACGTCCTCGCGAACCGCCGCGTTGGCGCGACGCTCAACCTCGAGTGCCTGGTCTGCCGTGAGGATGCCGTTAAAGTCGACCTCGATGCACCTCTCGCCCATGTGGAAGCCCACGTTGTCGTAGCCAAAGAGCGCGTGGACGATGCCCGACACCATGTGCTCTCCGGTGTGTGCCTCCATGTTGTCGCGGCGCCATATCCAGTCAAGCACGCCGTGGACGTGGGCGCCAACGGGGAGCGGCGCGTCCGAGAGGTAAGCCACGCCCTCGCCGCTCTCGCCTGGGACGGCCTCGCGAACGTGAGCGATGACCTGGTCCTCCCCGTCGCCAAGAGTAAGCGTGCCGCGATCGCCGGGCTGGCCGCCACCTGTGGGATAGAACGCCGTCTGGTCCAGCTCGATGGCAAAGCCGTCGTCGCGCGGCGAACACGACGTGACGGTTGCGTCGAACACGCGCGTGTAGGGCTCCCGGTAGTACAGCTCGTCAAAGGTCTCCATGTTCCCGTGCCTCCAATGTGCCGGCTCGCGGCGCTTCGTCTTCTCACTGCGGCACATGATAGGTCCGTTCTCGACTGCCTGGGGGAGAGGGGCGATGGCGTGGGTTGCCGCGAGGTGCCGCGCTGGCATTGCAGAGGGGTTTTCACAAGCGGTCGACCCCCCGAAGGGCCTGTTGCTGGATCGCCCACGCTGTTGGGCGCATGGGGCTGCTGAGGAAATGTGAGTTGTGGCAATCCGGAAGCGGTAGTGCGCATAGACGTGGTGTAAGAGCTGGCGGGGAGCGGGGCCTCGTGCCCCCGACCCGACAGCTTGTGGCCAAGGGCAGATGAGGGACATCGCCTACAATCCGTCGTTGCTTCAGGTAACGG